>Ga0256869_1001250_pt1 | contig 12330 bp, 23 predicted proteins | sample RumenRJG_05RNA_FD_186096 | JGI IMG/M metagenome (GOLD analysis project Ga0256869, IMG submission 186096) | Metatranscriptome of bovine rumen microbial communities from Lethbridge, Alberta, Canada - Rumen RJG_05 (Metagenome Metatranscriptome) | ecosystem: Host-associated > Mammals > Digestive... | reverse complement strand
TTGTTTAAATCATAAGGCGATAGCTCAACAGTAACTTTATCACCAGGTAAGATGCGAATGTAATGCATTCGGATTTTACCTGAAACAGTGGCATGTATTACTACATCGTTTTCGAGCTTTACTTTAAAATTACAATTTGGTAAAGCTTCAGTTACTATCGCTTCGACGGTTATTACATCTTGTTTTGCCATTAATTAAACTTACTCCTTATTTTCTAAAGTTAGTATTTCATAGCCAAGATCTGTGACTACGACCGTATTCTCGTAGTGGCTACATATTTTTCCATCTTTGGTTTTAGTTGTCCATCCATCTGGTAAAATTTTAAGTTCAACTGAACCTAAATTTACCATTGGTTCAATAGCAATTGTCATTCCTTTCTTTAGAAGTGGCCCAACTTCTCTTTTTCCAACATTTGGAACATAAGGATCTTCATGAACTTCACGACCAACTCCATGACCAGTAAATTCTTCTGTTAATGTATAACCAAATGGTCTTACATATTCACTAATTGCTGCGCCAATATCACCAATATGGTTCCCAGGTTTAACTTGTTCAACTCCTTTAAAGAAAGATTCTTCAGTAACTTGAATAAGTTTTAAGGCTTCATCACTTACTTTGCCTACTGGGAATGTACGAGCTGCATCAGCAGTATATCCATTAAGTGTAACAAGGACATCATAAGTTACAATATCACCTTCTTTTAAAATAATTTTATTAGAAGGAATACCATGTACTAAGGTGTCATTTACACTAATACAGATATTTCCAGGAAAGCCACCATATCCTTTACATGATGGGATTGCACCTCTACTTTTAATAAATTTTTCAGCGATGCGATCGAGTTCTCCTGTTGAGATGCCAGGAAGAGTATGCTCTTTTAAGACTTTAAATAAATCTATAGCAATCTTCCCGGCTTCTCTAATTAAAGCAATTTCTCTATCTGATTTAATAATGATACTCATAATTAAATTAACCAATAATTGCGTTTAAATCGGACATTAATTCATCAAGAGGTTTAACACCGTTAACTTTGTAAAGTTTATTTAAACCTTTATAATAGTTAACAAGTGGTTCAGTATTATGATGATATTCAGAAAGTCTAGCTTTTAAAGTTTCTTCATTATCATCTTTTCTTTGAACGAGTTCTCCTCCACATAAATCACATTTGCCTTCAACTTTTGGAGGCATATTTTTAATGTGGTAAGGAGCTCCACAACTTTTACAAACTCTACGTCCACAAATTCTATCAACTAAGATTTCTTCTGGAACGTCGATATTTATAACGTAATTTACTTCTCTTGATAATTCTTTACCTATCTTAGTTAAAGCTTCAGCTTGAGGAATAGTTCTTGGGAATCCATCGAGTAAATATCCTTTTAAGCAATCTTCTTTTGAAAGTCTTTCTTTAACTAAGCCTATTGTTACTTCATCAGGAACAAGTAATCCTTTTGAGATATAACTATTAGCAAGTTCTCCAAGTGGAGTTTTATTTTTAATAGCTTCTCTAAACATATCTCCTGTAGAAATATGTGGGATATTATAATGTGCACAAATTCTTTTGGCGTTTGTTCCTTTTCCAGCACCAGGTGCACCAAGTAAAATTATTGAAATCATAATTACATTCCTCCAATAACTTCATCGTAGCTCTTACCAGCAACAAGACCACTGATTTGATTTTTAAGCTCTAAAGCAACACCAACGACGATAATAAGTCCAGTACCACCTAAAGCAAGTGATTGATCGTTTTTAAATACAGTGAGAGTTAATACTACAGGTAATGCTGCAATGAATAAAAGTGCCATTGCGCCGATGAAAGTAACTCTATTTAATACTTTTTTAACGTATTGTGCAGTTTCTACACCAGGTCTAATTCCAGGGATATAGCTTCCATTCTTTTGGAAATCTTCAGCCATTTTTTCTGGATTAATTTGTAAATTAGCATAGAAATATGTAAATGCGAGTATTAAAACTAAATAAATAATTAAACCCCATGGCATATAAATACTTCCAGTTTTAACAAGTTGGTTATATTGGAATACTTTTAACCATTCAGCATTAAGTGCATCACTTGAAATAAATGATGCAATAACACTTGGAGTCATTAAGAGTGAGCTAGCAAAGATAACAGGGATAACTCCTGCACTATTAATTTTAATAGGTAAGAAGCTAGCTTTACTCATCTTTTCGCTTCCACCACTACGAGTTGAATGTTGAACTGGGATTTTACGTTTTGCAAGCTCAATATAAGTAACAAATGCAATAATTGCAATAAAGCTAGCTATATAGAGTACAAATTGGAGAACTCCTTGCATTGCAAGGGCACTGCTTGAATTCCAGTTTGTAATAACCCATTTGTTGAAAGCTGTATAAATTTGATTTGGAAGGCCAGCAACGATACCAGCAAAGATAATTACTGAAATACCATTACCAATACCTTTTGAAGTGATTTGGTCACCTAGCCACATAACTAACATACTTCCAGATACCATAATAGTAACAACGTATGCATAGTTTATGAAACTGTCTTCAAAGTTGAATGTGATCCAATTAGTATTTTTAGCAGTTTGGATAATTCCATATGCTTGAACGGCAGCTAACATAAGCGTTAAATAACGCGTTGCCATCTCCATTTTCTTTCTACCATATTGTCCTTGCTTATTTAATTCGCTTAAAGCAGGAAGAACATCCATACTTAGTAATTGAATAATAATTTGTGCAGTGATATATGGTGAAACACCAAGAGCAAAAACAGAGAAGTTTTGAAGAGCACCACCACCAAGAAGATTCATAAGCGCGAATGCATTATTTGTATCATTTAATACATCTTCATTGATAGTAATACCTGGAGCTGTGATAGCTGCACCGATTCTAAAAACAAAGATAATCATGATCGTAAAGAATATACGACTAACTACTTCTTTATTTTTAAAAACTTGTAACAACTTTTTCATAAAACTCTCTTAATTAATATTTTATTCAATTACGACAGCTTTAGCACCTGCTTTTTCGATAGCTTCTAAAGCAGTTTTACTAAATTTATTAGCAGTGATGGTGATTTTCTTAGTAAGTGTTCCATTTCCTAAGACTTTTAAACCATCTAATTCTTTTTTGATTAAGCCACATTCAACTAAATTAGTTAAAGTTACTTCATCACCATCGTTGAATCTATTTAAATCTTCAACATTAATGACAGCATATTCGACTCTACCAAAGTTTTTAAATCCTCTTTTTGGTAAGGCTCTGAATAATGGAAGTTGTCCACCTTCAAATCCAAGTCTAACACCGCCACCGCTTCTTGAATTTTGACCTTTAGAACCGCTTCCGCCGTTCTTTCCAAGGCCACTTCCGAGTCCTCTGCAGCGTCTAATCTTATTTTTTCTACTTCCTTCAGTAGGTTTTAAATTATTTAACATCAGCAGTTTCCTCCTTACTTCTTAAAGCTTTAACAGCTTTGTAGTTTTTAAGTTGGCAAAGTGCGTCATGAGTTGCTCTAATAATGTTAATTGGAGTTCTACTTCCATAAACTTTACTATAAACATTTCTAACACCAGCAAGTTCTAAGATAGCTCTAACTGGACCACCAGCGATAATTCCAGTACCTTCTGGAGCTGGTTTTAAGAATACTCTAGTAGCACCAAATTTACCGACTACTTCGTGAGCGACTGATCCAGCACCGGCCATATGTAAGATATATGTATTTCTTTTTGCTTTATCAACGCTCTTTTTAATTGCTTCTGGGACTTCACCTGATTTTCCAGTTCCAAAGCCGTATTTACCTTTGCCATTACCAATAACGACTAAGGCACTAAATTTCATTCTTCTACCACCTTTAACAGTTTTTGAAACTCTATTGATGGCGACGACTCTTTCTTCATATTCTTTGACTTCGAGTCTTCTTTCTTTTCTGAATGGTTTTTTGCCTCTTTCACGAGCTTGTCTTACAGGTTTTTCTTGAGAAGCTGGGGCTTCAGTTTTAGTTTCTTGTTGTTCAACTTTTACTTCTAATTCTTCCATAATCTTCTCCTTAGAATTCTAATCCTACTTCACGAGCCGCATCAGCTAATGCTTTTACACGACCATGATATACATAACCACCACGATCATAAACAACTTTAGTGATTTTTAATTCGAGACATTTTTTAGCAACATCTGCTCCTACTTTTTTAGCAGCTTCAATGTTATTTCCTCTTTCAAGGTGGAGTTGTTCACTTGATGATGAGCAAAGTGTAACACCCTTAACATCATCAATAACTTGAACTTCAATGTTCTTGTTTGAACGATATACACATAAACGAGGAGTTTCTGCAGTTCCGCTAATTTTTGCACGAACACGAGCATGTTTTCTTACTCTAATAGCGTTTTTATCTACTTTTCTAATCATACCTTAACTCCTTATTTACCAGCTCTCTTACCTTCTTTACGTAAGATAACTTCACCTTTATATTTAATACCTTTACCTTTATAAGGTTCTGGTCTACGAGTATTTCTAATTAAAGCAGCAGTTTGTCCGACAGCTTGTTTATCATTTCCAGTAACTGTAATGTGGTTAGCATCTTTACAAGAAATTTTAACACCTGGAAGAGGAACGATTGTGTGTGAATTAGCATGACCTACATAAAGGACAAGATTTTCACCTTTCATTTCTGCTCTATAACCAATACCAACAATTTCAAGTTCTTTGCTAAAGCCTTCATGAGTTCCAACAATTGCGTTATGAAGTAAGGCTCTAGTTGTACCATGTAATTGTTTTGTGTGCTTTTCTTCATTAAGACGGCTAACTTTAACGTGACCATCAGTAACTTCTACCTTAATTAAACTTGGGTTATAACTAACTACGCTAGTTCCGTTTTTACCCTTAACTTCGACGTTACTAGCATTAACTGTAACTGTAACGCCTTCAGTGATAGGAATAATTTTATTACCAATACGTGACATAAATTACCTCCTACCAAACATAGCAAACAACTTCACCACCAACATTGAGTTGTCTACAACCTTTGTCAGTAAGTAAGCCTTTACTAGTTGAAATAATAGCAATACCCATGCCTCTTAAAACGCTTGGGATGTGCTTTGAATCACAAGTGACTCTTAAACCTGGTTTTGAAATTCTTTTTAAACCAGTAATAACTCTTTGTTTATTTTCGGCATATTTTAAGACAATAGTTAATGTCTTTTTGCCATCTTCGCTAACTTCTTCTTTTAAATCTTTAATAAAGCCTTCTTCGAGTAAGATTTTAGCGATTGCAACCTTCATTTTACTAGAAGGCATTGAAACTGTTTCATGAAATAGAGCATTTGCGTTTCTAATTCTTGTTAACATATCTGCAATTGGATCTTGATGCATATTCTTTACCCTCCTTTATTACCATGAAGATTTTTTAAGTCCTGGAATTTCGCCTTTATAAGCGAGTTCTCTAAGACAAATTCTACAAAGACCAAATTTTGAATAGACTGAATGAGGTCTACCACATCTTTGGCAACGTGTATATTCTCTGACTTTAAATTTTTGTGGTCTTGATTGTCTGACCTTTAAACTTGTTTTTGCCATAGTCTATTCTCCTATTTAGTGAAAGGCATTCCAAGAGCTTCAAGTAATGAATAAGCTTCTTCATCAGTATTTGCAGTAGTAACTACAACGATGTCCATGCCTCTAACCTTTGCAACTTTATCGTAATCGATTTCTGGGAAAATTAATTGTTCTTTAATACCTAAAGTATAATTTCCTCTTCCATCGAATGCGTTTTTACTAACACCACGGAAATCTCTAACACGTGGAAGTGAGATTGAAACTAACTTATCGAAGAATTCATACATTCTTATTCCTCTTAAAGTTACTTTACAACCAATTGCTTGACCTTCTCTTAATTTGAAAGTAGCAATACTGTTTTTAGCTTTAGTAATAATTGGTTTTTGACCACTAATTAATGCTAATTCGCTAACTGCTTCATCAAGTTTCTTACTATCTTGAGTTGCATCACCAACACCGATGTTGATAACGATTTTATCAAGATGTGGAACTTGCATAACGTTTTTATAGTTATATTTTTTCATTAATTCAGGTGTAATTTCTTTTTCGAACTTTTCAAGTAATCTTGTAGTTTCGACTCTTACTTTGTGAGCACCTTCTTTTTTAGGAGCTTCTTTTACAACTGTTTCTTTTTTAACTTCTGCCATAATCTTAACTCCTATTTATTAATGATTGGTTCGTTAGTTCTTTTATTGATTCTAACTTTACCTTTTTCTTCTAATTTATATCCAACTCTAACACCTTTTTTAGCTTTAGCATCATATAACATAACGTTTGAAGCATCGATTGGTGCATAGATTTCAACAATTGATCCTTCAGGATTTTGTTGAGTTGGTTTTTGGTGTTTTTTGCGAACGTTGACACCTTCAACAACTACTTTATTGAGTCTTGGGTAAGCTCTTTGGATGACACCAACTTTCTTTTTGTCTTTGCCTGCGATGACAATGACTTTATCGCCTTTTTTAAGTTTCATATCCTCTTACCTCCTATAAAACTTCTGGGGCTAAGGAGAGAATCTTCATATAAGCTTCTCCTTTTTCACGTAATTCTCTAGCGACAGGGCCAAATACACGTGAGCCAACAGGTGTTTTATCTTCATTAATAATTACACAAGCGTTGTCATCAAATCTGATTGTTGAACCATCTCTTCTTCTAATTGGAGCGCTAGTTCTAACAATAACTGCTTTAACAACATCACTCTTTTTAACTTTTCCATTTGGAATAGCGTCTTTTACTGCGCAAAGGACGATATCACCAACTGAACATGATTTTCTATGGCTTCCACCATAAATTTTGAATACTCTAACGATTTTTGCACCGGAGTTATCAGCAACTTTTAAATTTGTTTCTGTTTGAATCATAATTATTCAGCCTCCTTTGCTTCTTCGTGTAAGACTTCTTCAATTGCTTCTTCTTCTTTAACTTCAACAGTTTCTAAAGCTTTCTTATCAATTGAAACGAGTCTATAACGTTTTGTTGCACTCATTGGTCTACATTCTGCAATTGTAACGACATCACCAACTTGAGCTTCATTTAATTCATCATGAGCAACATATTTGCTTCTAAATTGAACTCTTTTCTTATATTTTGGGTGTTTTCTATAAGATTCAACTTGGATAATGATAGTTTTATCAGCTTTATTACTTACAACAACACCTTGAATTTGTCTTCTATTTTCCATAAAACTTCTCCTTATCTAATTCCAAGTTCTCTTTCTTTTAATACAGTGTAGCAACGTGCGATATCTTTTCTTACGTTTCTAACTTCGAGTGGATTTTCAACTTGTCCAACAGCTTTCTTTCTTCTTAAATTGAATAATTTTTCTTTTAAGGAGTAAACTTCTTGGTTTAATTGTTCTGTTGACATTTCGCGTAATTCAGAAATTTTCATAAACTATTTTTCCTCCTTTTTAATTATTCTAGTTTTAAGTGGGAGTTTATAAGCTGCCATTCTTAAGGCTTCAATTGCCATATCGTCTGGTACTCCACCAATTTCGAACATAACTCTATTTTTCTTAACGACTGCAACCCAGTACTCTGGATTACCTTTACCACTACCCATACGGACTTCAGCTGGTTTTTTAGTTTTAGCTAAGTGTGGGAAGATTCTGATCCAAATTTTACCTTGTCTTTTTGTATATCTTGATAAGACAATACGGCAAGCTTCAATTTGTCTATCTGTAACATAATTTCCAGTAATAGCTTGTAAACCCCAAGTTCCAAAGGAGACTTCGTTACCGGCTTTACTTAATCCTTCATATTTAATGATATGTGGACGTCTATATTTAACTCTATTTGGTTGTAACATGACTATTCTCCTTTCTTTTCTTCTGGAGCTTCAGTTTCTACTTCACCACGGCAAATCCAGACTTTAACTCCGAGTTTACCATAAGTAGTCATAGCTTCACTGCAAGCATAATCGATATCACTTCTAAGTGTATTGATTGCCATAGTTCCATCTTTATAACCTTCAGCACGTGCAATATCAGCACCACCAAGTCTTCCACCGACTGATGTTTTAACACCTTTTGCGCCAGCTTTTCTAACTTGAGTTAAGGCTTTCTTTTGAACGATTCTGAAGCTTGCTCTTTCTTCTAATTGTTTAGCAATTTGAAGTGAGACGATTTTTGCATCTAATGATGGATTTTTAACTTCAACTACATCGACTTTTAAGTTATCACTACCGACTAATTTGACTAAGTCTTTTCTTAATTGTTCAATTCCTGCTGCATCTTGTCCAATTACAACACCTGGACGAGCAACAAAGATTTTAATTCTAGTGTAATAACCTTTTTCTTCAGTTCTTTTTCTTTCAATTTCAATGTGTGAGAGGAGTGCGGATCTATCAACTTTCTTTTCAATAAGAGCTCTTATTTTTGAATCTTCATTTAAAAGTTTTGCATAATCTTTATCTGCGAACCATCTTGAATTCCAATTCTTGTTGATTCCAACTCTCATTCCTACTGGATTAACTTTTTGTCCCATGAGATACTCCTTTCTTAAGCTCTTTCTCTAACTGTAACGTAGAGATTTGAGAATCTTTTAACTAAACCACTTGCGCTACCTTTAGCTCTTGGTAAGTAACGTTTCATTTTGATTGAGTCACTTGCCATGATTTCAGCAACATATAATTTTTCTTTATTCATATTGAAGTTATTTGTTGCATTGCTAGCAGCTGATTTAATTAATTTTGCTACAGCTGGAGCAGCTTTATGATGAGCAAGAGCAAGAATTGCAAGTGCTTCATCAACATTTTTTCCTCTAACTAAATCCATAACGAGTCTAGCTTTACGAGGAGTGACTTTAACGCTTAATGCGCTAGCTTTTGCTTCAGTTCTTAAGACTTTTGGTTCTTCTTTCTTTGAAGCTTTTTTAATTTCTTTTGGTGCGCTTTCTTTTTTAGGAGCGGCTTTTTTAGTTGATTTCTTGGCTTTAGTTTCTTCAGCTTTGACTTCTTCAACTACTTCAGTTTCTGTAGCTTTTTTAGTTCTTGCCATATTTATTTCCTCCTATTATTTCTTAACGCCAGCTGCTTTCATTGCGGCTGCTTTATCTTCGGCGTTATTTCCGAAGTGACCTTTATAAGTTCTAGTTGGAGCGAATTCTCCAAGTTTATGTCCGACCATATCTTCTGTAACAAATACAGTAATGAATGCGTGACCATTATAGACAGCAAAAGTATGTTCGATAAATTGTGGGAAGATTGTTGATCTTCTTGACCAAGTTTTAATGACTTCTTTTTTGCCACTTGCATTTAAAGCTTCAACTTTTTTCATTAAGCTTTCATCAACAAATGGGCCTTTCTTTAAACTACGTGCCATAATTTACTCCTTTCTACTTCTTATCTGTCTTTCTTCTAATAATTAATTTAGAAGAAGCTTTCTTTTGTTTACGAGTCTTAACTCCAAGAGCTCTCTTGCCCCATGGAGTACGTGGTGCATCTCTACCGACTGGACATTTACCTTCACCACCACCGTGTGGGTGATCGTTAGGATTCATGACGCTACCTCTAACAGTAGGTCTTGTACCAAGCCATCTAGTTTTACCAGCTTTACCGATATTAACTAAGCTATAATCTTCGTTACCGACAACACCGATTGTAGCTTTACATTTTCCTAAGATTTTTCTTGTTTCACCAGATTGTAATCTGACGATAACGTATTTTCCTTCTTTACCTAAGATTTGAGCGGAACATCCTGCACTTCTACAAAGTTGTCCACCTTTCTTTGGTGTGAGTTCTAAGTTATGGATGAATGTACCTTCTGGAATATTTTCGAGAAGCATTGCATTTCCAGTAACTATATCGCAAACGTCTCCGCTTACGACTTTATCACCAACCTTTAATCCTTTAGGTTGTAAGATGTAACGTTTTTCACCATCAGTGTAATGGATTAATGCGATGTGAGCATTTCTGTTTGGATCGTATTCAATTGAGAATACTTTACCAACAACTCCATCCTTGTCTCTTTTGAAATCGATGATTCTATATTTTCTTTTATTTCCACCACCGATGTGTCTTGTAGTAATAACGCCTTGATTATTTCTACCACCACTTTTCTTAATTGTGACAAGTAAACTTTTTTCAGGAGCTGTTTTTGTTATCTCCTCGTAATTGACAGTAGTCATTGCTCTACGAGAAGGAGTATAAGGTTTATAAGTTTTAATTGGCATATCTTTCTCCTATATATAAGTTTCCTTTATTATTCTTTAAATAAATCAATTGCTTGGCCTTCAGCTAATGTAACAATAGCTTTTTTATAACCAGGTAATGTTCCTTTATATCTAGCACCACGGCTAGCTTTCTTAGCAGAGACATTAACTGTTTGAACACCAGTTACCTTAACGCCATAGATGTGTTCAATAGCTCTTTTAATAGCAACTTTGTTTGAGCCTTTTTTAACTTTGAATGTGGCTTTATTACTTTCTTGTGATAAAGTCATGCTCTTTTCTGTAATGAGAGGTTCAATGATAATGTCGAAATCGGCGATTGTTGCTCTAGTTGCTGGTGCAACTTCTTCGACTTTCTTCTTTCTTGGCATTATTTAAGTCCTCCTTCTAATTGTTTGACGCTTTCTTTATTTAATAAGAGAGCTTCAACATTGAGTAAGTCATAAACTGAGACATTTCCGTTTCCTCTTAATACTAAGTTTGAAACGTTATTTGCAGCTTGTAAGACAAGATCATCATCACTTACTAATAAAACTTTTTTATCTTCAAGTTTTAAAGCTTTTAATAAAGCAACGACTTCTTTTGTTTTACCTTCAACTTTAAGTTCATCTAATACATAGATATTTTTTGCACCTAATTGACTGAGTGCACTTCTTAAAGCTAAGCTATGTTCTTTTTTGTTTTGACTAATTTTGTAATTTTGAGTTCCTTTTGGACCAAAGACATTTCCGCCACCGACCCAAATTGGAGATCTAGTACTTCCAGCTCTTGCTCTACCAGTACCTTTTTGTCTAAATGGTTTTTTACCACCACCGCTTACTTCGCTTCTATTTTTTGTTTTTGCAGTTGCTTGACGTGAATTTGCCATATAAACTTGAACAGCATCGAACATAACTTGTTCGTTTACTTCACATGCAAATACATCTTTAGAAACATTTACAGTAGAAACTTTTTCACCGGTAAGGTTATAAACATTTAATTTCATATCAGCCATATCGATTTCTCCTTTCTACTATTCAGCAGCTGGTTCAACTACTGGAGTTCTGTCAAGTAATGGTTTAACTTTTTCAATGTTTCCTCTTAATGTTTTAACAGTACTTCTAATAGTAACTAAACCTAATTTTGGTCCTGGAACGCCACCTTTAATTAAGATGTAGTTCTTTTCTGCATCAGTCTTAATAACTAATTGACTTAAGACAGTTGCGCTTTGATTGCCCATATGTCCAGACATTTTCTTACCTGGAATAACACGGTTATTGCAACGACCATTATTTGCAAATGAACCTTGGCCTCTGTGATAACCACTACCATGTCCTTTAGGACCGATGTGATGACCCCATCTCTTAATAACGCCAGCAAAGCCTCTACCTTTACTTGTTCCGATGACGTCTACGACATCACCAGCAGCAAATAAATCAGCTTTGATTTCGTTACCGACTTCGAATTTCATCATTTCGTCACCTTTAAGTTCAAATAAATGAGCTCTTGGAGTAACGTTGGCTTTTTCGAAGATACCTTTCATTGGTTTGTTAACTCTACTTGCTTTTTTTGTCTTCATATCCGACTTGAATTGCTTCATAGCCATCTTTTTCTAAAGTTTTCTTTTGAGTAACAACGTTTGGTAAGACTTCAACGACAGTGACAGCATACATTGTTCCATCTTCTGCGTATAATTGTGTCATACCAATTTTACGACCGACGATACTTTTCATTAGTCTTACCTCCTATAACTTGATGTCGATATCAACTCCACTAGGTAAGTCAAGCTTTCTAATTGCAGTGACTGTTTCATTAGTTGGATTTTTGATGTCGATAATTCTCTTATGTGTTCTAATTTCAAATTGTTCACGAGAATCTTTGTATTTATGAACAGCTCTTAAGATTGTGTAGACTTGTTTTTCCGTTGGGAGTGGAATAGGTCCTACTACACTAGCACCTGTTTTAGTAGTTGCGCTAATAATCTTTTCAACAGCAAGATCTAAAGTCTTGTGATCATAAGCTTGTAAGCGAACTCTAATGTTTTTAACTTTTGCCATGAATTTCTCCTTTCATTTAGGCTCTAATTGCTCATTACGAGTTACCTGATGCCCTTCATGACAACGCCTGTGGGTGTATCAGCAATCTCGCAAATCTACG
>Ga0256869_1001246_pt1 | contig 12335 bp, 12 predicted proteins | sample RumenRJG_05RNA_FD_186096 | JGI IMG/M metagenome (GOLD analysis project Ga0256869, IMG submission 186096) | Metatranscriptome of bovine rumen microbial communities from Lethbridge, Alberta, Canada - Rumen RJG_05 (Metagenome Metatranscriptome) | ecosystem: Host-associated > Mammals > Digestive... | reverse complement strand
GGAAGAAATAGAACGAGAAAAGCGCGATAATGACGATGGGCAGAGTACAACAACAGAAGATGGAATAGCGGAAGATGTACACCAACACGACGATGCAGCGTTTTACGATCATTCTAGAACAGAAGATGCTACAGCTGCTGTAAGATTCTTCTTGAGTACTATACCGGATGAGCATTTTGCAACAGAAGAAGATGTGGCAAATGGATATGCAAAGGCGACTAAAGATAAAAAGGGAAATCCAATAATGGTTCCTAATTATTTTAATTTGCTTGGTTTTAAACATTTCTTGTCAATGAAAGTTGTTTCTAACAAACTATTGTTAGCTTGTAAAGAATGTAAAACGGCAAAACAATTAAATGAATTACTGCAATCATTGATGGATTCTGATCCTATTTTATACAGAATAGCTAAAACATACAACGCATATTACAACGATCAAATAAAGAAGCATGAGTCTGGTAAAAATAGAATTTCTATACGAGGAGAGGAGATAGCTGAAAATAAGTATATACAACATGAAGATGACAATGGTGTATATTATACTTGGGTTGATTCTGAAGGAGAAGATACTAATAAGAGAATTGAAGAAGCAGTAACAATGGTTAATACCGCAAAAGAAGCATTTGTTACACAACTGTTCAATTATGTATCTTGTCAAAGACTTGATTTTATACAAGTTGTATTGTCTGAAATGCTTGACGAAGAAGGTGAAGTAATTGATGATAAGCATACCGCTAAAATACAAAGTTCAGATAGTGACTATGCTTCTACAATTCTCCCAAGACAATGGTTCGTATTATTTAGAAATGGGTTAAACGGTATATTTAGAGTTTCTAAGTCTGGAGAAATCAAACTTACAGATTACGGAGAAAAATAGATAAGCCAGGCATCAGATACCTTAAAAGCTATTTATGATCATTTTACTAGAGCTAAATCTAAGTATACAAAAGGAAATAGACAATTAGATCGATTAAATGAAGATGATTTCCGCGAAATAGAAAACGATTTTGTACAAGCGTTAAATACGTTCGGAATAAATATATCAGTAGAGGCTCTTAATTTCTGGCTTAGGGAAGATTTTAGTGGAGATTCTACAGGGTTAACTACTCAATAGTTATTCTCAAGAATGCTTACTAGGGCTGATCAAACTCTTTCATTTAAAGCATTTAGGGATGATCTTTACGCCATGTCGTAGAAACTTTCTAAGAGTGGTAAGAATGATATACTGACTGTAAGCCAAAGGAAGGAAAAACGTGTAGTAAGAGGAAGAAGTGTAGAACAAAAAGCATCTGGTATAAATATTTATTCTGACAGCGCTTTTGTAAAATGGTTAGCAAAAGGAGTTAGTAGATATAATAAATATTAGTATGATCTTAATACAAACGGTCCAGAAGGTACTAGGCGTTATACTCTTGCACAATCGCATACTGCTTCTGATATTACAGACGATTTGAATACTACAGTTATAGAAAGTAACGGTAGAGTATCTAAAGGTAGAGTTGTTAAAGATGATGCGTTACGGCTATTGCTGGTCTGTTAGAAACGGTAAACAAATAGGATCTCTTATAATTAAACATTTTACAGATGCAGAAGGTATTCCAGGTAAAATTAAGTTATATACACACGGAGGTGTAAGATTAAATACTGACCATACCGGAGGTGTTGCATATAATAAAATTACTCAAAGAGAAGACTGGATAGCAAAAGCAGCAATTCTTCAAAAGGGATATATAATATTCCCAACTCTTTCTGATAAATCTACATGGTTCTATCTCGGAGGTGTAAAAGTACCAGGTTTAAACTATAATAATCTTTCTGCAATTGCTCCGTCGTCTCTTGTTCAGTTTGGTATATTAAACAACCAAAATCCGGATAGTAATGAAGTTCACGTCAAGTTAAATTGGAATAATCCAAACGCTCAACTTGATCAAATGATTGAATATGCATTCTGTGAGCGTAATCAAATTGAGAAAGAAATAAAGAGAACTGGACTTACATCTAAGATTAAATTCTGGGATGAGAATAGAAAGAGATTTGGCGGTCTTACGGAAGTAGCTAGAATGGTAAATGGCAAACTTCAGTATGAATATCTGAACGACTATTCTAAGTCTCCCGAAGATTGTTTGGCTTTAGCCGATCAAGTATTCTTTGGAGATCATATTACAGATGCACAACGTAGAGAAATGATGGCTCTTACGCTGGAACAAGGGTTCTTGGAAAACCTTGCTGTACTGGAAAGATCTGGATTAATTAGTGTTACTGAAGGAAATTCGCACCGTATGTTTAGATATCATAATATTGGTTTGGATAGCGACGTTATAGATGAACTTACTCGTAAATTTTTACCTGAAAAGAAAAAGAACGAAAATTTAACTGCTGAAGAATGGTAGCTAGCTGAATCGCAGGCAATAACTGCATATGTATGGGATATATATATGCGTGGCCAGATATCCAATGAAGAGACTGAACGTGCATTTACAGGTGCCCCAATGTTCTATAAATGGATACACGGTATAACAAAAGATGTTGTCAGCGGTAAAGATATCGATGTACTTTTAGATAGATATTCAGATCAATCTAAGCGACTTGGTGGATAGGGATCTACAGGTGAGCATAATAGAACGGATATGGTTGATATCCGCAGAACATACAAATGCGCAGAAGTAGGCGACTGGATGGTGCAATCTAAGCTTTACGAATATGTAAGAGACTCTATGATAGATAATGAAGTTCGTGGAGTTTATTATGACATAAAGCGTAAAGAATTAGAACAACAGTACGAAGACGATAAAGAGGGACTGCAAACTGCTTTGGATGAATTGTCCGATACTGTATATGGAGACTCTAAATTAAAACTTGAGGAAATAGAGAAGCAACTATCTTATACAGAAGAACAATACAAAGAAGCCGGAAACGGTATAAATGATGTAGAGACAGATGCTCAACGAGAACTTAAATACAGAAAGTTAGCTCTTGAAGCGGCTAAAGCCAGAGGTAAAAAACAAGCTGACCCACTATATATAGATGAAAAAACCGGCGAAGGTAAAATCAATGTAGCAGATGGTGCCGCTTATATAACACCTAAAATGGCTAAAAATCTACTCAGAATGAGAGGTAGGTTTACGCCAGAAGTAGAAAAGGCTTTTGCTTATCTCGAAGGAATAAAAGATGAAGACGGAAAGCGCGTAAAAAATCCGCTACGAGACGCTGATGCGTATAGAGTAATTCATCAAGCTCTGCTTGGCGCACAAAAGTATTCGGCTTACGGATATAGAAAATTAGATCCTTCTAAGAATGGCGCTGATAGTGGAGACGTTATGGTTCACTATTATGACAAGTTTGCACTATTCCCGATATTCCCACAGCTTGCAACAGGATTTACAAGAGATCTTCTTAAGAAAATGGAAGAAGACGGTGTAGATATGTTAATGATGACGTCAGCAGTAAAAACTGGATCTGAATCGCCGTCAGAACTTACACCAGACTCTTTTAACACAAAAGAAGATTTTGACAACTTCCATTTTAATACGTACGAACAAGATTATGCGTTTATACGTAGACAGTTGAATACTGATCCGAATGAGACTCGTGATAACAACATGGGTACTCAGATGACAAAAGTTGCACTTTCTAGCCTAGATCCAAACAGACCTTATAAAACAAAGGATGGCAAAGTAGTAAGAGGCCGTACTATATTGGATAATATAATGAATTCAATAAAGGAATTATCTGATATAGGTAAAAAAGAAATAAGAGAAGAATTCTTTACAAACGGCAAACTTGATATAGATAAATTCAGCCAATTCTTGATTCGCGAATTAGAATCAAGAGATGCTGATGAAAATCTTATAGACGGTGTACAAATAGAAGAAGTAGAAGATAAAGATGGTAACATTGTAAAGCAACTTAAACTTCCTCTAGAAGCTATGTCTTCTGTTGAGTGGATTCAAAGTATAATAGTATCTACTATAAATAAAGCTGTAATAGATATTTCCGTAGATGGTAACGCATTCTATCAAAGGTCTGTATGGGGCATGGAAGGTCATCCCCATGTTTTAAGCGAAGATGACATTGACTTCGGATTCAATACAATCAATGGTGGTAAAGATCTCAAATTAGTAAATAATGACGGATCTATGGATGCTGTAGTGTCTATAGATTATTATGATGATTTATTTAAGAAAATAGATCCAAATAATAAGATGTCGTTTGCTAAGCGCAGACAGTGGCTTATTGATCACAATATAATAGGAAACAGTTCAGAAGTTCACGCAGATACGATCGCTTCGCGTATTCCTACGCAGGCACAATCTTCTATACACGCATTGCGTTTTGTAGACGTATTACCAGTAGTACGCGATACTATTGTACTACCAAGAGAATTTACTGCTATTACCGGTTCAGACTTCGATATTGATAAACTTTATCTTGCTAGATTTAGTTACGGAATAAAAACTACTAAAGTAGATGGTAAGCTAGTAGATACCGTTACAACTAAGTTCGAAAAAGGTAGAAAGAAGTATCAAAATGAGCTTTTGGAAAATTATATGACTATTCTGAAGGATCATGGTACAACTGATGAGAATGGCAATGTAATAGGTAACAGCACTAACATTTCCCTTAGAGCTATTGATAAAGATACGCAACTCGTAAAAGCTGTACAAAAAATTGTAAAAGGATCTGAACCACAAAAGCGCTATTACGCTTATCAATTTGGTAACATAGCATTCCAAGTTAAAACTAAAGCTATGTTTATGATTGGTAAGTTTGGTATAGCTCCATTTGCTTTGAATAATAACTCGCAAATATTCACCCAATTATACGGAGTTAAATTTGCCAAAGATCCAGATAGTATTCTTACTATACTTGGTTGTACAGATTTAAGCCAGCGTAAAGATAAGGAGAATAATTCTATATTATCATGGTTATCTGGTCTTATTAATATTCATGTTGACGTTGCTAAAGACCCAGACCCAATTACTGATCTTAATATCAACCAATTTACTTATAATCTCATTAATCTTCTTATAAGAACAGGTATGGGTTCTAGATCACTTTTGTTTACTTCACAACCAATAATGAAAGAGTTGGCTAGAGTATACGAAGATGCATCTGGACAATATCTTACCGATCAAGATAAGTCAAAAACATCTAGACAAAAGAAGGCAATAAAAGATTTCTTGATAGATAATTTTAAGGAGTAGTCTTCCAAAAAGAAAATGATTAATAATATTAATTTTATGATGATGGAAGATGGAACTGAACAAGAAAATCGAGAAACAGAATATTTGTTAGGACAATACGCTAGAGCTTTCTTTGGGTTAGATAAGAATGGCAATTATATTGAAGGTAAGAGTATACTTGAAGACATTATTACAAATCCTGAAGCTAGAATACACCCAGATCGTCCTGCTACATTCGATAATATGCGTGATGATAACGCTGGAGCTACATATTCTTTTGAAGTCGCTCATTATGATGGTACAACTGATTATGTAACAATGACTCCAAGACAAGTTCAATTATACGTAGCGTTTATAAACAATGCGTTTGACAAATACGGAAGAAAACTTAGTGATTTAGTAAATGCATGTAAAATTGATACGAAGAAACACGGTAAGAGTTATGTTGAACAACAAGCTTACTTATCTAAGTACAATACTGTATTTAATAATGAAGACGGGATATTCGAACAATAGGGGCTTGACGATTTAAAGAAGAATTCATTTATCGGCAAAAAGACAGAGAATGCCACGGACTTATATAAAGAAATCCTTGGAGAATTTTCATTATAGGCAACAGATCCGTTTGTACGTATACATGATAGAATATTGAAGCGATTAAATTCTTCTGTAGAAAACGCTCAATTAAGCAAGAAGGTCCAAAGAGGTATCATGAAGTACTTAAAGACTAGATTCTTCAATTCTCGTATTGTAAGATACACAGAAGCCAACGGCGTAAACTACTGGGATTACTTGTTCTACGGAGAAGATTCTGTTCAATCTCATTTGATTTAGATATAGAATAAACTTCTTAGAGATAAGAACGGGCAATTCAGAGATTATGCTAAAGCTGGTGTAATAACCAATCCGTTATTAAAAGCTCTTCAGATTGATATTTATGAGGAACGTGATGGATTTAATAATCCAAAACTCATAACACTTGAAAATGCTTTATTAGACGATTCTGATAATGCAAATTCTCTCGAAAGAGCTTGGGATCAACTATATAAAGACAAAGAACATTATATAGAAGATAAAGACGGAAATCATATTACATTTAGATAGTTTGCAATAGATCTTGCTTTATATGCATTCTATACTTCTGGCGACAATACAGGTGGAACTAAATTCTTCAAATACGTACCTAATACTATCCGAAGAGAAATTGGATATGCCAACTATATCAGAGGATTAGGTGAATATTTAGCCGGTAACCCTGACGAAATAGATGAAGAAATAATAGAAGGTGTAATTGGTCAAAACTGGGCGGATAAAGATATGGTAAAAATGTATCGTCCTACTAAAAAAGTTGGTAAGAATAGAGTACCTACATTTAAAGTTGGCGGTAACGTTTCTAGAAGTATCTCTACCGTAAAACGTACCAAGAAAGGTTTTATTAGAACTCATACTGATAAAATAATTAATACTATTATAGGTGCTGTTTCTGAGTTTAAAAATAAAGGGTTACAAGCAACGATTCATCCAACTAATGATCTTGATAAATATCCTCCTTACATTAGGGTACGCAGACCGACAATCGACAGGTTTGATCCAGATAATATGCTTCTTTATAAGTTTGTAGGTACGGCGTACGTTAATCCTCAAAACCATAAAGAAGGAGAATACCCGATATATGTCTTAGAGCTGCCAACAGCTGCAAATTATAGAGCAGGTAGTTATTTCTATGATATTATAATGGCTCCTGGTTGTACTCAAGTATCTTACGATATAAAACTGTTAGACAAGTATAATGAAGTATTTGGGAATAAAGATTATGTATTTGTCGAAGGTAAAATTAAAGGTGATACGGAAAAACAGCGTAAACAAAATCTATTAGATGCATTTGTTGAATCTGTAAAAGAGCTTGGAGTGTTCTTTGGAGAAGATTATATGGCCGAACGAATAGCTCATGAATTTGCTGTACACGAGATAGATATAAGCGAAAAGCAATTATCTAAAGCTGTAGAATTTGTTATTGGACAACTTAATAATCCAAATAAAGTAAAAGAGACAAAAGAAAGTACTCCAAAACGTGAGGTAAGAAAGGTAATAACCACTACAAAGAAAGAAGACAAAAAAGAAAAGGAAGAAAAGCCTAAAACTAAACCTGAAAAAGAGAAAAAGGAGGATAAAACTCCTATAAATCTTAAAACTGATAGAACATTAAATAATGTTGGATATCGTCCATTCTAGAGAGACGGAATCGAGTTTAGTAGTGTGTACCAAGCAAACTATTATGATCTTATCGATTACTTAGATATTTCTGAATAGCAGAAAGAAGAAGCTAGAGAAAGAGTATTAAGTGTAAAAATTGATAAAAATAATACAGGTACTGCAGAAATTAAGTCTATACTACAAGAATTTGGTTTTGATCCGAAAGACGAATAGATGCAAACAGCTTATTTAACATCACTCGAATAGAACGTAGAGGCCTCCTTTAGAGATCCTAGAAATACACAAATATTGTTAGATACCGGTAATAAAGAATTTACTGGTAATGAAGTATTAGAATCTATATTAGATGAATTACGCACAAGATTGCGTGATGAACAAAGAGATTCTTCTAGGGAGGAAGAAGAAGGTGAACAAATTAAAAATAAATGTAAAGGAATATGAACCCATTTTGTCCAAATTTAAGCAATAAATAGGTAAGAGCTGAATTCGATGAATTAATTAAAGCTCTTGGTTCAGAAAATAAAGCCTATTATTATTGGAATGCAAATAATGGATATAATTTAGATAGGCTCTCTAACGGGGAGCCTTCTGAATTATATAATAACATTATAAATAATGGAGGAACAGTAGCAGAAGCTTTAACAGAAAGGGCGAAACAAATTTCTGGCGAATTAACAAAAGCAAAGCGCCCAAAACAAATTGACAGCATTTTTAGAGATGACGATCAAGCTGCTGATGAAATAGAAATTCAAAATCAAACGGATCAATTTCAAAAAGACACTAATGATCTTAAAGAGAATATGGATACGTATGTCGTCAATCGCTTAAAGGAAGCTAAACGAGAGAATCCTAATGTTGATCCAGTGTCTGTAATATAGGCAGCGAAATCTGAATTTATCGATAGGCAGCACAAAGAGCTTATAAATAAAACAGCAGAAATCCTCATTAAATCTTTTGATTTAGTTAGAGAAGTAGATAAAGATGGAAAAGTAACTTACCGTAGAAAAAACAGTAAACCTCAGGTAAAATACTACGGAGCTACTATGGGAAAAACTACTGCTTCAAAAACCAATAGAAATCTAGTAGACTTTGACGATTTAGTTAGAGAAGATATTAAAAAACTTGCAGATAAAAAAGGAATTAGTGTAAGATAGTTAAAGACTGAAGGCGGAGAAGAATATAAACAATTACTGTTGGATGCAATATCTGCGTGGAGAAACGATAAATCTAACAATGGTAAAACATTGGTTGTTTCAAACGCAGTAATATCTTCCGAAAATATATATGACAATACTCCATCACTTCCGTCTAAGAAAGAATTTGTTCGCAGACAAGTATAGAGGGGAGAGAGTAATATAAAAGAGGCGGAACAATATTACGATGATCTTGTAACTAAATGGAATCCTAATTTCAGAATAGATGATAGATATGTATCTGAAATAGAACAAGAAGACAAGGCTGATCTTATAATAGAGTTCTTAAATTATCTCGAAGATGATTCCGCAGGCTATTACGATAGAAATAGTAAATCTACAGCAGCGCATCATGTAATATCTATTTCTTTATCTGAAGGAGATCCATCTACATTCAGTCACGAATTAGCTCACCATTATATCGGAATGTTCTGGAAGAGTAATCTTATATAGACCGCACTTAAAGCAATAGATAGACCAGGAATGACAGATGAAGAGCGTGAAGAGGAGCTTGTTGAGTTAATAACAATGAAAACTCAAGACGAGCAATTCTTAAGTGGACTAGAGAATAATTCATTCCGTCAGAGATTTTATGGAAAACTTGCGTATTTGTTGTCTAGAACGTTTAATATAAATAATAAGTTTACTCGTAATGGACTCATGATTAACGCAGCTAGAGCGTTTATGTTAAACCAAGAATAGCAGCGTATTGACGACCAAAATGTATTATTTGCTTTGGCAGATGGACGCAAATATCAACAAAGCACAAGAAGAGAGCGCATTGCTAAAGCTAGAAAGCTTGCTCAAAAAGAAAAGCAGGAAACAGGCTACGAACGACTTGGTGTAAATGATACACACAATGCAATATCTAATATCGTGAGAGGTTCTATACAGCGTAATAAAGCATTCCGAAGAGAGTCTCAAAATCAACCTAGAATTCTAACAAACATGCAGCTTGCAGAAGATGAAGTAAGACAGTTTGTTGAAGACATAAAGAATATACGAGAAGAATTTAAACGTTCAATTGGTAAGCAAGACAAAAAACTTAACCAATCTGAAAGAACTCAGATGTCTGTAAATCCAAAAGAGTTAAAGAAGAATGTAAAACTTATTAAAGGATTTATAGAAAAAGCTAGAGAAGAATTATTGGATTTAGCAAAGAAACTAAAAAACATGGAAAGTGCTAGATATCAACATTATATTTATCGTAAAGTAGTTAATCCAGCTACAGGTGAATATTAGATTGAATATTTAGATGAAACACACAGAAATGATCCAGATGTAGAAGTAGTAGATGTAACATTTGATGAATTATCTTAGATATTACAAAATACAATAGGTTTCTATGAGTCTATTATAAAAGATTTAAACTCTGCTATTACTAATCCAAAATTTGCAATAGATTATGGTATAGATGTAAGAGACGAGTTACTATCAGAGTTGGAAGGAATACAAAATAATCCGTCTTTAGCTTAGACAGAAGGTTTAAAGTCTATATTAGGGCGAGTACAGGCTTCATATTTACACACTATACAAGACAGAGTTGAATAGTATATACGCTCTACTGTACAAGAACAAGGAGGTCTAGATGACTTACATAAAGAACGCCTTATATATTCTATGAACACGTGGTTGAAAGACCAAAATGTATTTGGAGATATAGGTGTAACAGAAACATGGTTTGGTTTGGCATCTAATTCAAAATCTCCAATAGTTCGATTACTTCAAAACGTCATAGATGATATGCATAATAGAATCGACATTGAAGTATAGAAGAAAGGTGATGAACTTGTTGGTCTAAGAAAGAAAGCTCGTAAAGCATTAAAGAGACCAGGATGGCTTCCTATAAACTTTGAGAAGTTTATGATGGAACGAGATTCTGATGGATTTACTGGTAATTTTGCCACAAGAGTGAACCGAGGAAGATATGAAACAGAAAAGGATAAATTTATAAATAAGATTCTTTTTGAAGGTAAAGATTCATATCAACGTCAAGTACAAGAGCGAATTGGAGATAAGTGGTATGAAATACAATTCGATGAAACAGGAGAAGCAATATTTCCTCAAGGATGTGACGATATAGAAAAAGATTATCTTCATAAAGTAAATCATTGGATTGGTAAACGTACTGTACGTCAGTTTACAACTGAATACTACGATATGCGTATCGATATGTTATCATCATTAACTAGACGCGCACAAAAATAGTATGACGATAAGATAAACAAAATAGTAAATGCTGCATCTCCTAACGGTAAATTCCAAAGCGAACTTTTAACAAAGGCTAAACGAGAAGAATTAAAACGTTTGTATGAGAAGAAACAACAGTTATCTAATCCGTATGATCGCTATGGTGTGTTAAAAGCTGTAGATACTGACGACTATGTTATAGCAAAAGAATTAACAGCTTGGCACGATTTTGTTAAAGACAAAATTAAATACAAGTTAGATAGACAGTCTTTTGATGAATCTTTGCAAAATGCAGCGGATAAAGATGCATTTGTACGAGAAAATACGTTCAAGATGATAAATCCTCTAATATGGGAAGAAGCAAAGCGTATATATCCTCATAATAACAATATACCTAGATTAGAAGAGTTAATAGAACGTCGTAGAAAACTGATATCTATTATTAAACGGCGTGGATATAATTATCCAAGTATAGAAGAAATATGGGATGTAGATAATAAGAAAATACGAGACGAATATATAGAATTTTGGGAAAATTTAAAAAAGCTTGACGAAGAAATTTTACGTATACAAGCTACTTTACCAAAACCTCCCAAAAACATAAAAGCAGCGGCCGCATATCGCGCATTATTGTCTACTATAGATGTAATGTCCCCATATACTAAAGCCAATGGTAGAAAATATCCTTGGATAGAATATATAGAAAAGTAGATAACCGAAAGAGTTAATGCGGATTACGCAAACGATCCAAATAAAGCATCTATATTAAAGAAAGAACTCGAGAAAGTTCACGCAATTACCAGAATAAATGGTCAATTAGGAAAGGAATAGGCTTTGAGTATATTCTCTATGACTGGTCCTACTGGAGAAACCGTTAAAATAAATGGACAGGATGTACAGGCTATTATAGACGAACCTATACAAGCTTATTCTGTAATAGATATAGAGAATTCCGATAGTAGGTATGTAGATACTAGATACGATTCTTCTAGTGACATTAAGACACAACTTTTATGTGAAGACACTAAAGATAAAATAACAGGCCAGAAATATGATATAAAGAGTGATGAAGTAGATTATACAAATTACGACTTTATCAAAAATATAGAAAATGGACCAAAAGAAGTAAAGGATTATTACGATGCTTTAGTTTCTGCAATGAAAGAGTCTTACGAACGTATACCATTTGTTGGTAAATATGACGGTAGATTACCTCAACGCGGAGCTTCATCTTAGCAATTACTTTGGAGAAACGCGCTTAAAGGTCAATACTTTAAGACGTCTGATTATCAGTGGTCAAAGAAGAATAGAGTAACCAGAGGTATATCTGCAACAATAGATTTCTTACTAAAACCACTTAGGGATTGGGCTATTTTTAATCCACTTAGAGCGTTGAGATATAATATAGCTAGAAATTGGGGTTCTCCGAATGAGACTGACGAAGATATTAATTTGGACTATGAAACGCGGCCAGACGGTACACGTTCTATGAATATACCAATAAGGTATATACAGAGAATATCAGATCCAACTTAGATAAATTCTGATGTTTTAG
>Ga0256869_1001242_pt1 | contig 12351 bp, 10 predicted proteins | sample RumenRJG_05RNA_FD_186096 | JGI IMG/M metagenome (GOLD analysis project Ga0256869, IMG submission 186096) | Metatranscriptome of bovine rumen microbial communities from Lethbridge, Alberta, Canada - Rumen RJG_05 (Metagenome Metatranscriptome) | ecosystem: Host-associated > Mammals > Digestive... | reverse complement strand
TTGGAAAATAAAACTGTTTTTGTTACTGGCGCAGCTGGTTTTATCGGAAGTTTCTTGTGCAAAAATCTTCTGGAAAATGTTTCAGGCATAAAAATTGTAGGAATTGACTGCATAACTGACTATTATGATGTTTCCTTGAAGCAGGAACGTCTTGAAATGCTTTCCGCATTGAAAAAGGATTTTACTTTTGTAAAAGGTGATATTGCCGACAAGCCGCTTCTGGATTCTCTTTTTGAAAAATATAAGCCGGCTGTTGTTGTGAATCTTGCGGCTCAGGCTGGAGTACGCTATTCAATTGACAATCCAGATGCATATATACATTCAAATATAATCGGTTTTTACAATATTCTTGAATGTTGTCGCCATAACCAGGTTGAGCATCTAGTTTTCGCATCTTCAAGCAGCGTTTACGGTTCCAACAAGAAAGTTCCGTATTCAACGGAAGACAAAGTTGACAATCCGGTTTCGCTCTATGCCGCTACAAAGAAAAGCAACGAGCTTTTTGCCCATGCCTATTCAAAGCTTTATAAAATTCCTTGCACAGGCCTGCGTTTCTTTACCGTTTACGGACCGATGGGACGCCCGGATATGGCGTATTTCAAATTCACAAACAAGCTGGTGAAAGGCGAGCCGATCCAGATATACAATAACGGCGATATGTACCGCGATTTTACTTATGTTGACGACATTGTGAAAGGAGTTCGTGCGGTAATGCAGAAAACTCCTGAGCCGACTGAAGACGGTGCGTTCTATAAAATTTACAACATAGGAAACAGCAAGCCAGAAAGTCTTATGCGCTTTGTTGAAATTCTGGAAAACTGCCTTGTAAAAGAAGATATTATTTCAGCGCCAGGAAAGAAAGAACTTCTTCCTATGCAGCCAGGCGATGTTTACCAGACATTCGCAGATGTTTCCGAACTTGAAAAAGATTTTGGCTTCAAGCCATCCACATCGCTGGAGCAGGGGCTGGGCGAGTTTGCAAAGTGGTATAAGAATTATAGGAAATAATGTAGTTCTGAAAAAAGGCTGATTCGTTTTCATCGGGAAATGCCATTTTTATGTATGCTCAGTATTAAGAAATTTAAGGAAAAATTATGACATTTATATCTACAGGATTTGTCTTTTTTGTTTTTGTTGCTGCAGTTATTTTTTATTTGTTTCCGGCAAAAAAACGATGGTGTGTTCTTCTTGCGGCCAGCTACTTTTTTTATGCTTGTGCCAGCTTGAAAGCCTGCATATATCTTATTTTTTCAACGGTATTGTCGTTTGCCATAGCATTATGGATGCAGAGAATAAAAGACAGATATGTCGTCTTGATTTCAAAGGCGGAAGACCGTGCTGAAAAGAAACTTTTAAAGGAAAAATGCAAAAAAAACAAAAAAATTGTTGCTGCAGTTGGTGTTTTAATATGTTTTGGAATACTCGCTGTGCTTAAATATTCAAATTTCTTCTTGATGAACATAAGTTCAGTTATAGTTCTGTTCAAGAGCGATTATGTTTTCAAGCCTATAAAATTTTTAATTCCTATGGGAATTTCGTTTTACACATTCTCAATTGTAAGCTATATAATAGACGTGTATAATTCAAAGTATGAGGCTGAAAAGAATATTTTCCGCTATGCCTTGTGCGTAAGCTATTTTCCTTCAATTGTTCAGGGACCGATCAATAGAAACAATGATTTGCGGCATGAGTTCTTTGAAAAAGAGCACAATTTCGACTTGAAAAATACTCAGTTTGCTATTCAAAGAATTCTTTGGGGCTTGATGAAAAAACTTGTAATTGCGGACAGGGCTGGGCAAGTTGTTTCCTATATATTTGAAGAATATGCATCGCTACCGAATTTTATAATAATGTTCGGGCTTGTGTTTTATTCAATACAGCTTTATGCGGATTTTGCGGGCGGAATGGATATTGCTCTTGGTGTTTCAGAGCTTTTTGGAGTAAAACTAAAAGAAAATTTCAGGCAGCCGTATTTTTCCCAGTCAATAGCAGAATTTTGGCGTCGATGGCATATTACGCTTGGAACATGGATGAAAGATTATATTTTTTATCCGTTTGCATTATCAAAAACAATGCTTGAATTTGGAAAGAAACTCAGCGCAAAGAACAAGTATCTTGGACGTGTGGTTCCTATGGCGCTTGCTAATATTCTTGTTTTTCTTGTCGTGGGTATCTGGCATGGTGCGGAATTGCACTTTGTGTTTTATGGGCTTTTTCATGGAGGAATAATAGCATTTTCTGTAATGATGGAGCCTGTTTACAAAAAAGGGCTGGCTGTCTTTCATATAAATGAAAAATCACGGGCATGGCAGGTGTTTAGGATTATAAGAACATTTTATCTTGTAAATATTGGCGCATTGGTTGATGATGTTGCTGATATGGGACAGGCGCTCGGAATGGCAAAGCAGCTTTTTTCTTTCACAAACTGGCGATTGATTTCAAATTTTAGTTTCAATGGCTTTGGAAAACTTACAATTCTTGTTGTGCTTGCATTCAGTCTTATCTGGATTGCTGTAAGCGTAATGAAAGAGAAAAATATTGATGTAAGAGAGAAAATTGCCTCCGCTCCAATCGTTGCAAGATGGGCTGTTTATCTTTTCCTTATATTGGGAACTCCGTTTTTCCAGTCTTCTAATATGGCAGGTTTTATGTATGCATTGTTCTAGATTTTTTTTCAAATGCGCGGGATTTGTATTTCTTGCGGTTGTCGCTGTTTGTTTTTTTAATTTTCTTTTGTATCCTTGGTCATCGTTGAACCGGCATTTTACAGAATACCGTGAATATGATAAGAATATAGATTTTCTTGTTATTGGCGATTCTCTTGAATCAAATGGAATGAATGCAAAAGTTATAAGCCAGGAATTCAACGAGAATGCGTTTGTTCTTTCACCGCAAGGTTCTTACCCGGAAAGTCTTTATTATATTTTGCTTGATGTGTTCAAAAAGCATAATCTTAAAACTGTTGTTATTGGAATTGATGTTCTTCAAAATTTTGAAAATCCGCCTTATGTATATCCTCATCCAGAGGAACTGTACAGGGAATTTATGCAGGATATGTTTAAACCTTTGAATCCGGAGCTTATAAAACTTACTGTAAAAAATGTAATGGCCCAGAAATATACTTCAACATTCTTTAAATTCGCTTCATTTCCTGAAAATATCACAGAAATTCCAGATGTGATGAAATCTAAGAAAGAGTTGAGAGAACATCGAGAACTGGTGAAAGACAAAAACTATAATTCTTCAGTTTATTGGGAAAAAAGAAATTCTGTGGAGCCGCCTGTTTCAGAAAGAAAATTTCCGAAGGATTTTGATGAAGTCGTGAAGCAAAAATATCTTGATGATATGCTGGACAATGACAAAAAGTATATTGAACAGATTTACACTTTCTGCATGAAAAACGATATAGAACTTTATTTTATGTCAAATGCGGTTCCAAGAAGTGTGATAGATGCTGTGCCTGAAACTCTTTCCTTTTTTGATAAAACTGGTGAATTTATAAAGAACCTTAAGGGGGGGGGAATGGAAGAGGGAACTTACATAAACTGTACAGACCAAAAGTATTTTCCAGGAAGCACAGATGACTACAATTTTTCAGATTGCTATGGACATTACAACAGCTGGTACAGGGATACGCATACAAAGCAGGTTTGTAATTATATAAAGAATCTTAGAAAATCCCGCAGACAAATGTAAATATATGAAAACAAAAAAAACGTCTGCATCAAACAGACGTTTTTTTTGTTTGATCCGGACTTTTTCTAGTCCTGAAGTCTCTGAATCATCTTGTACATTGCTTCTGCGCTGTTGAAGTTTGCAGGCACAATTTCCTCTGCGCCGATTTCAATGTCAAATTCTTCATTCAACTTCATTACAAGCTGAACAATATCGAATGAGTCAAGAATTGAGTTGTCAATAAGCGCAGTTTCTTTTTCAAAATCAACTTCTGGTTTTGCTTCTTTCAAGATTTCAAGCAGTTCGTCCATATTATTCTCCTAAATATAAAAATAAAATATTTAAAGCATTTTCTTCAGCTCAACCCTGTCGATTTTTCCATTAAGATTTATCGGCATTTTGTCAAGCTTTATTTTTTTGTTCGGAATCATATATTCCGGAACTGTATTTTTTATTGCATCTATAATCTGCTGAGCTTCGATTGAACCTGTAAAGAACATTACAATCTTGCTGTGCTCTGTGTCGTATAAGCAGCAGTTCTGTTCAACGCCTTCTACGGCCGAGATTGCAGTTTCAATTTCGCCAAGCTCGATTCTGTGTCCCATATGCTTAATCTGAAAATCTTTTCTGCAGTCATACATAAGCTCATGGCGTTCATTGTAATGAACAATATCGCCTGTTCTGTATATTGTTTCTGGATAGAACGGATTTAGCGGATTCTGGACAAAGGCTGCCTGTGTTTTTTCTGGATTATTGTAGTAGCCGTATGAAAGGCAGATTCCTCGGACACAAAGTTCTCCTTTTTCATCGCCTTGTACAGGTTCGTTTTTGTCGTTCAGAACTAGAATTTCAGTATTTTCGCAGGCAAAGCCGATTGGAAGGCTTTCATCATCTGAAAATTTCCGGTCTACAATGTAGTATGCGCATACATCTGTGATTTCAGTAGGACCATAGAGATTTGCATAAAGACAGTCTGGAAATGCTTTTCGCCAGGCATTGAGCTGCTTGTTCGGCATAACTTCGCCGCAGAAAAGAACTTTTTTCAGCGTAGGAACAGGAAATTTTCCTACTGCCTTCAGGTTTGCCATTATGCACAGAGCTGAAGGAACCCAGAAAATTGTATTAACTTTCTTTTCGGCAAGAAATTCAAAAAGCTGCTTTGGGAGCATGAAAAATTTCTGCGGAATTATATACATTGTAGCACTGTTTTTTAATGTCTGGTAAATGTCAAGAATTGAATTGTCAAAATAGAAAGGCGCCTGTTCACCAAAAACAGTTTCGCTTGAAATGTCAAATGTTTTTGTAACCCATTCCGCATAATCTATGCATGATTTCTGGCTTATGATTACACCTTTTGGAGTTCCGGTTGAGCCTGAAGTGAACAGAACATAAAGAATGTCTGTGTCCAGAATTTTTGCTTTTGCGGCTTCCAGCAGATATTTGTCAGAATCTTTTTTCTGCATATCTTCGTAAAGAAGAACAGGAGTGCTGCCTGAAAATGCTTTTGCCGCTTCAAGATGTGCTGAGTCAGTTATAATTACAGCAGGATTCAATGTCTCCATTATTTTCTCAATTCTTGTGGCCGGCATTCCTGTGTCAATCGGCGTGTAGAAATTTCCCGAATAAGCGGCTCCCATAAAGGAAACAAGAACTTCAACGCTCTTGTCAAGATAAATCACAACCGGCTGCTTGAAAAATTTCATGCCGGCAAGTTCTGTCGCAATTTTCTGCGCCTCTATTTTTACTTCAGAAAATGTAATTTCACGGTTTGCATCTGCGAATGCAATTTTTTCTGGATATTTTTCAGCTGATAAATCCAGATAATCAGTAACAAGCCTAACGCTCATAAATAAGACTCCTTTTGTTAATTTTTCCTTTAGTTAAATGAATTTCTAAAACTTTCTGGACTGTCGTAGTCAAATACAAGATAAGTTCCGTCATCGTAGGCTAAATTTCCGGCTTCAAAAACTTTTTTGCTTTCTGTCATGTTGTATTCATCTTTCTGGATGACAAAGAAAACTTTTTTATTACCTTTGTAATAGTTTTTGTCTTCAAAACGTTTAGGTGAAAGCCATTTATGAATCTTGAATTTTTCAGGAAGAGTGTATGTATCCTGGATATTCGTGTCATCAATAGTTGCAACTTCAACATTGCCGTTTGTTGCAAACCAGATTGGATTCGCGGCATTTGAAAAACCAAAACCAAATTCATAGCCGCTTTCTTTCAGAAAATTGGAAACTTTCTGAATGTTTTCTGAACGATTTGTTGTCTGCATTTTTCCAAAGCAAAGATATGCGTTTGTTATAATCAAAACAGAAGAAGCTATGCCTAAAATCCATTTGTTTGCATTCTTCAGTTTTTCATTCTGTAAAGCCAAGGCAAGAAATGGCACAAAGTAGATGAAAACCATTGTAAGATAACGTCCGACCATCTCTGTGCAGATATTTGTATAAAGACTGAATGCAGCCATAAAAATCGTGAACTGAAGGAAAATCTTTTCGTAGTCCTGTAGATTTGATTTATAAAGGCTTGTAAAAATAATCACAGTAAAAATACATAGAATAAAAATAAGAATGTTTGATACACCGCCTGGAGTGAAAACGCTGACCTCTTCGTTATAGCCTATCGTTGAAAAAATCATAGATATGATATCATCGATTTTCATTGCGGAAAGAGGGTTGAACTGAATCTTGTTCATATTCTTGAATGAATACAATGATGCAAGAACGCTAGAGTTGAATATGTAACCAATTCCGCTGGTTATTAAGCCAATGCAGGAATTTCGGAGACTAGTTCCTCCTTCCAGGAAGATTTTTTTTACAGAAAATTTTTCTCTGGAATCAAGAAATTCTTTTACTCTGTTGTAAACTACAACAGCAGCAAGCGGAAATGTAAAATTAAGAATATATCTTATTGAAGAAAGGCCGCTTATGAATGAAAGTATTATAAACAGCGTAAAAAGAATTTTGTATTTGCGTTCCGAATGAGAGTGGTATGTCAATGAAATAAAAAGACCAACATAAAAAAAACTGAATGCAATATGCGGAATATAATAGCTTCCTTCTTGAACGTAACAGAAAAAAGTCCATGATACAGGGCTTATTGCAAGAAGACTGCCTAAAAGTTTCATCCAGGTTTTTCTTATTTTAAGCTCGTGAAGAATAAAGTATGTTGAAACAAAAAGAATAGCCTCGCAAAGAATAACCGTGATAGCTCTGATTAGTCTTAGGTCTTTTGTGAAGAAAAAAAGCGGTGCTGTAACAAGCTGCGTGTTGAAAAGTCTTATTTCCATTGAATAATACCAGGTCAACGGCCAAAAAGTCTTTTCCCGAAAACATTCATTTCCAAACAGAATTTCGGAGCTTAGGTCAGGATCAACGAAATTTACAGCATCCGTGAATGAGATTGAAAAAAGAATTATACCTATGGATGCAATAAAAGAAATGATTATTCCAGATTTGAATTTATCAGAAAATTTTGGAAACAGAACAGCTGAAAAAATTATTGAAATAAACACTGGAATAGACAGCAGAGAAATCATTGAGTCTTTGTATGCTTCATGGTTGAATGTCCTGTGAAACACATGCTCTTCCAGAAAATATGGAAAAGACACAAGAATCTGCTCTGTGAACAAGGTTACTGCAGAACCAATCAGCAGAAGCACGATAGCCGCTGAAAAAAGAATGATTTCATTTTTTTTTGAAAAATTTTTCATAAAATTTATCCTTTAAAAACTATAAAATATATATGATGATTCCTGTTATTATTATGCAGACAGCAAGAAATTTTTTCGGTGGAATTTTTTCCTTGAAGAAAATTCTGCTTAGTATAAGAATAAAAATGTAGCTTGATGATTCTATTACCGGAATATAAGAAACCGGAACTTTTTTCAACGCTAGAATATCTAGAAAAATTGCAACAAAATATATGAAATATGCTGTAATAACTGTGAAGTTAAGGTATTCAAAAACGACGCTTCTGTGTTTTTTCAGCGCGGAAGCCTTGAGCATTATCTGGGAAAATGAGGAGATTATAACTGACAAGACCAGCAGAAGTGAATACAAAAAAACTTCATTCATGTTTTTCATCCAAAGAGAGCAGTATAAGACCCGCTAGAATTACCGCTGCGCCAGCTATTTTTTTTGCAGATACAGACTCTCCAAAAAAAACAAGACCAAATACGATTCCCCAGATTATTGTTACAGATTTGTTTGCAATCGCTGTTGAAAGCGGAATATGTTTTAGAACCTGCTGCCATATAAGCGCGTAAATAAACAGAATGAAAACTACAAGCGCATAAAAAGCAAAAAAACGCGGCGACAAAACTGGTTCAGAAGAAGAAATTTTTCCTACAAGAGAGTAACAGCTATATATAAGAAAACCGATGTGCATTAAAATATAAATAAAAATATTATTTTTCATCAGTCTTTTCTGCTATTATAAATTTAGGACAGTTATTCATTGTAAGATACATTCTTCCTATGTATTCACCGATAATGCCAAGTGACACAAGAATTCCACCACCCAGAAGAAGAATGAGAATTACAATTGTGGTCCATCCAGTAACATCAGCCTTTCCAAGAAGATATTCAACAAAATAAAAAACTGCAAGAGCAAGTCCAATTGCAGCGCTTGCAAATCCCGCAAAAGAGGCAACAAAAAGTGGTGCTGTTGAAAAACCAAACAGCATCCGCAAAAAAACTTTTATTGATTTTAGAAGATTGTAGTTGCTTTTTCCCAGCTCTCGTTTATGGTGTTCAATTTTTATCTGTGTTATATTTTTTGTGACTTGAAAAATAAGCCCGTCGATATACGGAAAAAGATTGTTGAACCGGCACATTTCTTTTACAACGCCAGCGGAAATGATTTTGAATGGAGAAAGATATATGTTTTTTGGCTTGTGGATTGCAATTTCGCTGACTTTTCCATTGAACCAGCTTCCTAAGTTTTTCCAAAGTTTTTGTTTTTTTACGCTGAAATCCGCATAAACTACATCAAATCCTTTAACTGCCTCTTCGTAAAGTTTTGGAATGTCGTAAGGTGAATGCTGAAGGTCGTCATCCATAATGACAATCCATTTTCCAGAGGCATAGTTAAGTCCAGCAAGAATCGCACTGTCCTGACCTCCGTTCTTTCTAAGATTTATACCAATTACATTCTTGTTTTCTGAAGCAACTTTCTTGATTTCTTCCCAGCTTGAATCACGGCTGCAGTCATTCACCATAATTTGCTCGTAGTCGAACTTTTTCAGTGCATCCGCAAGCTGTCTTGAAATTTCCGCAACACATTCGTGACTGTTGTAAACTGGTATTACGATACTTATTTCTTTCATAAAACTATCTCGTTTTGTAAAAATCAATAACAGAAGAAATCACTTTGTTCTGTTCTGCTGAAGAAAGGCCGTAATACATAGGAAGACGAACAAGGCGTTCGCTGTATTCAGTCGTTACTTCGTCTTTTCCATCAAACCGGCCGTATTTTATTCCTGCTGGAGCAGAGTGGAGCGGAATGTAGTGGAAAACCGCGCTTATCTGATTTTGTTTAAGATGATTTATCAAAGCGCAACGTTCATCGAAATTTCTTGTAATAAGATAGAACATATGAGCATTGTGAATGCAACCGTCTGGGATATATGGAAGTGTGAAACATTCTTTTCCATAGCTTTTGAGGAAACTGTTAAAAGCATCATAGTATTTGTTCCAGCAGCCCATTCTCCAATTCTGGATTTCTGTGCTGTCTTCAAGCTGCGCCCAAAGATAACCTGCGTTCAAGTCGCTTGGAAGATATGAGGAGCCATAGTCGCGCCATGTGTATTTATCAATTTGTCCGCGAAGAAATTTGCTTCTGTCTGTTCCTTTTTCTCTTATGATTTCTGCTTTTTCATAGTCTTCGCCATTATTTATTATAATTGCGCCGCCTTCGTCCATGCTGAAATTTTTTGTTTCATGAAAAGAAAGGCATCCAAAGTCTCCGATAGTTCCCAGCGGTTTTCCCTTGTAGAATGAACATATTGCTTGCGCCGCATCTTCTACAACTTTTATATTGTGCATTCTGGCAATGCTCATTATTGAATCCATTTCGCAGGAAACACCAGCATAATGGACAACACATATTACTTTTGTTTTTGGAGTTATTGCTTTTTCAATTTTTGATTCATCTATGTTCATTGTGTCTTTTCTTACATCAACGAACACAAGTTTTGCACCTCGCTGCACAAAAGCATCAGCGGTGGAGCAAAAGGTGAATGATGGAAGAATAACTTCGTCACCTTCCTTTACATCACAGAGCAAAGCTGCCATTTCCAAAGCAGATGTGCATGATGTTGTAAGGAGAACTTTATGATTGTCAAGACTTTTTTCAAGAAACGCTGTGCATTTTTTTGTAAAATTTCCATCCCCGCATATCTTATGGCTGTTTATAGCCTCTTCAATATATTTGCTTTCTTTACCTGTTACAGGAGGTACGTTAAAAGGTATCATAAAAAAAACTCCTGCTTTAAGTATACTCATTTCTAAGAATTTAGCAATGGTAAGATGAATTTTGCGTTTTCTAAATCTTTGCTTTAACTATGGAGATTTATTCAAGAAATACAACTTTTCACATTGAATATAGTCTTGTAAAGTCCTGTGAGCGCAAGCAGATATTTTATAAAATTCACCGCGCATGGCTTATGTTCTAGAATTATTTTCATTTCTTCCCTTGGGTTTTTATCGCTCTTGCACACAAAAGAAGCTTTCTTCTTGAAGAAACTTTCAGCTATGTCCGGATCTGAAAGGATTGCGTCTTTATGCTTTTCAAAAAGTTTTTGCATTGCTGTTATGCCTTTTTCAGGATGAGTTGAAATGCTGTCTTTTTGAAAAAATGTATGCACAAGAATTTCATTTTGGTAGAAAACTGAATATTTTTTGCTTAGACGTAATGTTTCATCCCAGTCTTGAAGTCGCGGCATTGTGGAGTCAAAAAGTGTATCTTTGAAACATTCTGCTTTACCGAAAATTGTCTGGGTTGAGGCGGAATTATATTTTAATAATTCTTTGTATGAAATCTGCTTGTCATTTTCTATGGATGGAAAATTGTGTATAAATTTATTTTCGGGAGTTCGACATTCCATCTTGCAAAGAACAATGTCTGCATTTTTCTTCTTAAGAAAATCAAGTTGCTTTTTAGTCTTTTCAGGAAGCCATTCATCATCGCTGTCATTAAAAGCTATGTAAGTTCCGGAGGATTTTTTAATTCCTGTATTTCTTGCAACGCAGGCGCCTGAATTGCGCTCTAGTTTTATATATTTTATTCTCTGATCATCCATTGAGAGAATTATTTTTTCTGTATCATCGGTAGAGCAGTCATCAACAACTATCAGCTCGATATTTTTGTAGGTCTGGTTTAAAACAGAGGCGATAGAAGCGCAGATTGTATTGCTTCTGTTGTAAGTTGGAATAACTACAGATACTAAAGGTTCTTTTTGCATATTTTATAAGAGTGTAGCATGAATCAAGCTTCTTGTCATTAATGCAGAAGATTCTCTGTTTCTTTTATTCTTGAAAACAGGATATTGCGCAGAAGTTCCGCCCGTTCATTTTCTATGTATGGATTTTCAGATATCAGATCTTTGAAAAAATCCGGAATGCCGTCAAGTTTTTTTAAATTCAGATTGGAGCAGTACTCTTTGCATGGAATTTTGTTCATCTGTTCTTTCTGGTTTGAGGCAAAAGTCTTAGCTTTTATATTCCGCGAGTCCTGAAAGTATGGATTTTTAAGGTCGTAAATCATTGTGTCATGGAACATTGCGGTGCCGCTGTCATACACAGGGGCAAGCCCGAGCCATTCAAGCGTGTCTGGATTTCTTAAAAAGCCGAAGTTGTTGTAATGCCGGTCTGTGTTTGCGATTATAAAGTCAATGGTGAGCATTGTGCAGATTCCACGCTTGATATTTTCTATGCTGCCGATTCCGATTTTCTGGCAGCAGTTTATTAAATGTTTAAAATTTGAAGTGCTTTTTTCTTTTTTTTGCGTGCTTATAATATGCCATGCCGGAACAAGCTCTGTGTTTTCTGTTATAAAATCAGGACATGAAGAGTAAAACGTTCTGTCTGCTTTTATTATTTTGTACGGAACACAATTTACTTCAAGCCGTCTGCAAATTTCAGAGGCAAGCGCTTCATTGAATGGCTCCTGCTGCCACAGGCTTCCAGCCTTCAGAAGAAAACGTTCTCCGTTGTTTATAATCCATTTTTTTTTAAGCCAGCCGTCTGATGTGTTGTCCGGGGAAAATAGGTTAAGACTCTTTGTGCTGGAGGAATTCAGTGTTCCAAAAAGAGCCTTTCCTACATCTTCAGAAAAACTGTTATGGAAAAAATTAACATCTTTCCAGGATAATCTGCTTTTTTCTGGCTTTGCCCAGTAATGATCTGAAAGACTGAGTCCGTAGCTTTTTTCTATAAGGTAGTCTGTGGTGATATTTCCAAGCAGTTCAAGCGCAGTATTAAGATTCTGGCGGCTGGCGGGAATGGAACGGCTTTTCCACCAAGCCCGCAGCTGGCTTTTAAGGGATTTTCCGTTTTCATTTTCCAAGGAAATTCCAACAGGAAGATGTATGCTGTTCAGAATTTCTGATATTTCAGAAATTTCCTCGTCTTCTGTTGAAAATCTTAGCACAGGAATATCTTTATGGCAAAG
>Ga0256869_1001235_pt1 | contig 12370 bp, 6 predicted proteins | sample RumenRJG_05RNA_FD_186096 | JGI IMG/M metagenome (GOLD analysis project Ga0256869, IMG submission 186096) | Metatranscriptome of bovine rumen microbial communities from Lethbridge, Alberta, Canada - Rumen RJG_05 (Metagenome Metatranscriptome) | ecosystem: Host-associated > Mammals > Digestive... | reverse complement strand
CTAATGTATGCGGTAAATCCGTTTCTGTTAATTTTTTAACATCTACAGTTTACACGGTAAATCCACGAATTTACATTCGCGGAGGTCACTTCATATTGTCTATATGAACTTTGCATTATTTGTATATGTAAATAAACATTAATGAAAGTTAAACAGGATATATAAGAATGAGTAACAATCAATTTTTACGATTATCAACTGGTTACAATGGTTATCCCGAATTAAGAGAAGATAACCGCTACTATGTCGATAAAACAGAATTCATAAAGACAGTGATTAACTATGACTGCAAAGTGTTGTTGCTCACAAGACCAAGACGTTTTGGCAAGTCTGTGTTTATGAGTACGCTTAATGCTTTCTTAAAAATAGATAGCAATAAGCCTGGGGATACCTCATTTCAAAATAAGATATTTAAAGATACAAAGATATTTCAAGACAAAGAATTTTGTAACAAATATATGGGGCAGTCCCCCGTTATTTTTGTTTCTTTAAAGGATGTGAACGGCGATAATTTTGAAGCGGCTTACGAAAGATTTGCCTCGACTGTTTATAAATTAGCAATTAAATATAATTATCTGCTTAATAGTAACAAATTGGATGAGTTTGATAAGGAAGAGCTATCAAAGTTATTAAATAAATCTTATTTGGAACAACTTAAAAATCAGAATAGTTTAAAAGATTCTCTATCAACATTAGCTTCAGCTCTTTATAAAGAGTACGAAAAGTATCCAATACTTATTATCGATGAGTATGATGTTCCTTTAGCAAGAGCTTCTTTCCATGACTCTATAAACTCCGTTCTTTATAAGGATAAAAAAGATTTTGTAGCTGATTACCATAAAAGAATGGTTACTCTGATGTCGGATTTTTTAGGTATTTTAAAAGACGAAGATACTCTTTCAAAAACGATTATCACTGGATGTTTGAAAGTAGCAAAAAACGACATTTTTACAGGAGTAAATAACTTTAAGGTAAATACTGTAATATCAGAAAAAGAAGATTTAACAGGTTGCATTGGTTTTACCAAAGAAGAAACTTATAAATTCTTAAAAGACTACAGAATGGATAATTGTGCCGAGAAAGTAAAAGAGTATTACGATGGGTACAAATTCTATGACAAGGAAATGTTCTGTCCATGGGATGTAGTTAACTTTATTGAAGATAACTATGAAAAGAATCTAAATGGTACCTTAGACTTAAGCAACATACAAAGCTACTGGTCTGGTTCAACATCTAGTCCTGCTATTTATGATTATCTTGGTTTCCTTACAGACAATGATAACCAAAAGATGCAAGATCTTGTTGATGGAAAGACTATCAGTTTTAAGTTAAATGATTCTATGAACTATGACTGTTTATCGATGCATAATTCAAATGACTTTTGGTCATTGTTGCTTCATACAGGTTATCTGACAAAAGACTGGGAAGAAACAGCAAAATTAAACAAAGAAAACACCGAAGATGATATCGTAGTAAGGATCCCTAATTTGGGAATCCTAAAATGTTTTACAGACAACATAAAAAGTAGGTTTAAAAATAAAATCGTTCCAAGTTCTGTTGCTGAAGCTTTAGCTAATAACCTTTTTGAAGGAAAGGCTGAGATTGCATCAGATACTATCTATAACTTGTTACAAAACTATATTTCTATAAGAGATAATGCTACAAAAGCTCCTCATGAGAACTACTACCATGGTTATTTAAATGGCTTGTTCTCTAACTGCTCAAAGAAATTTTTCTCTGAATACCATTCAAACTATGAATCAGGTGATGGTTATGCAGATATTGTCTTTAGAAATGAACGTGATGAGGTTGTAATCATAGAGATTAAGGTTTGCACAATCTCTGAGAGCAAAAAAGCAAAAGCTAGAGAAGCATTAGCTCAAATTGAAGATAAGAATTATGCAAAGCCTTATCTTGAGAATGAAGATATATCTTCAATCAACGCATATGGCATTTCTTTTAGAAATAAAGAATGTGAGGTTCTTTGTAAGAAAATTAAGTAGTTCTTAAAATATTGCAAGTTTTATGTTGGTATTGATTTTATCTTGAGCTCAAATCTACTAAAATAGCTTAAATTAGCTTTAGACAAATACTATTGATGTATTTAGTTATCAATACCAACAAAAACTTGCAATGAATTTTATTTCCGATTTTTCAAGATACAGTTCTCTTCTAGAAATCAATAACACCTGGAAACTTTTAAGAGCTAAAAGTGCTCCATTTGTTATTTCGTTTCTCAAAAATATCTTCTCAAAAGAGCGAGAAGTTCCCTATGAATACGCCAGAGCAAATCTAAAGGAATTCTTAGATGAGCTTGTGAACAAATTACCTCCAGAGGATAAAAAGCAGTCAGCTAAAGATTATCTTCGTGAATGGATGGACAGAGGTTGGATTAGAGAGCTTGATAACAAGCTTTTTATGACTGATGCTGCTCAGAAAGCAATTGAGTTTTGTGACCGATTAGAAAACAAAGTAGTATCAACCTCCGCAACTCATTTGGAAATCCTGCAGCAGGAAGTTCAAAAACTCTATATTCAGGTAGCTGAGGATAAGAGGTTAAGTCTTAGAGAATTAAACTCTAGAATTAAAGAACTTCAAAAAGAAAAGCGTCTTATCAATGAAGGTAAAAATCCAGAGCTTAACGAATATCAACAGCAAGAAAAGATCAAAGCTGTTTACGATATGGCTAGCAGATTGCCATCTGACTTTAGAAAGCTAGAAGAAGAAACCGTCGATATTGCAAGAAAGATCAGAGTTCAGATGATTGAGAACTCTCAAACCAAAGGTCAGCTCTTATCAGACGTATTAGCGCAAGAGAATATCCAGCGTAAAACAGAGTATGGCGCAGCTTATGAAGGCTTCTTTGCACTTATCTGTGAAGAGAATGTCTATAAGAGTTTTACAAAGCAAATTGACTTTATCCTCTCAAAACCTATTGCAAAGTTTCTTGATAAAAAGCAGCAGAACTTCCTGCACTCTTTAACTGAGGTTTTAGTAACCGAGTGCGATAGAGTTCGAAAAATCAGAAACAGAATTGATGAGAACTTAAGATCTTATCTTGAGAGTGCTGATTATCGAGAAAACCAGATTGTAACCTCTTTAATCTCAAAACTAGAACAGGAAGCTGTGAAGTTTAAAAATCAGGATTTCAATCTCTATACCAAGGAAATGAACTTGAGCCTTGATAAGGCTGGCGTAAAGGTTTCATCTGTAGAATCTTTAGGTCAGGCTTTAAAAGTACCTGATAAGGAAGTAACACTAGGTTCATTAGAGGAGCATGTAAACTCTAATACCATCAGCTCTGATATCTTAAAGCAGTTAGATACCGTAAGACTGTCTGATGTAAGAGCTACCATTCGCTCTTTAATTGGCAAGACCTCTCAAATGAGCGTAGGTGAGATCATCAAGAAAGTTAAATTGCGTTATGGTCTTGAGGAAATCGTAGCTTTTGTGCGAGTAGCAAGAGAAATGAATAAAGCAGAGGTTAATGAATCTGAAGAGATCGTTGTAAAAGTTCCTGCTCAAAACGCTACTAAAGAATTGAAAGTAAAATTACCAAAGATTGTGCTTACAAGTCAGCTTGTAAGAAATAGTGGAGTTTAACCATGTCTGACGTTGTAAAGAAAAATATCGATGATCTTATTCACACCCTTGAAAGAGGTAGCAATAGTAAAGATAAAACCTCTGCTCAATTAGATCATAGCTTTAATCAAGAACATAACCATGAAACTGTAAATGAGATTACAAATCCTAAAAGTGAGCTTGATGTGAATGGTTTTGATGATATTGCTCAGGATGTAAATGAGCTTAATACAGATTTGAAGTCTTACGAGAACTTACAGAACCCTAATGTCGTCAAAGAGGCTGATGCTAGATTACGTAACATCATTATTGAGCTTTTAAAATCAGGCAGTATTGTGTACTCAATAGACTCAGATGAGTACAAGAAACTCATCATGCCTGAGAACATGACCTTTGTTAAAAGCTACTTGCGTAACCTCAATCTTGAGGTGGTATTTAACTCTGAGAACGGCTTAGTTTATATCAGAAATCTAGAGCGCGATGAAAATGATGAGGATGAGAGTGAAAACTCTGTAGAAGACTCTTCTTTAATCAATCGAGCCTATTTAACCCCATTTAAGTCAGTACTGATTTTAATTTTACGTAAATACTACCATGAGCGCTTTGCCAACGGTGAAACCGAAATTGTAGTTGATATTGACTACATAAAGAATGCTCTTACTCCATATCTTGAGCTGTCTGTATCTGAAAGCCGTGACAGCAAAAAATTAAATGGTGCTCTAAAAGATCTTGCTGAATACAAACTCATTAAAAGACTGAATTCTGAGGATGCTGATCGCTATCTGATTACACCGCTGATCCGCTATGTCATCGATGTTGAAAAGATGGAAAAGATGTTAGATGAGTTTAAAAAGCTCAATGATGAAAAAGGCGGTAAACAGTCTGTACCAAGTTTAAAGAAAACTAATGACAAAGAGTTTGCAGAGAATGGTGAGCGAGAGTCAGGTGTGAATGAGTCAGGTTTGAAGGAGGTAGAAAATGCTAGATAATCAGACAGAGCTGATGTTTTTAGAAGGAAACGACAGTCAGGTTAAGCTAAAGTCTGTATCTGTGTTTAACTGGGGCTCTTTCAACGGATTACATACCTTAAACATCAATCCTGATGGTACCTTAATCACCGGTGAAAACGGTTCAGGTAAATCTACTATCATCGATGCTTTAATGACCTTATTAAGACCTGCTGGCAAGATTGACTACAATATTGCAGCAGCTCAGGATCAGAAAAAGGACAGATCATTACTAAGCTATATGCGTGGTAGCTATGGTACAAAGATAGCTGATGGTGAGCAGGTAAGCCGTAACTTAAGATCTGATGCAACAGTAAGCGTAATTAAAGCGGTTTATGAATATACAAGCATCGGTCAGAAGGTGGTTTTATTAGGTGTCTTCTACATCTCAAGCTCATCTAATGCCTATGCAGATGTCAAAAAGATCTACTCTGTATCTGCAACTGATATTGATCTAAAAGAGCTATTAGAGAAATTTAAAAATCAGGATACCAGAGCATTAAAGGATTACTTGCGCTCAATTGAAGGTTGTCGTGTCTGTGATGACAATTTCGGTGAATACGAAACTCATTTCCGTCATCAGCTACATATGGACAACGTCAATGCTCCAGCCTTACTTTCAAGAGCCTTAGGTCTTAAAAAGATTGACGATTTGACAGGTCTTATTAGAACTCTAGTGCTAGAGCCAGGTACTGTCAAAGAGGATGCCATAAACACCATTCGTCAGTTCTCTGATCTTAAAGCTATCCATGCCAAATTAGAGGATGCTCGTAAACAGGAGGAAAAACTAAAACCACTACCTGACTACGTTAAAAAGTATGAGGACAATAAAGCTTTAGATGAAAAGTACGATAAGGCCTTAGCTTATACCGATACTTATGTAAGTCACTATGCCAAAGACTACTACGAGAAACGCTATCAGGAATTAGGTTTTGAGTATGGCAATACTCAAAGTCTGTATAAAGATCTGATGCAAAAGAAAAGTGAAGCTGAATCTGAAAAAGAGAGAACTCATACTAACCTGATTAAAGGCGGTGGTGACAGATCAGAGCAGGTAAAGCAGGTTATCTTACAAAGACAATCTGAAGAGCATCGTATTGAGAACAATCTTAAAAACTATGTAACTATTGCTTCAGGTTTAGGCTTAAAAGAGCTCAAGTCATTAACAGACTTTAATGACAATTTAAATGTCATCGAGCAAAAGCAATCTGAAATTGATGCATTAAAAGAGCAAAATGAGAATAAGAGAATTGAGCTTGCATCACAGTCAAACTTACTAAAACAGGATATCAGTGAGTATAAAAGTGAACTCAAAGAGTTAGAAAAGCACTCTGATTCTAACCTGTCATCAGCATTCTTACAGTTGCGTGACAGCATCAGTGAGGATCTTAGAATTAACGCAGATGATCTTGTCTATGTAGCTGAGTTAATCGAGGTCAAACCATCTGAAGAGAGCTGGCATGGTGCCATTGAAAGAGCCTTAGGCGGTATTCGCCAGACCCTGCTTGTAAGTGAGGATAACTATAGCCTCATTACCAAGTGGGTAAACTCACGTCACACCGGATTACATGTAAGAATTCAAATTGCATCTAAAGTACGCGATGCCAATGTAACCTTTGGTAATCGTGGCTTCTTAGTAAAGTTAAACTTCAAGCAACACCGCTATACCGAGTGGTTAAAGCAGCACTTAAACAAGTATGATTTAATCTGTGCTGACTCTGTAGAGGAGTTAAACTCCACAGAGTTTTCAATGACTAAAGAAGGTTTAATCCACAAATCTCATGGTTTCTTTGAAAAGAAAGATCTAAAGCGCATCGATGACAGACGTGAGTGGTGCTTAGGCTTTTCTAATAAGGAAAAGATTAAGCTCTTAAAACAGGATCTTTTGAAAAAGGAAAGTGAGGTTTCTTCATTAAACGAGAGTATTGAAAAGCTCAAAAAAGAAAAGAACAGTCTTGAGAACAGCACTTTAGCCTGCTTAAGGTTAAAAGAGTTCAAGTCCTTTAATGAACTTGATCTAAGCTCCATCAAAGCTGAAATTGAGAAATTAAAAGCTGAGCTTGATACTTTAATTCATGATCCAGCGATTGCTAAATTACAAAAGCTCTATGAAGACAGTGTAGCTGTATTAAATGACTTTGAATTAAAGATAAGCGAGATGAACCGAAAACTCGGTGCTATGGAAAATGATCTTAATGAGCTAAAAGAAAAGATAAGAGTAAGCTCAGAGAACTCTCAAATTACAGTTCCAGAGGAGACATCTAATCTCTTATTAAAGACCATGACCAGTCTTAAGCTTACCAAAGACAACGTCTTTATTGATGCAAATACCTCAAAACTGCGCAAAGAGCTTTCAGATAAGCGCAACAGAGTAGTAGAGAATGCACAGAATGCTCAGAATAAGATCATCTCGGTGATTTCATCTTTCTACTCAAATGAAGCCTGGTACCCAATCTGTGCTGACTGGGGTAAAGATTTTGATGCTTATGACCACTATCTAAAGCACTTAGAGAATATTCAAAAAGAAGGTCTGCCTAAGTTAGTTGAAGAGTTTAAGGCTAAATTAAACACTGAGGTTACTCAGTCTGTTGCTTGTATCGTTCAAAAGATCGATCAAGAGTTGTCTTCAATTAAAGACAGAATTTCTCAAATCAATATCGTGCTAAAGCGAGCTGAATTTACCGAGAATTCATATTTGAGCATTGAGCCTAAAAAGCTAACCAATCCTACCTTACAAGAGTTTGACAGAGACTCAAGAAAGGTTATGAACATGCTAAGTTTAGATGATCATGAGTTAAGGTATAAAGCTATTGAAAAAGTAATCACTACTTTAACTACAGCCTTAACTTCAAATGCTCAGGAAATGAAAACTGTGCTTGATCCTCGTTTGAGAATGCAGTTCTTAGCAAACGTAGTCGATGCTGATACAGGTGAAGTAAAAGACACCTTAAACTCAAGCTCTGGTAAATCAGGTGGTGAAAAGGAGTCGTTTGCAGGCTCCGTATTAGCTGCTTCTCTTGCCTACGTATTAACCCCAGAAGGTGCTGAAACTCCTGTTTATGCAACAGTCTTCCTAGATGAGGCATTTTCAAATACCTCAGATAAGGTAAGTCAGAGAGTTTTAAAGATCTTCCACGAGTTAGGCTTGCATGTAAATCTTATTACTCCGTTTAAGAATATTGAGTTAGCTCGAGACTATGCTAAATCATTAGTCATCATGGAGAGAAATGCTAATACTCACAGTAGCTCTATGTGTGAGTTAAGCTGGCAGGATTATGATGAACAACTACAGCTTAAAAAACAGCACGAGCTTGACGCTTTAGGTATTACAGTTGAAGATTCAGAAACTGAGCAGTAGCCTTTTATAACGCTGTTGCGCTGACAAAAACTGAGTTTATTAAGGCTGATTTTATAGCTTAGAGCTGATATAAACTGCAGAAATAAAGTCTGATAAAAACAGCAGATATAAGGTCTGATGTAAAAAGCTGAAATAAACAGCTATGTAAGAAGTAATGAGCACTGGGATTAGCTATGCTGTTACCAAATGAAGTTATCAAAAAGATAGAGAAAAATGAGGTGGAGAACATCTCTCACCTCATTTTAAGATTGCAGGGGCAAAGAGAATATCCAATTAGAGTGCCTCTAAAAACACCTACTGTCAAAACCATCATGTCGGATATTGCTTCTTATGAGAACTTTGTCCGTCTCTGGAATGATTTTCCATATCAGGAAATGATTGAAAGGGTAAGCATCAATTATCGCTATGGTGTTCAGGGCGAGAATATCCCAGCCGAGTTTGTAGTTCATGATTTTAAGGAACTGTTAAAGCTAATCTCTTCTAAAAACAAAAATGCAGTTACAGCCTTTATAGAGCGTTGTAAGACTTTGTCTGACATCATGCACTATGACATTTTAAATAATCTTTACTCTCTGTACAGAGAACTTAATCTGGAGGCTATTTCAAATAAAGAGTTTTCAGATCTTATGATCTGTATGCCTCAATTAAAGCGTGGATTAGGTAAAGATTACTATTTAAGAGCCATCCCGATTGAGCACATCGATACTAAGTTTATTGAAAAGCATGACAAGGTGATCCTGTCAATTTTAAGAACTTTATCTTTATGCTCAGAAGACGAATCATTAGAGGATTATCTTGAAGTTGAAGCAAAACCTGATGGCTTTGCTCATATTAGAGTCTTAGATGACAGCTTAGTTGAAAGATATCCATATATGATGGTGCCATCATCATTGCTTTTGAACATCGAACCACCAGGTGACAACCTCATCGTCGTTGAGAATGTTCAATCAGGACTTATGCTCCCAAAATTAAAGAATACCTCTGTTATCTTTGGTTGTGGCAGAAACTTGTCCTGGTCAAAAGCTTCATGGTTAAAACATAAAAAGCAGATCTTTTATTGGGGCGATTTAGATTCATGGGGATATCAAATGCTCTGTGAGTTCCGTGAGAACTCTCAATGCTCGGTTAAGTCTATGCTCATGGATAGAGCTGTATTTAACAGAGCATCTCATACAGAGCGTATGGTCCATGAGGATAAGAGTACAGAGGTTAAAGTAGAGTTTTTAACTGAAGATGAAAAACAAGCTTTAGCCTTTTTACAAGGACAGCAAGATAACGTCTCTAATACAGAAAGTGATGCTGCCTCTTTTACCGATATAAAGCTAAATCGCTTAGAACAGGAAAAGCTCGATGAGGATGCTGTAATCAGCGCTTTAAGAGCTCTTGCTCTTTTGTAGAAAACGTTTATGGAGCTTTTAGCACGTACCAGTAAGTTTTAGGCTTAAAAAGATGATAGCTATGAAAGATGATACTTATTTAAATCAATCACAATCTGACAAATCTAAAATAGGTAAATTATCAGATAGATCCCAGATAAATAAATCACAGCCAGACAATATCGTCATCAAAGGTGCAAGAGTCCACAACCTAAAGAACATTGATGTAGAGGTACCACTACATCAGATAGTAGGTATTGCTGGTGTCTCAGGCTCAGGTAAATCGTCATTAGCTTTAGGTGTCATCTATGCTGAAGGTTCACGCCGTTACCTAGACTCATTATCAACTTATACCCGCCGTCGTATGACCTCTGATGCTAAGGCTGATGTTGATGAGGTTTTATATGTACCAGCAGCTTTAGCTTTGCACCAAAGACCAGGTGTTCCTGGTATTCGCAGTACCTTTGGTACTGGAACTGAGCTTTTAAATACACTGCGTTTAATGTTCTCACGTCTAGCTTCTCATCGTTGTGAGAACTGTGGTCATTATTTAGAACCAACACTTGATGTGGCAGCTGAAAATGAAATTATCTGTCCTCATTGTCATAAGGTAGTCTATCCGCCTTCAGCTGAAGAGCTTGCCTTTAACTCACAGGGCGCATGCCCTGAGTGCTCAGGTACAGGATTTGTCAGAACTGTAGATGAATCAACATTAGTCCCTGATGAGAGTAAAACTATTGATGAAGGTGCAGTGCTGCCATGGCAGACACTGATGTGGTCTTTAATGAAAGATATTGCCCGTGATCTTGGGGTAAGAACAGATGTTCCTTTTAAAGATTTGACTCAAAAAGAGCGCGACATAGTTTTTAATGGCCCTGCCATTAAAAAGCATATGGTCTATCAGAATAAGACTAATGGCGCCTCAGGTGAGATGGACTTTACTTACTTTAATGCAAAGTACACGGTCTTAAATGCCTTATCAAAAGTAAAAGATGAAAAGGGCATGAAGAGAGTTGAAAAGTTCTTACGTGAGGATATCTGCAAAAAGTGTCACGGTACCAGATTAAATGACAGAGCGCGTGCTCCTAAAATTAAAGGCATGTCTCTAGATGAGGTCTGCTCGATGACCTTAGATGATGTCATCTTATGGGTAAAAGAGGTTCCTGACTCTTTGCCTCAAGCAATGCACAAGATGGCAGAGAGTATCTGCCAGTCATTTTTAGAAGTTGCCAAAAGATTAGTTGATCTTGGGTTAGGTTATCTTACCTTAGATAGAGCTTCATCAACTTTATCTACAGGAGAAAGACAGAGAATGCAGTTAGCTCGTGCAGTGCGTAACCGCACTACAGGAGTTTTATATGTTCTAGATGAGCCATCAATTGGTCTGCACCCTCAGAACATTAAAGGTCTTAATGATGTAATGCATGATCTGATAGCTGACGGTAATTCAGTGCTCTTAGTAGATCACGATACACAAATTCTAAAAGAAAGTGACTGCATCATTGAAATGGGACCTGTAGCCGGAGCTAAAGGTGGTCATGTTTTAGCCAAAGGATCAGTCGCAGAAATTGAGCAAAATGACAAATCAGTAATCGGACCTTACTTAAAAGGTAAGTACCAAACCCGTAGAAGACCAGTTATTAGCGTTGCTACAGCAAATGATGCAACGTCAGGTTTGAGCACAGAAAAAGCTCACAGTAAGTTAATTGATAAGATCTTTGAAAAGGGCACTATCTATTTAAAAACATCACCAATTCATACTGTAAACGCTTTAGATGTACGGATACCAAAAGGCAGATTAACTGTAGTTACCGGTGTTTCAGGATCTGGTAAAACAACCTTAGTGCTTGAAAGCCTCATTCCAGCACTAACAGCATCTATCAATAATACCAAGATGCCAGAGCACGTAAAAAAGGTTGAATGCGAGGGTATTTCTCAGGTAAAGCTTATTGATGCAACACCTATTGGTATCAATGTACGTTCTACAGTAGCTACTTATGCAAATGTTCATGATGAGTTAAGAAAGCTCTTTGCAAAATCAAAAGAGGCTAAAGAGAAAGGCTATAAGGCAGGCGACTTTTCTTATAACACCGGAAAACTGCGTTGTCCTGTCTGCGATGGCACAGGTGAAATTACACTTGATGTGCAGTTTTTACCCGATGTAGAAATTCCTTGTACTAAATGTCACGGCTCTCGTTACTCTAATGAAGCTCATGAAATTCATTACAAAGCAAAAGATGGTAAAGAGTATTCACTGCCTGAGCTTATGGATATGGACGTAACAGAGGCTATTGAGGCTTTAAAAGATGTAAAGCTAGTTTCATCTCGACTGAAAATCCTAGAATCATTAGGCTTAGGTTATTTAACCTTAGGTGAGCAAACCCCAAGCCTTTCAGGAGGTGAAGCACAAAGATTAAAATTAGCCTCAGAAATCGGTCACAGTCAGGATGATACGGTCTTTGTTTTTGATGAACCTACCATAGGTCTGCATCCACAAGATGTAGCTACACTTTTAGATGTTTTCCAAACTCTAATTGAGAGTGGAGCTACGGTTATTGTGATTGAGCATGATCTTGATGTGATAAGAAATGCTGACTACATCATTGATATGGGACCTGGTGGAGGTATTTCAGGTGGCAGAATCGTAGCTGTAGGAACCATTGATGATATTAAAAACTCAAAAGAGAGCATCACAGGTAAGTTTTTGGAAAGTTAAGATCTCATATACTAAAAGAGATATGTGTAATTAGCACTGTTTCAAAAAAACTTAAGTTCATACACCAGACTTTTGCAACCGCATGATAAAAGATTGATAGAGTTGATGAATTTAAAAATGTCTTACATCCCTATTCATTGAATAGTAAAAGCTGACCTTGGTAATTTTTGTAAGAAAAAGAGCTGATATATGCAGAAATGCCACTAATAAAGGCAAAACAAGGGCTTTTTCAAGCTATAATTCTTAGCAGTCTGATGGAGATTTATAAGTATGAGAAAGTTAGGAAATTCAGAATCTTTCGAAAAGTTTTATTTAAACAATCAAATTTACG
>Ga0256869_1001233_pt1 | contig 12383 bp, 13 predicted proteins | sample RumenRJG_05RNA_FD_186096 | JGI IMG/M metagenome (GOLD analysis project Ga0256869, IMG submission 186096) | Metatranscriptome of bovine rumen microbial communities from Lethbridge, Alberta, Canada - Rumen RJG_05 (Metagenome Metatranscriptome) | ecosystem: Host-associated > Mammals > Digestive... | reverse complement strand
CGTTGTTGAAAGCTAGGTAAATAACTTTATTTATTAGTTTTCAAAAAGTAAAATTACCAGCTTTTTATCAGGCAACAAATGCACCATACAACTGATATTCGATGTTTTATTTTTACAGGTAGTAAATTAAAAACAAGGATGTTAGGTTGCTGCATAAACAGCAACATGGCGTGGATTAGCAGAAAGGAGGACACAGATGCCTACGAAAGTTCAAGGAGGTACCGATGTCTTTTCATTTGCGCAATTGACTGATCCTGCAAAAGAATGGATGGAACCAGGAATGGATATTCCAAGTTTTGGACAGACTATAGCTCAGGTAAAAGAGTCATTTAAAAGCGCTTCGGCAAAGACACAGCAGATATCTTCAAAATCAAATGCTCAGGGCGTTATGCAAAAACAAAGACTGGATTTAAATAATACCGAAAAAAATACAGACTCTAATAATAAATCCAAAAATCTCGATGCAGGTAGTTTATCAAAGACAGACCAAAGGCAATTGGTAAAGAACAAGACAGTTCAGGTAACAGATAAAACCGCTGACACTCAAACAGATTATTCAAAGGATGATTTTATCTCGGAAGATTTGGAAAAAGCAGGAAAAGAACTTGCTGAGAAAATTGCTAAAGAGTTTGGAATTGATAATGCACAGGTATTGGATGCAATGCAGATTCTAGGACTTGAATATGAAAGCCTTTTGCAAATTGACAATCTAAAAGATTTGGTTATGACAGTAATGGGAAGTGATGATTCTATAGATCTTCTGACAGATTCAGGATTATACGATCAGTTTAAGAAGATTTTAGAGGAATTAAGAAATGTTTTAGAAGAAATTTCTAATGGAAACGGTATTGATGTTTCCGAACTTTCCGACATAATCAGTGAGAAAATTTTACAAAAGCATTTATCTGATTCCAAGGAAGAATTAGAATTAGCATCTTCAGATAATGATATTTCTTTTGAAAAAGCGCTTGAAGGTATGTCAAACAAACAGGTGGTAGATGAGTCTGGAAAGAAAACTGATGTTAAAGAAAACGACCAAAATATAGACACAGTAGTTACACCAGATAAAAAGGATACTGAAGAAGTAAAGAATATTTCTTCTGACAAAGATTTTTCGAACAAGCATGAAGAACTGCCGGAAAATGCCAGAAAACATCAACAGTATTTGGCAGAAAAATCTAATAATGACAATGTAGAAAAGATTGAAATTAGTCAGGATAGTAATGCTTTAAAGATGAATCTTCAGACCTCAAATCCTTTTGAACAAATTTTTACAGGAATTTCTGAAGCACTTAAAGAAAATATACAATCGCAGCAGATTCAGGGAAACTACACAGGACTTGGAGTTGATCAGAGCAGTATTTTAAAACAGATTTCTGACGCAATTAAAGTTCAGATTAAAGCTGAGGCAACATCAATGGAATTACAACTTCATCCAGCAAGTCTTGGTAGCGTAAAGGTACTAGTACAGCAGGCTCAGGAAGGCGGACTTATAGCAAGATTTACAGCACAAAGTGATGCAGTTAAGGCAGCTCTTGAATCTCAGATTTTATCACTTCAGCAACGCTTTGATGAGCAGGGATTAAAGGTAAATGCAGTAGAAGTAACAGTGGATGCACATGCATTTGAGCAGAATCTTGAGCAAAACAGGCAGTCAGATGCGCAGATGCAGGAACGTAAGAATTCATCATCTAGTAAAAATAGGAGAATTAATCTTGCTGATCTGGACCTTTCTTTGGAGGATGGCAAGGAGCTAGATGACGATGAACGCATTGCTAAAGAAATGATGAAAGCAAACGGTAGCACCATCGACTACATGGCATAGACATTTTAGCCTAGCTTTCATCGGAAAGGATGTATTTTATGTCAGTTTCAGCGATTGTCAACGAGAATGGAGAAATAGTCAATAATAGTGATCCTAAAAAAGCTAAAGGGGTACAGGATAGTACAGGTACTTCAATTAAAGAGTATAAAGACCAGTTCATGCAGCTATTAGTAGCACAGATGAAGTATCAGGATCCTCTTGAACCAACTTCAAACACCGAATATATTTCCCAGTACGCTCAGTTTACACAGGTTGAACAGATGCAGAATATGGCAGATGCAATGGCTCTGTCCAGAGCAGCTGATCTTGTAGGTAAGACTGTTCAGATTACTAAGGTTGATGACGAGGGTAATAGCAGAATAGTGGCAGAAGGCAAGGTTGACTATGTAACTTATCAGCATGGAGATGCATATGTAACAGTGAACGGTGTATCTTATAATGCAGATCAGGTATCTTCTGTTATAGATTCGACATACTCTAATGATACCAAGAGCCTTATGGAAATTCAGGAAATATTAGCTAAGCTTCCACCGGTAGAAGAAATTACTCTTGCCGCTAATGAAAAAGATCTTGAGAAGCTTGTTAACAAGTACAACAGCCTTAGCGATATAGAAAAATATCTTACAGATGCTCAGATTGCCAAGATAAAGGATTATGCTACAAAATATGCAGCTTTAGTAGTAGAAGAGACGGCTAGTAATGCGGCAAAAGAGCGTGAAAGACAAAATGAAAATGCGGTTTCACAAAACACAGGAACACAGGCAAATACAGAAGAAACATCGCAAAGTCAAGAAACTCAGAACCAGGGAACAAATGTTAATGCAGTAGAACAGGCTCAAGATAATACAGATAACAATAGCGCTGCAGATACTAATGAAGAACAGGCACAAGAAGCAACTGGTTCTACGCAGGCTCCTCAAGGGTCATAAAAATTTACAAAAAGAGATATTTAAAAAACTAATGCAGTAAATGGTCATGGGATGAATAAGCTTTGTCCCATGACCAGAAAAGAGGGAATGATGAACGGAATCAATAAAAACTTTCTCTCAATTGATCAGATTCAGAATACCTACTTAAAAGATGCTGTAGCGGTTACAAAGGAAATAGAAAAGCAGACAGCATCCTTTGCAGAAATTTTGGATATTGCGTCATCGAAGAACAAAGAGGCGGAGCCACTTCGTTTTTCAAAGCATGCGACAGCAAGGCTAATGGACAGAAATATAGAGATGACTACGGATCAGATTAATCGCCTTAATCAGGGTAAAATCGAGGCAAGTGAGAAAGGAATAAAAGAGTCACTGATTTTGGTAGATCAGTTGGCATTTATTGTAAATGTAAAAAATAATACGGTTGTCACAGCTATGAATAATGACGATACAGATGAAACAAAAGTATTTACAAATATTGATGGAGCTGTTATCGCATGAACCCTTTTTCATGAAACTTGCAGCAAATGCAAGTTTCTAGAATAAAGGCAATAAAGTAAGTATAAAAAAGGAGTTAATGCTTAGACCGGACCATTATGGAGGTCGTGCGTTTTGGATTGAATGAAAAAGCGCAAAGAAAGCAGAAAAACTCCTTCTTAATCCGGATTTTGTTTCCGGCAAATGCATATAGGAAGGCATTTGGTTTTTTTAAGGAGGATTTATCTATGTTAAGATCTATGTACTCAGGTGTTGCAGGACTTAAGACTCACCAGACAAAGATGGATGTTATTGGTAATAATATCGCTAACGTTAATACAACAGCTTATAAAGCTCAGCAGATTAATTTCAGTGATCTTATGTATCAGACAACACAGAATGCATCTGGTGCTACAGCTACAACTGGTGGTGTAAATGCAAAACAGATTGGTCTTGGTTCTATGTCAGCATCCATTTCGACAGCTATTGAATCTCAGGGTGCAACTCAGACTACTAACAATCCTTTCGATATCATGATAAATGGTAATCAGTTCTTCGTTGTTAACAGTGGAACACAAAATCTTTATACAAGAGATGGTTCGTTCTATGTTGACGGTGACGGAAATCTTGCAATGCAGTCTAAAGGTTTCTATGTAATGGGATGGAAAGCAGAAGAAGACGATACAGGTGCTCTTATTATCAATACAACAGGTGAACTTACAAAACTTCAGGTTAAGAGTAAAGATATCGAGACATATCCACCAGAAGGAACAACACAGGGGTTAATGTCAGGAAATATTGATAAGAACGACAAGAATGTCCTTTCTTCAGCTGGAAAAACTCTTGCAATGGAATTCTATGACAACAAAGGTTATCTCTATACAGCCAAGTTTACAGTAAAAGATACGGATACTCTTAACAGATATACACTTGAACTTTCAGATGTTATTGATTCTACTAATACTTCAATTGGTAAGGCTGCAATGTCACAGCTTACATTCGGCTCGAATGTAGGTGAAGAGGACAGATCTCTTGGAAAGAGCGGAACTCTTAAGCCAGCAGTATATGGTGAGAAAGATGCAAATGGTAACATCATGTTCTTCCGTTCAGCTATAAATGGAACAACATATACATCAGAACGAATAAATACACCTACAACAATTCCTGGTGTATATTCAATGGGCGGTACAACAACATTTACAGCGGATCAGATTACTCTTATGAATGAGGCTTACAATGGAACTTTTTCATTAGATAACGGAGTACTAAAATTCACATCTACAGAACCAAACTCAACAGCTCTTGTAGTAAGTAAGTATACAGTTGATGACAAGGGTAATATTTCATTCTCGGTTATAGATCCTGTAAGCGGAAGTGACTCTGTTCAGACAGGATATTCAGTACTTCAAGTTAATACAAACGTTGATCCTAATACGATTACTTTCCAGGATAGCAGCAGTACTCAGGTTGGAACATCAAGTGTTCCAATGACTTACACAGATGGCGGTTCAACCGCACTTACAGTAGACCAGGCAAGAATCCTTAGCACAGTAATGGGCGGAACATTTTCAATAAATGGATCTTCTCTTAGATATACCAATACAAATGGAGAAACTTATACAGTTGATAGCTACACAATAGATGCTAGCGGAGCTGTTACACTCCAGATGCATGATAAAGCTATAAATTATGAGATGAACAGAAACTCTGTAATTCTTAATTTTGCTCCATCAACTGGTAATATTGCAAACTTTGCAGAGGGAGCTGTAATGCCTATTATCAACTTTACACCTGACGTTGATGATCCGACTCAGGCAGATGGTGATGCAGCATGGACAGATATTACAGTTAACCTTCAAACACTTACAAATGTTAACACCAACGGTTCTAGTACAATAACAGCCAACAAGGGTGATAAAAACGGTAACAATGAAGGTCGTAAGCTTGGTAAGATGACAGGAATTTCTGTAGCAGTAGACGGAAAAATTACAGCAAGTTATTCCAACGGTCAGTCAAGACTTATTGGACAAATCGCATCAGCAACATTTGCCAATGCATCAGGTCTTGAGAAGCAGGGTGACAACCTCTATGCTTCTACAATGAACTCCGGTGATCCGGCAATTCAGGATATCACAGTATCAGGCGGATCAATGACTACAGGTGTTCTTGAAATGTCTAACGTAGACCTTTCAAGTGAGTTCACCAATATGATTACAGCACAACGTGGTTTCCAGGCAAATAGCCGTATTATCACAGTTTCAGATACTCTTCTTGAAGAATTAACAAATCTGAAGAGGTAACTGTAAAGTTTTAAAATCATAAGCCGATATTATTAACGAGATTTCGGAATTTAGATGTTTAAAAAGTTTTATCACATGCAATTTATTCGCACCTTTCCATGGGGGAAAGGTGCGAATAATTGATAAAAAACTGACAAAAAAATCTAAATTTTGGTGTCCTAATTTATTAAAATCGACAGACAAGTACGGGATATCGTGTTATAATGTTTTATATGTAGTACATTATTAATTTTGTTAGTCCCAGCATATAAAACATGATAATGCTGATTGCAAGTAAATTGCTCATAAAATGTCGTCGATAAAACTGTCATTCCGCATTTGTTGACCAAAGGAAATATCAATTTAAAGGAGAGATAAACGTGGATATAGCTACATTAGGTTCAGTTCTTCTAGGTTTGGCAATGGTACTTTTAGGTATCGCGACTGCCGGTGGTCTTCAATCAATTCCTAGCTACATTGATATTCCATCTGTAGCTATTACCTTTGGTGGTGCATTCGCTGCAACACTTGGTACGAAGACAATGGATGGCTTTGTAAGCGGTATTAAGACATTTGGTATGGCTATGAAGCTTCCGAGCATGGATATGTCTGCTATGATCAAGCAGATAATTGACTTATCTAATACAGCAAGAAAAGAAGGTCTTCTTGCTTTGGAAGAAGCATCCAGTAATATCGAAGATCCTCTTTTGAAAAAAGGATTGCTCCTTACAGCCGATGGTACAGAACCAGAGCTTGTAAGAGGTATTCTTGAAGCAGAGATTAGTTCAATCGACGGACGACATAAAGAAAATATTAAGTTCTGGGAAGACTTGGCTGCCCAAGGTCCTTCATGGGGTATGATCGGAACTCTCGTAGGTCTTGTTAATATGCTTAAGAACATGTCCGATGCTTCATCTATCGGTCCTTCTATGGCTACAGCCCTTTTGACAACATTGTACGGTTCACTTCTTGCTAACTGGATTTGTTTCCCGATTGCAGAAAAACTTAAATTTGATAATGGATCAGAGTTAACATATAAATCGGTAATGATAGAAGGTATTCTTTCTATTCAGGCTGGTGAAAACCCGCGTGTAACAGAAGAAAAACTTAAAGCATTCCTTAATCCTTCTCAGAGACAGGCTTATGAAGCAGCTAATGGTGAAGGTGGAGGAGGCTGAGAACAGGACACTCCTTTGTTTAGAATAGCTTTTATTGGAGATTTCAATGAAGAAAAAAGAAGAAGAAGTCAAAAAAGGTTTGCCTGCTTGGCAAGGTACATTCGGCGATCTTATGAATTTACTACTTTGCTTCTTCGTACTTCTGTTTTCTATGTCTACTATGGACGCCGCAAAGTACGAGGAGGTTGCTGCTTCCTTTAGTTCGGCTTTTGGTATTTTAACAGGAGGTCAGGGCGCATTAGGAGATGGTGCTTTAATTGGTGATGGTATTTCACAGCTCAACAATCTTGGAACTATGTCTTCTTCAATGGGTAAAAAGACATCAGGTGAAGCTACAGAGGATAATGATTCCAAAGAAGGTGATAAATCACAGGCCCAGATGGAAGTAGAACAGGAACAGCTTGAAGCTTCAGAGAATCTGGCAAGTCAGGTTACAGAAAGTCTTCAGAAAGATATGACAGAGCAGGAAAAACAGGAACTTACAGAGGAAGAAGTCATATCTGATGTTACGCTAAATTATACGAGTCAATATGTACAGCTTACAATTAACGGTTCGATTTTATTTGATTCAGGTAGTGCAGAAGTTAAGAACGATGCTCATGGCGTTTTAAATAAGGTTGGAGCAGTTCTTGAAACTTTCGCAGGAGGCACTATTGAAATAGAAGGTCATACTGATAATGTCCCTATTAAGAATTCAAAGTTTGCCAGCAATGATGAACTATCAGATGCGAGAGCCAGATCAGTCTTCTATTACCTGATAAAAAATACTGGTCTTGACCCTGCTAATATCAAGCATGCAGGTCGTGGAGATTATGTTCCTGTGGCTGATAACAAAACCGCAGAAGGAAGAGCCAAGAACAGAAGAGTAGAAATTAGGATTTATAATCCTCTAAGTCCTAACTATTAAAAAGATGGAGGCTGAACATGAAAAGAAACTTGCTATCAATCATTATATTGGCGTTGCTTTTAGTCAATATTGTAATGAGTGCTATTATGTTGATTTCTGTGATGAATACAAATCAGAAGACAGCTGATGTCATCAGTAAAATTGCAGAATCACTCGAGATTGAAACAACTTCTAATAATTCAGGAGCATCTTCATTTGGAAGAGATGCTCAGGATATCCCGGCATCCGAGTCAGCGAACTATGAGATTAAGGAGTTGACACTTGCACTTTCGGATGGAAATTATCTTCAGTGCAGTGTTGTATTCTCAATGGATACACAGGCAGCAGATTACGCCACAATGGGAACAAGCGATACTCTTTCAGGAGCAGAGAGTAAGATAAAATCCATTATTACAGATGTGGTAAGTTCCTACTCAATTGATACTGTATCTTCCAGCAAAAAAGAAATAGAGAAAGCTATTTTGGAGAGAATGCAGGAATACTTTAAATCAACATTTATTTATGAGGTCAGTTTTAGCCAGTTTATTCCTGTTAAGACCTGATTTGGTAGCTAATAACAAGGTGATTCATGAAAACCTAAGGCAGGTGAGAAGATTTGAGTGAAGTCCTTTCGCAAAATGAGATAGACAACCTACTAGCGGCTTTATCTAGCGGTGAAGTAGATGTTGAGGAGATGTCAAAAGGGGATGAAAAGAAAGTCAAAGATTATGACTTTAAACGTCCTGCCAAGTTCTCGAAAGAACACCTGAGAACGCTGGAAATTATTTTTGAACATTATGGGCGACTCCTTGCTACGACACTTCCTTTGTACCTTAGAAAAAATGTACAGGTTTCGGTTGAAAACTCAGAAACAGTTACATTTTCTGAATTTTCAAATGCTTTGAGTAACCCTGTAATACTTGGAATTGTAAATTTTCATCCACTCCAAGGCCAGATTGTTGTTGAACTACAGTCAAACGTTGGATTTGCATTCATTGATCGAATGCTTGGCGGAGAAGGAAATGGAATAGATAAGCCAAGAGCGTTTACAGATATTGAGATGCCTCTTATCGAAAAGCTTATGACAATCTGTATTCAACAGATGATTGAACCTTGGGAAAACGTATTAGCTATAGATCCTATATTAGATAGAATTGAGACTAACCCGCAGTTTGCACAGGTAATTTCACCAACTGATATGATTGCGATTGTTACGCTTAATATCAAACTTGGTGAAATTGAAGGTCTCATGAATTTCTGTTTACCTTATTTCACTCTTGAGAGTGTAATGGATCACTTGAATACTAAGTATTGGTATTCGAGTATGCAGAAACATGCAGAAGAAAATGATACAGTCTACATGGAATCAATGGTTAGAAGAGTAAGGGTTCCAGTTACGGCTGTTCTTGGAAAGTGCAGAGTTTCAGTTGCAGATTTTTTGCAACTTCAAATAGGAGATATCATAAGGGTGGATACGCGTGTAGATAGAGAGATGCATGTGTATGTCGGAAATATTGATAAGTTTACAGCACTACCTGGAACTGTGAATGACAAAAATGCTGTTCGCATAACATCAGTCATAAGAGAGGAGGATTGAGTGGATGGATGGAACGCTGTCGCAGGATGAAATAAATGCCCTGTTAAATGGCATGGATAGCTCTGACAACGCTGCTTCCGATGGTGATGCACAGGGGGGAAGCGATTCGTCCGCAGGAATAGATGAGTCGATTCTTACAGATGTTGAGAAAGACGCCGTTGGCGAAGTTGCAAATATATGTATGGGCTCTTCAGCCACAACATTGTTTTCATTGCTGAACCAAAAAGTCAGCATTACGACACCACGGGTTGAACTTGCTAATTGGGATACTATCATAGAAGACTATGAAAGACCGTGTGTATTTGTTCAGATTAAGTACACAATCGGATTAGACGGTATGAACATCATGATTATGAAAGAACGTGATGTTCTTGTTATCACTGATCTTATGATGGGTGGTGATGGAACTAATATCGAAGGAGAGGTTGGAGAACTGCAGCTTTCCGCTATTTCAGAGGCGATGAACCAGATGATGGGTGCTTCGGCAACATCACTTTCATCCATGATTAACGAAAAAGTCGATATCTCACCGCCTCAGGCGATAAGACTTGCAACCTCTAATACGGATCCGGCTGAAATTGCAGATTTTTTACAACAGACTTTTGTAAAAATAACATTCAGAATGCAGATTGGCGATTTGGTAGATTCAACCATAATGCAGTTGTATCCGGTTGATTTTGCCAAGAGTTTGTATGAAACATTCGCTACAACTCAACCAGATAGTGATTCATCTTCAACTCCGCCTCCTGCACCAGCACCTACGCCAGCGCCTTCAGCTCCACCGCCGATGGCAATGGATCCGATGATGCAACCACAAATGGCTATGCCTCAGATGGGAATGCCTCAAATGGCACCGATGCAAAATATGAATGTACAACCAGCTCAATTTCAAACATTTAATCCAAATACACTTATTGGTCCGGGTGGAGAGAATATTTCTCTTATTAAAGACGTACCACTTGAAGTAACGGTAGAACTCGGCAGAACACATAAGCCGATTTCTGATATCCTGGATTTTGCTCCGGGAACGATTATAGAACTTGATAAGATTGCAGGCGAACCTGTTGACGTGCTTGTTAACGGCAAGTTCGTAGCAAAAGGTGAAGTAGTAGTAATCGAAGAAAGCTTCGGAGTAAGAGTAACAGAGATAATAAAGTAAACCAGACTCATAAAAAGAATGGAGAGTAACGATGGCACAGAATGTTTTAATTTGCGATGATGCAGCATTTATGAGAATGATGATCAAGGATATCCTCAGCAAGAATGGCTACAACGTAGTCGGCGAAGCTGAGAATGGTGCTAAAGCTGTTGAGAAATACAATGAGCTTAAGCCTGATTTGGTGCTTATGGATATCACCATGCCTGAGATGGATGGAATCCAGGCGCTTAAGAAAATTAAAGAAGGTGATGCAAACGCAAAGGTAATCATGTGCTCTGCAATGGGTCAGCAGGCTATGGTAGTTGAAGCAATTCAATCAGGTGCAAAGGATTTCATTGTTAAGCCATTCCAGGCTGATCGTGTTCTCGAAGCTGTAAAAAAGGTTATTGGCTAAATGGACGCGAGCTCATTTGCTCAGTTTTTTACCGTCATTCTCCTATTTGTCCTTGTGCTTGGGTTAACGGCATTTGCAACAAAAAAGATTGCAGGATTCCAGAGAACCCATGCACAAGGCACTAATATTGAAATCATTGAATCTTATCGTCTGTCACAGACTAAGGTTATTGAAATTGTTCGGCTAGGTTCAAAATACGTAGCCATTTGTGTATGCCAGGATACTGTGACAAAGCTTTGTGATCTTTCATCCGAGGACGTGGAAGCTTTCGAGGTAAAAAGTGATAAGAATAGCTTTGATTCTTTATTCAGGAGAATAAAAGGTGAAGTAAGATCTGATGTGGATGCAGGGACACTACAAAATTCGCAAAGTAAAAAGGATGGGGATCTGACCAATATATGAGTAATCATAAGGGTACGGAAAGTCTAAAAAAATTATGGATTAAAGCACTTATGTCTACGGCTATGCTGGCTATACTTGTGCTTATCCTTGGTGGTATCACATCAACTGTATCCTATGCTACAGAAAAAGGCTCTACAATTGTAAATGATACAACCCCTACAGATCCTACAAGAGATCGAAAGAGTAATCTGACTGGTTCTAAAAAGGAAAGAACAAACGTTAATGAACCCGGAACTGCAAAAGATGAAGAGGATCTGAAAAAACTAAATATTGCTAATACAGTTACTGTTACCTATGACAATGGTAACGGTTCTTTAAATGGCAGTTTGCGAATCCTTCTGACGCTCACACTTATTTCACTTGCTCCAACTCTTATTATTATGGTGACGTCGTTTACGCGTATCATCATAGTTCTTCATTTTACAAGAACAGCCCTTAATACGCAGACTGCACCACCTAATATGGTACTTGTAGGTCTTGCGCTTTTTCTGACTTTCTATATTATGCAGCCTACAATAAATGCTATTTATACTAATGCTTATGTTCCTTTTGAAAGCGGGAGGATAGATCAGGAGCAGGCTATTGAAGCAGCAATTACTCCCATAAGAGAATTCATGTATCCACAAACTCAGAGAAAAGATGTGGAAATGTTCATGGAAATCAGCGATCAGAAATGGGATGGTACTCTTGAGAATATTCCTACAACAATATTAATACCAAGCTTTATGGTAAGTGAACTTAGATCAGGATTCATTATAGGTTTTTTGATTTATGTTCCTTTTATAGTTATTGATATGGTAGTTGCATCAGTACTTATGAGTATGGGTATGATGATGTTGCCTCCTACTACAATTTCCATGCCATTTAAGATTCTTTTGTTTATTCTTGCAGATGGTTGGAATCTTATTATAGGAAATGTAGTAAGAACGTTTTATTAGCAGAGGATTAAAAAAGGAGAAATGGCGTATGGATGTAGATATAGTAAGCCAAATCATTAGAGAGGCGTTATATTTGGTAATTCAGGTTTCTGCGCCTATACTTCTTATAAGTATGTGTGTAGGTCTATGCGTTTCTATTTTCCAAACGATGACCTCTATTCAGGAGCAGACATTAACATTCGTTCCTAAAGTTCTCGTTACATTTATTACCATTATCCTTCTTGGTAACTGGATGGGCACTAGAATAACAGACTATATGACGAAACTTTGGGGGAATTTTACTTTGTATATAAGGTGATATTTTTTAATACAAGGATTTGGG
>Ga0256869_1001214_pt1 | contig 12438 bp, 6 predicted proteins | sample RumenRJG_05RNA_FD_186096 | JGI IMG/M metagenome (GOLD analysis project Ga0256869, IMG submission 186096) | Metatranscriptome of bovine rumen microbial communities from Lethbridge, Alberta, Canada - Rumen RJG_05 (Metagenome Metatranscriptome) | ecosystem: Host-associated > Mammals > Digestive... | reverse complement strand
GGAATTTCGTTGATTTAAGTAATGAATACAGGGGTCAAATTTTGATTTTGACCAAAATATTTGTGCAAGTTGTCAGATTTGCTCATTTATTGTTGACAGATGTAATACAGCCGATATATGATATATACAAAGACGTGACGAAAATGTCCGGTCAACGAGCTGACCGGACGCACGTTATCATAGTGCTGTGACAGCCGGTAAAATGGCACAGGCACTATACACAGGATATCAAAGGAGGATGGATATGAACAAACGATTGATTGCTTTGTTCGGGGCATTGATGATGCTGCCCGTCGGTGTGTCGGAGGCTTCTGCCGTCAATACCGATAAAAGCATCATGCAGAATGACTATCTGACCTTGTATGTCGATCAGGACAGCGACCCCGGACGCTTTCAGCTGTCAGCGAATCAGGGTGATCTGGATCTTTCGGGAGATGACGGTCAGAATCTGATGTATGAGAATTTTTATTCTTCTTATACGACTGTTGCAGTGAACGGCAAAGCCTATCGCTTCGGCAGCGGGAAGACGGTACAGGCGCCCTGTTATGACAAGGAACAGAATGTGTGCGTAACGGTGCAGGCGTTTGGCGGGGTCGAGGTGACACAAACCCTGTCTTTTGCCGACGGTATGGCAACCGGCCATGAAGATATGCTGAAAATCACCTATACGGCGCACAATACGGAAGCGGAAGAAACGCTGTTCGGTATGCGGATCATGCTTGACAGCCAGCTGGGTAAAGATGATCTGGGCATTTTGACCGTTGACGGCGCTGTATTGGATTTTGAGAAGGAATACAAAGACGCCGTTCCGGAACAATGGTCGATCACCGCAGAGGACGGCAGCATAACCGCTTACGGCAAGGTGCTGACCGTACCCGACAGTATCGTGTTTGCCGATTGGTCATCGCTGTTTGATAAGAAATGGCAGTACCGTCCCGATGCCTCCAAGGATATTCAGGACAGCGCCGCCGCGCTGGTATGGCATAACAGCACCCTGTCTGCCGGTGAGGAAAGAGTATTTTCCGTGTATTACGGTGTCAAAAACAGAGCGGGGGACGTACCGCCGGAAGAAAGCTCACAGCCGCCTGTTTCTTCTGCACCGTCAGAGGAAAGCTCACAGCCGTCCGCTGTTTCTGCACCGTCAGAGGACAGCGCACAGCCGTCTGCCGCTTCTGCAACGCCGGAGGACAGCACACAGCCGTCTGCGGCTTCATCGGCAGCGGTATCTGCGCCGGATAAAGGGGCTGTCGGTACCGGTGAAAGCCCTGCGATGCTGTTGGGCATAGCAGGTACATCTCTGTTGTCGCTGTCAGCCATCGGACTGCTGAAGCGTAACCGCCGGAAGGGAGGCAGCCGCCATGCATAAATATCAGCGAAAATTCAATAAAGTATTGGCGGTACTGCTGTCTGCTGTACTGACCTGTGCGGCGGCATCGCCTGCCGTGTATGCGGTGCCGCAGATAGTATATCCGGAGGGAAAGGACTGTGTGCTGGTATCGGATGACAATGCGCTTTTCAACGTAGAAAAGGCCGATGTCAACGGCAATATCTATGCCCATGATAACATTCATTTTTACGGTTCGGACCGTATGACCGTGACGGGCTCCGCCGGTGCCTATGGTCATATTTCTGACAATATTGCAGTCAGCGGTCAGGAGGCCGCCGCCTGTACGGTACCGGATTTTACGGACGCCATCGACAAGAAAGCCCGTTATGCGGCACGTTTCGACAGCAGTATCACTCTTTCCGAAACGACCCTTGATATTTCGGAGGATGTTTATGTGCAAGGTACGCTGACGCTTGACGAGGTGACACTGACCGGCGGCGGCTATGTGACCGCCGAGGGAACCATCCGCTGTGACAGTATCCGGAATGAGGACAGCGGATATTGTGTTCTCTATTCCCAAAACGGCGATATTATCATCAACGCCTCCTCCCTCACCATCAACGGTATTCTGTATGCCCCCCGCGGACGGGTGATTTTCAATGTCAAGCATCTCACCGTCAACGGCGGTGTCTACGCAGAGGACATTGCCTTTAACGGAACGGAGCTTTCTTTGAACAAGACCGACCGTTATGATACGTTAGTCACAGAAAAACTGACGGTGGAGGCAGGGCCGGACAGAGAAATTTATGTCGGAGAAAGCCTTGTCTTAGAGGGCACGGCCAATTATGGAGGCGTGAGCTATCAATGGAGCGGTGACGAAAGCATTGCCTTTGAAGATGCGGCGGCGGCTTCGACGGCGGCAGTTTTTTCACAGGTGGGTACTTATACCGTTCAGCTGACAGGCCGCCTGCATACCATGACCGATACCGATACACTGACGGTCAGAGTCAATCCTGATCCGTCCAGAACCTTTACCACAACCGCCGATTTCCGTTCCGGTGACAACAGCGGAACGGCCGCCGCTCACGATGCCCTCACGTTGGACAAGGAGCAGAAAACGGCTTCTGAACAGCAGAAAAGCTATCCTTCCTCTTCTGTCAGCGGTATCCATGTCAACAGCATCATTTCCAAAGACAGGATTACCGGTACCGCCGATCAGATAGATATCCGTTATCAGCTGCAGGGCATGGCCAGTACCGCCGGCGCAGAGGAACAGGGCGTTGATTTTGTATTCCTGATTGATAATTCCGGCAGTATGTCCGGCGAATACCTGACGAACGCCCAGGAAGCCGCCCGAACGATTCTGACGTTTATGCGGCCGGGTGACCGTTATGCCATCTCAGACCTTGGCCGCCTGCATATCGGCTTTACGGACGATCAGGAGGTGCTGGCGCGGGAGATTGACAATGTACGCAGCGGCAGCGGCTCCAGTGAACCCGATGACGGTATCCGCATTGTCACAGAACTGTTTGATGAACAAAGTACGCCCGAAAGACAAAAGTATATTATCATTCTGGCAGACGGTGAAGCCTATGACAGCGACTATTCCATGGAGAGCATGAAGCAGGCGGCACAGGCCGCCGCCGACAGGAATATCCGCATTTTTGCGCTGGCCATGCGGAACGATATCCAGAATATGCAGGAGGCCGCCATCATCAGCAAGGGCATTTATAAAAATGCTCCGGACGGTGCCACCATCAAGAAATTCATGGAGCAGTTCGGCGATGAGATTTTCAACGCAGCGGCCAGAAATATTCTGTTCAAGACGACTGTTGCCGACAAAAATCTGGTAGACTGGGAAAGCATCGCGCCGGCGCCGTCCGCCGTGACGGAGCAGCCGGACGGTTCCGCCGAAATTGCCTGGAGCTTTGACGCCCTTGATGTGGACAAGACACAGGATATCCGGATTCCCGTCCGGTCAGACCGTTTTGCAGCAAGCGGCTATACCCGCCTGACCTCTCAGACCGCACTGTATTATAACGACAAGGAGGGCAAGGGACAGAAAACCTATCCTGACGATATTACCCTCCCCTGTGATACCTATCGGGATAACGGTTCCTGGACAGCCGTCTATGACAGTCAGCGGGAACAATGTGTGTGGACGGGGATTTACTGGAACGGACATTACCCGTCCGATGCGTCTGCCGATGTGTATGTATCGGTCAGTGAGGACGGCAAACTGTATACCGCCGAACAGCAGATACAAAATTACACGGTGCCGGAAGCACTTCGGGGACGTTATATCCGTATCAGAGCAGAACTGCACAAGGGCTCTGACGGTTCTGTCCCGACCATTGATGATATCACGGTCATATCGGGTACCATGAAGCTGTCAGCGCCGGCGGAGTCAACGCTCACAGCAGGCATAGACGCCGACCGTACCGTCTATGCCGCTCGTCCGGTTACGCTGTATGCCGCCGTTGACAGTCAGCGTGACAGCGTAAAGCATATTACCTGGACGGTGGAAGGGACGGAACAGTATGCCATGGACACCGCGGATCCGCTGAAGCCTGTCATCACCTTTGCACAGCCGGGTACCTACGGCGTGGTGCTGAAGGTATCGGATGACGGCGGCCATACGGCGGAAAGCCGTGTGCATATAGCGGTGCAGGAGCAGGAAAATGTATCGGATATCATTTTTGATGACGGTACCGGCTATGCGCCCGTGAAATACACCGTAGAGGGTTTTGAAGGCGTTACTTACTGCAATTACCGGAGCTACGATCAGGAAAGAACCGTCCGTCTGGTGACGGAGGATGCTTCGGGCATTGCATGGGTCAGTGTACGCATGGTGCCGTCAGAAGCAACTTATGTGAGCCGCTGGAATGAGGTATGGGTCTATCATGTCAATGAAGATCTGACTTCTACCTTCCGCCTGCCGCGCTGTTCGGGTCAATTGGAAATCACGGCCTACGACTGGAGCGGTCAGCCCTACCGACAGGTGTTTGAGTTCGTGTATGACACGACAAGTCCGACGGTCAGAATTATTCAGCCGGAAAGCCTCTATCCGAGCCGCCGTTTCTATACGGAGGATCCTTACACCGTACAGGTGGAAGCGGCAGACGATACTGCACTGGATCAGGTGGTGCTGTATGTCAATGACGAAGAGATGACACCGGACGAAAACAACAACTACACCTTTACGCCGACAGAACAGGACTATTATTATTTCTATGCCGTTGTAAAGGACAAGGCAGGCAACGGCAGCAATGCCTATGCCAGTGTGTATATTTACAAGGATACATACGCGCCTTACTTCCATCCCTTTGAGCTGAACCGCTATCAGGCGAGTATCGGCAATGAAATTATTTTCCATGCCAAGGCGGAGGATAATGATACCGGTATGAAGTCGGTGGTCTATACCCTCAACGGGGAAGCACTCACCCTTGACGAAAATGACGAATACCGCTATACAGCCGCCGAAACAGGCGAGTTCATTTTCAAGGGTGTGGCCACAGACAACCGTGATAATATCTATGAGTATGAAAGAAAGCTTGTGGTGACGGAGGATACACAGCGGCCGTATGTAACCGTCAAGGCGACCAGAAGACAGCATATCCTGGTGGGGACAAGCGCTGTCGTCACGGTGACGGCATCGGATAATGTGGACGTCACGAAAATTGATGTGGATGTCAACGGCAAAGCCTATCGGCTGAATGAAAACGGCCAGTTCCGATTGAAAGCGACAGAGGCCGGCGCCCTGCTGATTACGGCTGTCGCCTATGATGCGGCAGGCAACAGCGGTACATTTTCCTATCGTCTGACAGCGATTGATGAGGATACCACGCCGCCGACCGTTGCCTACTATCCTTCGGCCAGATATGAGTATACGGACAGAGCCTCAACTATCGCCGTTACGTCCGATGATGATACAAAAGTATCATCCAGAAGGCTGTACCTGGACGGCAAACCACTGACACAGCTGGAAAACAGTTATGCTTCTCCCGACTACAGCTATACGGATTATTATTCCTTTGTGCCGATGGAGATCGGTGCGGGAGAGCATACCCTGCGCGCCGTTACCACCGACGCTTCCGGCAACAAGACGGTGCAGGAAAAGACTTTTGTCGTCGCAGATACGACCGCCCCGTATCTCAGCTTTGAAGGCAGTTACTACTTCAATACCGAGGATGATGTCGTGCTAGTGCTGAAGATCACCGACAATACAAAGCTTGCTTCTGTCACGGGTACACTGAATGATCAGCCGATCACCCTGCAGGCCATCGGGGAGCAGGAATTAACCATCCGCCATGCGGCGGCCGGTACATATACTTACCGCATTACCGCTGTAGACGCCTACGGCAACGAACGCACCGCCGACAGGACAGTCGTTGTCAGAGATACCCAGAAGCCTGTCATCACCCTGTCAGACGTAGCGGAGGAATATATTATTCCTGACCGTCCGGTGCTCCGTATGACCGTAACGGATAATGTGGCGGTGGATACGGTGACCGTGAGCATGAACAATCAGACGCTGACCTATGACGGAAAACAGATTGTTTTGCCGGACGATTTAGCGGAAGGACAATATACCATTGTCGTTACCGCCAGAGATACCACCGGCAATACCGCTTCGGCAACGATTGCTTTCAGTATGTCGATGCCGAAGGACACGACCCCCCCGGTGATTGAAGCGGTAACCCTGGCGCCGGAGCATCCGGAAGTCGGCAGTCCCTTCCGGGTGTATGTCAAAGCTTCCGATGACAGCGGCAGTGTGAGCATTGCCGTCACGGCCAACGGGAATGTATGTACTTATGAAAACGGCGCTTATGTCTATACCCCCATGGCGGCCGGTGAAATCGTGGTAACGATCACCGCGTCTGATCCGTCAGGCAATGCGACCTCCATACAGGCAACCAACTATGTGGCAGAGGACGCCACGCCGCCGGTTGTCACGGTGGATTATGAGGCATTGATGACGGTCGGTGAACAGCAAACCATTACCGTTACCGCCACTGATAATAAAGGCGTATCGGCGGTTGCCCTGCAAATGAACAGCGTCAATGTGGCGCTGTCCAACGGACAATATGTGTTTGCGCCTGCGCAGGCAGGTGAATATGCCTTTACCGCCGCCGCAATGGATGCCGCCGGCCATATCGGTACCAAGCCCTTTACCGTTACTGTCAGGGAAGCCGGACAGGAGGAGGACGTCAGCCGCTATCTGGCACTGGAAAAGGAACTGGTCATCAGGGAAGATGTCCGGCAAAAAGCAGACGAGCTGAAAACAGCCGCCGGCATCTATGAATATGTCAAAAACAATATCCGTCCTCAGATGTATACCGGTCTGCGCAAGGGCGCCGAAGAAACCTATGACCAGGGCGGCGGCAATGATATCGACACCGCCAGCCTGCTGATCGCCATGCTGCGTTATCGGCAGTATCCCGCCCGTTATGTCAGCGGTACGGTACAATATACCGCTGAGGAGCTGATGCAGCTGACAGGCGCAGGAGATGCGGCGGCGGCCATTGACTGTATCAATGCGTCAGGCTATGACAGCCAGACGTACTATACCCCGTCCGGCACCAAGCTGATACGCATAGCGCATACCTGGGCGGAAGCGTATGTACCGCTGAGCGAGTGCGGCGAAAACAGCAGCAAAAAGGCATGGATCACACTGGACGGATGGTACAAAACCTGTACACTGTTACAGCGTACACAGACCATGAACGATATCGGCAGTGCATCTGCGGCAGAAGCGATGATTGCCACGGCGGAAAGCATTGAAAAGGACAGCAGCGCACCGGCACAGGCAGCAGAAGCGGCGGAGCAGATCAAACAGCATTTCAGCACGGTTAAGAAGGAAGCCGGCGGCAATACTGTCCTCTATGTGCCGGTCATCGAGCAGAAAAAGCTTGATAAGCTGCCCCAAACCCCTGATTTTACGATCGTCAGCCGCAGCAAGGATTGGGCGCTGACGGATGACAGCCTATGTGATACGCTCACTCTGAACATCGGTTCCGATGCACTTGGCACCTATCCGGCGTATGAGCTGGCGGCGTCAAGAGTCATCGTGCAGTATCTGCCGGCCACAGAAGCCGATCAGGAGGTATTTGACCGCTGCTGCGGCGATCTCACCAAAACGGGTACTTCGCTGAAGGTAGTGCCCTGTCTGACCATCAACGGAGAAACCATTGCCAAAGGCAGTCAGACAACCTTGGGACAGTCACAGTTCCTGACCATGACACTCCAGTGCGGCGGCAAGACAAAAGCCGTTACGGATGAATTGATTGCCGGCAGCATTTACGCGGTCTCCGTGAATCTGTATGATATTTCTCCCGTTGATCTGGTGGCTTCCTATCTGGCGTCCCTCGAAAGCGTCAAGGCGGATATGAGTGTGGGGCCCTATTCGGAGATTATGATGGGGACAGCGCTTGATCTGATGGGCAAGCTGTATTTTACCTATAACGATCTTTATGAGCATCAGGCGGAATGGCTGTATAATACAGTACAAAATCCGGATATTGCCGTGGGTCTGTTCGGTTATGAGTTCGGCGTGAACTATAACGGCTGGACGGGTCAGATCACAGGCAATCTCAAAAGCGGCAGCTTCTCAACGGATATTGATCTCATGAAAAGCACTCCTGTCAGCCGTACCGCTGATGCAGAAGAACGTCAGGGCTTTATCCTGAATACCGGCATCATGTCCTCCTATCTGGAGGGAGCCGTCTGGACAAAGCTGATGCCGGACACCAAGCCGATCTCTACCGTATCGGTACTGGCAGAGTCGATGGCACAGGGCGTTGATGTGGTAACCCTGAACGGCAGCAGCCTCTCTGTCCTGTATGGGCTGTCCCTGCCGGATGAGGTCATCAGCGATATCCGCCGTCATCTTGATGAGGGGTATACCGTTACCGTGCCGAAAAAAGAAATAACCATCGGTCAATGGAAGGGTACCGGCTATATGATGCTGCACCCGTCGTATGAAGAAAACATTTTCAGACTGTCCGGCGGCATTAACGGCGGCACACCATCGGATATCTATACGGCCGTTGCTATTGCCAGAACCGACACACCTGCTGAGCTGGTGCCGGAGCTGTCAGAGGATCTGGTGATGAATATGTATTCACTGACAGCAATGATTGCTTCCATTAACCTGGAAGTGTCCGTGATGTCCGCCGCGGTATCTGCCTACACATCTGCCAATCCTCTTTCCGCGGCAGGCGGTGTCGCAGACGCCCTCTTTGGTGTAAAATCCTCTGCTGAGGCATTATACACAGCCCGTGATCTGCTGATCGACTATGAAATCGGCAATAATCTGGCCGGTTACCAGCTGATGCAGGTGATGGTCAAGCAGATTATGGGGTTTGTCTGGGGTATTTACTCCCTGGCAGGCAGTGTCATGCCGCCGCCCATTTCCGACACATTACTGTATGCCAATCTGGCGCTGGATGTGCTGGAAAACGCGGTTCACTTTGACCCGCAGGAATTACTGATAAAAACAGGCGAGGCCATCGGCGAATTATTAGCGCCCTATTCTGAATACATAGGGTATATGTCAGATATCATTCGTCTGGCAACGCTCATTATGAATCCCGTGACGGGTATTCCATCCGTGATGAAACAAACCGGCTGATAACAATTGTTGATTGAGGAAAGACGGTGAAGATCCGGTGCTGTCGCACCTTTTCTTCACCGTCTTTTTTACATAACACCAGTTTCCAAGTTTTTAAAAAGTAAAAGTGCCTACAGACCGAAAGAAGCAAAAGAGAATACATTTTTCGAGGATATGCCGTCAGTACCGAAAGCGTTCAAAAATAATTCATGCCAGATAACAAAGCGCTATTGCTGTGGATTGTTGTGTGATAAAGCAGAAAATGTCTTATCGTAAAAAGGCAGTACTGTCATGAAAGCATACAAAATAGTCAGCAAATTTGTCAATCGTTCAATACCACTACGGCTTCGGAGCATATAGACTTCCAAAGACCGGAACTTCTTCTGCTCGTAATAAGCGACCTCAATAGACCAACGTACAGCATAAATGGTCAGTGGAAGAAAGCGCACATCTGCTTTTGCAAGGTCAGTAAAGCACTGCTCAATAGCGTCGTGTGTGCTTCTTCCGGTTCTGAATCCATATGAGTTCGGGTCGGCATAAGTCTCCGCAATGGGTTCGAGAGCAAATTTGTATAGCGTTTGCATAGCTCTGTCCGTCATGGTCGGTATGCCGAGCGGTCGCATTTTACCGTTTTTCTTGGGAATATAAATCCTGCGAAGCGGCTGAGGATGATAACCCCTGCGATTCAGCTTGCTGATTGCCTTGAATTTTGCCTGCGGCGTTTGCCATAGTTCATGGTCAACACCGGATGTGTTTTTGCCTTGATTACTTGTGACCCTTTTTACTGCCAGTGCTTTGGCATAAAATGAATGGGTCAACAGCCACTGCAAGGATTTTACCTTGCTGAAGTGACCTTCTTTTTGAGCCTTTACGATACGCATTTGCAGCTTTTTAACATAGGCACTTGCTTGTTTCCAATCTATGGTTTCCCAGCTTTGTGTCTTATCAGTAGATGCACACGGTTTCCCGTTCATTTGCAATTTCTCCTTTCAAAAGTTCTGTAAATTATCTCGTAAAGAAAGACCGGATGGAAGTCTGCCCGCTTTCGCAGTGAGATGATATTTCAATCTCTATCCGTCCGTTACTGAAAACTTATAAAAAGTTATAAAAACAACTTTTATGTTTCATTCCTTGTTCACCGTGTCCATTTTCGATAATAAATCTACTCATGTTTGATATGACACTTCAAAGGCGTAAATTCCCCACTAACGTATGGGTACATATCAACGACACTTGTTTTGGCTATGCCGTTAATTCATAATATCTCATCAGATTAACACTTGCCTGATAATCTCTGTCGACAGTGTTTCCGCAGTTATCACAATGATAAATCCTGTCGGATAATTTCAGATTTTTCTTGATACTGCCACAGCAAATACACTTTTTGCTTGACGGATAATATCTGTCTGCCGTGACAAACTCAATATTATTCCATTGGCATTTATACTGTATCTGCCTGTAAAACTCATAGAAACACTGTTCCTGTACTGCTTTGGCAAGGTGTTTGTTCTTCATCATGCCTTTTACATTCAAATCTTCCATCACAATAAACTTTGGCTGTCGGCTTATTATTTCGGAAGTGGCTTTATGAATATGGTCATGACGAATATTTGTCAATCTGTGATTGATTTTTAAAAGTTGTTTTTCACTTTTTATAATATTGCGTGTTTTACAGTAACATACTCCTTTCTTATTTTTTGAATATTTTTTAGATATTCTGCGTTGCAATCTACGCTTTTTCTTTTTTAGCTTTCTGACTTTTGCAGTCTTATTGATATTTTTGTATTCTGCCTTGTCAGAACACACTGCAAGAGTTTTTATGCCAATATCAATACCGATACCGTCATTCAGGGGCTTATCCATATTTTCATCAGCTTCAATTCCTACCGAAATCCACCAATTTATCCCGTCAAATGTTACTCTTGGATTAGAATATTTTACACCAACAGGTATTCTGCCCTTTTCTGCAAGTCTTACAAGATTAAATTTCTGTTTATTCGCTTTTCGGCTTGTTGTCAGCTTTTCAAGTTTTACATGGGTATCAGTAAAGCTGATTTTATCCGTATCAACATAAAAACTTGGCTTAGATTTTCTTCGGCTTTTGTAATTCGGAAACTCTGTAATTCCCTTAAAGAAATTTAGATAAGCATTACAGGCATCTTTTACAGCCTGCTTGGCTATGTTGTTGCTGTAATTATTCAGCCATATAAATTTTTCATGCGTTTGTTTCAATTCTGTCAGCTTTTTTCTCAATTCATAATCGCTGACAAAACCATTATCACAATCATAATTGATCTGCTCATAATCAAGCACCCAATTATAAATAAATCTTGCTGTTCCTGCACATTCAAACAGTTTGGTTCTCTGTTTTTTATTTGGTTGGAGCATTACCTTAATCGTCTTTATCATTTTCAGTAAGCTCCTTTATCATTTTCTTTGCTTTATTTGCACGTTTTCCCTGTAATTTACAACTAAATACAGTAATAATCTGTACTAAATCTTCTACAAGTTCTTCCTGCTGTGTTTTCTCTGTCGTATCAATAACTTCAATTTCACAGCCGTACAATTCAGCAATATATTCAATCAGTTCAAAACCAAATCTTGTTAATCTATCTTTGTACAGTACAACAACTTTTGAAATACTTCTGTTTGCCATGCCTTTGATAAGTTCCTGTAATCCTTTTCTCTTGTAATTGATACCTGAACCTATATCTGAAATGATTTCAAAAGGCTTTCCTTGTGACAATAAATATATTTTCATATTTTCTTCTTGTCTTTCCAAATCATCTCTTTGTTTAGGAGAACTTACACGACAATACCCTACTGTCTTACCTGTTTGACTTTTTACGTTCAAAAGTGCGTTTAAATCGTTTTCTGAATAATAACGATAACCATTCGGACTTTTGTGATTTGGCTTTAATTTGCCTGACTTATCCCAATTTCTTAAAGTTTGTGCAGACACACCCAATATTTTACTTACTTCATGGATTGTATAATATTTCATGACTTTCACCTCGCTATATACTATTATAATATACAACTTATAAAAGTCAACATATTTTTATAACTTTTTATAAAATCGTTTTAACTGTTAAAAGCCTCCTGATTGGTCATATGGCAAAGCCTGTGTGCAAGTGATATAGCAAAGTTTTCTTCCTCACGTCCGAAAAGTGCATCTATACTCACGTTAAGTATCTGTGAAAGCTTGGGCAAAAGCTCGGCATCGGGAGTGCCGCCGCATTCCCATTTTGAAACAGCCTGTGTCGTCACTCCGACAAGCTGTCCGAGCTGTTCCTGTGTATAGCCTTTTGCAACACGGAATTTTTTTATCTGTTTTCCGATCACACTCATTTTATCAACCCCCTGTTGATTTTTATTTTATCAGAAAAAGGGAGCGTTTTCAATACAGAACTCAAAATATATTTGCACTCCGGTCAGCACACATTAAATAATTCCACTTTCCACTTTCCAAATTCCACATTCAAAACGATTAATTATT
>Ga0256869_1001200_pt1 | contig 12490 bp, 10 predicted proteins | sample RumenRJG_05RNA_FD_186096 | JGI IMG/M metagenome (GOLD analysis project Ga0256869, IMG submission 186096) | Metatranscriptome of bovine rumen microbial communities from Lethbridge, Alberta, Canada - Rumen RJG_05 (Metagenome Metatranscriptome) | ecosystem: Host-associated > Mammals > Digestive... | reverse complement strand
GATAGCCCAATTGAAAACAGAAAAGCGATATAAAATAGTGTATTGTACTCCAGCTCTTTATATGGCAGGCGGAGTAGAGCGTGTCTTGACCATCAAAGCCAATTATTTTGCTGATGTTCTGAATTATGATATATCGATTATATTGACAGATGGAAAAGACTGCCCCTTATATTATCCGCTTTCAGAAAGGATCAAAGTTGTCAATCTGGATATCAATTTTGAGGAACTGTGGTCATGCTCTTTTCTAAAGAAAGTCATTGTTTATTTAAAGAAACAAAGGAAGTTCAAAAAGAGACTGACGGCTGAATTAATGGCAATCAGGCCTGATATAACAATAAGCTTATTGAGGCGTGAGATTAATTTTATATCAAAGATTCATGATGGTAGTAAAAAAATTGGGGAATTACATGTAAACAGAACTAATTATCGTAATTTTGAATCAGGAGATTCTAATATCATCAAGAATTTGTTTTCTATATTTTGGATGAAAAGTTTAGTGTCTCATTTGCAGAAATTAGATCGATTCATAGTTCTCACGGAAGAAGATAAGCAAAATTGGCCAGAGATACAACATATTGAAGTCATTCCCAATCCGTTGGCTTTCAAGGTTGATCAGAAAAGTGATCTTACTTCAAAACGAGTCATTGCAGTTGGAAGATATGTTTATCAAAAGGGTTTTGATTTGCTATTGAAAGCATGGTCTATTGTTGAAAAACGAAACAAAGATTGGAACTTGGTTGTCTTTGGACAAGGTTCGAGGGATTCGTACGAGAAGATGATAGACGATCTTAAGATAGATAAGAAACGTTGTCATCTTTTGGGCCCGACTAATGATATCAAAAAGGAATACTTAGATAGTTCCATTTTTGTATTTAGTTCCCGTTTTGAAGGTTTTGGTATGGTACTTGTCGAGGCAATGTCATGTGGATTGCCTTGTATTTCTTTTGATTGTCCGTGTGGCCCAAAGGATATTATTTCTGATGGGGTGGACGGGTTGTTAGTTCCGAACGGAGATGTGGAGCAGTTGGCTGATAAGCTATCTGAACTGATAAGTCATCCAGATGAGATATCACGTTTATCCGAATCGGCATTGTTGAAAGCGGACTCCTATTCGATGGATTCAATCTCTTTGAGATGGCGAAGTATGTTTGATTCATTATTCGACAAATAGTAGTGTATATGTTAAGCAAGCGATATAAAATAGTTTATTGCACGCCGTCGTTATATATGGCTGGAGGAGTTGAGCGAGTCTTAACTCTGAAAGCAAACTACTTTGCAGACATATATGGCTATGATGTGACCATCATCACTACAGACGGCAATGATAAACCCAATTTCTTCCCGCTGTCTAAAAGCGTGAAGGTCCTCAATTTGGATATTTATTTTGAGGAGATGTGGCATCGCTCTTTTTTTAAGCGTTTGTGCCTCTATATCCCCAAAGAAACGCGATTTAAGAAAAGATTAACAGAAGAATTATATCGAATAAGACCAGATATAACCATTAGCCTGTTACGTCGTGAAATTAATTTTCTGACGGATATTCACGATGGTAGCAAAAAATTAGGTGAAATACATATCAACAGGGCACATTACCGTAATTTTACCCCCAATAGGAGTAATCCTTTTAAAGCCATTTTTGCCCGTTATTGGAAGCACGGTTTGGTGGAGAAACTGAAACGCTTGGATCGTTTTGTTGTTTTGACAGAATATGATCGTCAGGCATGGCAAGAGATTCCTCGCGTAGATGTAATTCCCAATCCGTTACCGTTCTATCCTGATCAGGTTCCTTCTGTTCGTCGTCAACGTATTATTGCTGTCGGGCGGTATTTTGATGAAAAGGGTTACGATATGTTGTTGAAGGCTTGGTCAATTGTTGAGAGAGCCAGTGGTGATTGGGAGTTAGATATATATGGAGATGGAAACAAACCTTATTATGAGAAGATTGCAGCATCATTAAACTTGGATCAGAAACGATGTAGGTTGAATGATAGTATCTCTGATGTTCAAAAAGAATACCTGGATAGTTCCCTTTTTGTGTGTACGTCCCGTTTCGAAGGTTTTGGCATGGGGATTGTTGAGGCGATGGCCTGCGGCCTGCCTGTCGTAGCATTTGACTGCCTTTGGGGACCTCGCTCTATTATAACAGATGGTGAAGACGGCCTTTTGGTTGAAAATGGCAACATTGAAAAGATGGCAGATACTATTCTGTCATTGATCAATCACCCGGAAAGGATTTCTGAAATGGGCATGAATGCCAGAAGGAATGTTCGGCGTTTTAATATAGATGTCGTCGCTAAAAAGTGGAAACGCTTGTTTGATAGTTTATGAAAGAGCAGTATGAAGTAACCATCGGCATTCCTGTATATCAGTCTGTTGATTATATTCAGGATACGATGAATTCTGCTCTGAATCAGTCTTTTTCAGACATTGAATTTTTGATCGTGGATGATTGTGGCCATGATGGGACTATGGATGTCATTTCACATTTTCAGACGAGTCTTCCTCGGGGTACAGATATCCGTATTTTGGTGAATGAAAAGAACAAAGGTGTCAGTTATAGCCGAAACCGCATCATTGACGAAGCTAGAGGCCGTTTCCTTTATTTCATGGATTCTGATGATACGATAGAACCAAACACGATACAGCTTTTATATGATGCGGTCATACAGCACCATGTGCAAGTGGCCTATGGCTCTTATGAGATTATTGATGGTATAGGCAATTCTCCAAATGAAAGGTATCAAAAAGACGCTTTGGTATTAAGAGGAGAAGATGAATTGGCGATGTATGCATTTAAGAATAATCATATCTTTCACGTGTCAGCATGCAATCATTTGATAAATTTGGAATTTTTGCGGCAATCCGATGTGAGATTCATTGATGCCTCATATTGGGAGGATATGGTATATACAACAGAGTTGGTAACGAAAATAGAGAGTGCAGTTTTGCTACCTGATATAACCTATCATTATTTGCGCCATGATGGATCTCTGTCTCATTATCAAGAGCGTGAGGTTTATGAAAAAAAGGAAATTATGGAGAATATATCTGTTTTGAATCTATTAAAGCAGGATTGTTTGAAAATGAAAGGAAAAAAGTATCTGCCTTTTATTTGCTACAATGTCGGGATGGTAAGTTTTTATACGTCATGCCATGTTTTTCGTAATGCAAATCTCATCAAACCGATGATGTCATTAAAAGAAATCCGGAATATGATGAGATGCCCGATTCCGATAAAAGAAATCCTAATGTTTAGATATAAGAAGATTGCCAATCTGTTATTTGCTCTATTGGGCATCATGCCAATATTCATTTTTAGACCCTCAATATGGGCCATAAGTAAATATAAGAACATCATTTAATCAGTTTTTCCCTTTTTTTATTTTGTCTATTACAAGAATAGTTGTATATTTGCAGAAAAATTAGTTGCAGCTAACATGACTATCTTATAGATATGCATATCTTATATATATACGCAGAGATAAGTATCAAAGGTGGAACTGATAAAATATTGGTTGAAAAAGCCAATTATTTGGTGAACCATGGCTATGACGTCACCATCATTACAGAATCTCAAATGGGTAAGCCATTGTCTTTTAAGTTGGAAGATAAGGTTTGCCATATAGATATGGGTCTTGATTTTGGCAAACAATATACCCAGGGATCATTTAGACGTTTTTTGACTTATTCATCGTTGATGCGCAAGTATAAGTCGCGACTGAAGAATGTGGTTAATAAGCAACGCCCAGATATCATCATTTCAGCAATGGGCCGAAGTTTGTCATTGTTGTCAAAGATTGATTATGATGGCGTTAAAATAGGTGAGGCTCATACAACAAAGACACATTTACGTAGCCTCCATTTATTGGAACAGCGTGGAGGAGTTTATAAAGTATTGGCAAAGTATATGGGGTGGAATATGTGTCGTTATGCCTCCAAATTGGATGCCTTGGTATTATTAACGCAAAATGATGCAGAAGATTGGAAAAGTGTCGCAAAGACGTTCGTTATTCCAAACCCAATAACCTTTTTCCCTAAAGAAAGTGCAGAGTTAGTGAATAAACAAGTGATCATGGTGGGTCGTTATAATGATGCCAAAGGATATGATTTTTTGATACCTGCTTGGGAGATTGTTCATCAGCGCCATCCTGATTGGACATTAAATGTATATGGCTCTGGTGAACTGCGTGATCAAGTGACAGGATGGATTCGTGAGAAGCATTTGGAAAGTTCTATCATAATGCACGATCCCGTTGACGATATTATAGATAAATATTTAAACAGCTCGATATGTGTGCTAAGTTCTCGATATGAAGGCTTTTCTTTGGTTATATTAGAAGCAATGTCATGTGGTGTCCCTGTTGTATCATTCGATTGTCCACACGGACCTCGCAATATTATTAAGAATGGGGAAGACGGCGTCTTGATAGAACCTCTTAATTATCATGCATTAGCAGATGGTATATGTAAGTTGATAGAAAACGAAGGCTTTCGAAAGCAATTGGGTGCTAAAGCTCGGAAAAATGTATTACGTTTTTCCCAAGATTCAATAATGGAACAATGGGAAAATCTGTTTCATAAACTCATAAATGACAGGGTTAATGAGTAAATTGTTGGAATATTTCAAAGCTACAAAATACAATATAGGTTTTGTAGACGGAAATTTGGAGTCAATTATTGAAGGTGAGCCAATTAAAGTGAATTGGATGAAACATTCTTATAAAGATAGGTGGTTTGCCGATCCTTTTATTTTGGATGTAACGGATAATGAAATAATAGTCTTAGTTGAAGAATGGTATGATCCTTTACAACGTGGACGTATTTCCAAACTTATTGTTGACAAGTCTTCTTTTGACTTATTGGAACTGAAGGTAATGATTGATGAGGGTTCTCATTTGAGTTTCCCGTCAATCGAACGTATTGGAAATGAAATCTATATATATCCAGAAAGAGCTGGCTCCTTTTTGGAGAGATATAGGTATGATCATGAAAAAGATTCTTTTGAAAAAGATGGTAGGGTTAGTGATTTGCCACTGACAGATTCGGTAATAACAGACTTTTTTGGTCAAAGATTATTGTTCTCAACAAAGATGCCTGATGCAAATGGTAAGGAATTAGGTATTTACTCATGGAACAATACTAAAAAGATGTTTGTACTTCAGGAGTATTATCATTTTGATGAAAACATATCACGCATGGCAGGCAACTTTTTTGTCTATGGTGGTAACGTTTATCGTCCTGCACAAGTGTGTATAAAATCATATGGAGATGCAGTTTCTATTCAAAAAGTAGATTATCAGTCAGAAAAATGGTCTTTTAGGGAGATCCGCCGTATATACTCCCCTAATAAGGATTATGATTTAGGCTTTCACACTTTCAATACCTATAAAAGTGTTATTGTTGTTGATGCATTAGGGTATAGAAAAACAAAGTTATGTCGTTTTTTACGTAAGGTTAAAAATTTTTATTAAATGGAGAATATTTTCAATCACAAGTTTATTATATTTGGAACTTATTCTGCTAACACCTTAGGACAAATAAGAAGTTTGGGTGAAGCTGGTATAAGACCCATAGCAGTATTAGTTTATAGAAATTCATTTAGGATAGATAAAAGCAAATATCTTGCTAAAATATATAATGTAGATAGTATTGAGGATGGTATAGATTTAATTCAAAGAGAATTTGGATTTGAGGAAAAAAAGCCTTTCTTGTATACGGACAGAGATGATATCGTTGGCTTGTTAGATAAAAGGTATGGAGAACTTATTGATAAATTCTATTTTTGGAATTCAGGAGGCAAAGGTCATTTAAGCAAGTATTTGAATAAAGAAGAACAGATAAAATTAGCTAAAGAATGTGGTTTTGATGTGCCAGAAACAGAGGTTGTAAAGGTTGGTGAGTTGCCTACAAGATTGAGTTATCCGATTTTTACAAAAGCGGTTGATTCTTTAGATAAATGGTGGAAGGGGCGCTCTTTTATATGCCAGAATGAATCCGAATTACTTATAGCTTATCAAAAGATGAAAGGCGTAGAACGAATTATGCTCCAGCAATTTATAGATAAGCAAAATGAGGTTCCGTATGAAGGATTATCTGTCAATGGAGGGGACGAAATTAAAGTTCTTGTAAAGTCTGTAAACTATCGTTTTACCAAAGATAGTTATGGCATCTATCGACATCTTGAGATTTTTCACGATGATGAATTAGAGGAGAAAATGAGACGTTTTATTCGGTCTGTCCAGTATTCTGGAGTTTTTGAGATTGAACAAATTGTTGATAAAAAAGGGCGTGCATATTTTTTGGAGGCTAATTTCCGTGTCACTCAATATAACTTTGCTTATGCGAAGTTCGGAGTTAATTTTCCATATATCTACGCTATGTCTGTTTTACAAAACAAGCTATACTTGGAGGGTGTTAAATTTTCAGAGAAGCGACCATTTAATGTTATGTCCGAGTTTGAGGACTTCCGGATATCTTGTATTCATGGTGATATATCTTTTGTAAAATGGATAAAAGATGTGATGCAAACAGATTGTTTTCAATATTTCGACAAACATGATAAAATTCCATTCTTTTTTACATTACTTTCAAAGTTGGTTTATTCATTTAGGAAAATGAAAAAATGCATAAATAAATGAAATATGGCAAAATGGTACGATAAATATTTAACAATCTACGGAAAACCATTCTGCGAGGTTCCTCAAAACATTATTGATGAGACTCGGGAAAGGTTAGCTATCCTTCAGAGTGATAAACCATTAGCAAGTATTGTGGTTATCGGTTATAATGAGGAGGCTCACTTACAAGCCTGTCTTTGGGCAATTAGCGAGATTCAGTGTAAATATCCAGTTGAAATTATTGGTGTTGATAATGATTCCAGAGATCGTACTGCAGAAATCTTTGAAAAGTCAGGCATCCCATATTTTACAGAGTATCAGCATTCCTGTGGTTATGCACGTCGCTGTGGTTTACAACATTCCCGGGGTAAATTTTATTTTGATGTCGATAGCGATACTCTTTATCCTCCCTTGTATTACGAACTGATGTTGGATCAGTTGTTAAAGCCCGGAGTTGTGGCTGTTTCTGCTACATGGAGCTATTTCCCTGATGCCAATCATTCTAAGCTCGGTCTAAAGATGTTTGAACTCTGTCGGGACTTGTTTTTGTGGATTCAGCATTTCAAACGTCCAGAACTTAGTGTTCGCGGGTTGGTTTTTGCCTATAATGCAGAGTTAGGTAAGAAAGAAGAATATCGAGTTGATATTATTCGTGGCGAAGATGGCTCTATGGCCCTGTCATTGAAGAAATATGGTAAGATAAAGTTCGTCAGAGACCGTCGTTGTCGTGCGATAACAGGTTACGGCACAATTGGAGATCAATCTTTGTGGCAGAGTTTCTTGGATCATGTGAAGATTCAGAGTAAAGGTATTACTCGTATTTTTCATAAGACAGATCATTATATTGATTCTGATGACAATCTGGTAAAGAATAAGTAGGAAGTTTATGGTGTCAATATCTATTATCATACCGATATATAATGTAGAGGCATTTATTCGACGATGCCTTGACTCTGTGATGTCTCAAGCGTATTCCGATGCAACTGTCGAATGTATCTTGATAGATGATTGTACACCAGATGGGAGTGTGGCTATAGTAGAAGAAATGCTTAATAGCTATGATGGGCCAATTTCTTTCGTTTTACTGAAACATGAAGATAATCGTGGTTTATCAGCAGCTCGGAATACAGGAATATCGCATGCTAAGGGCGATTATGTGTTTTTTATGGATTCAGATGATTATTTGTTGCCAGATAGTCTTGATTATTTCCTGAATAATATAAAGCAATATCCTTATGCTGATATAGTAATGGGCAATGTCCAAACCTGCAAGAGTGGTGATCTCCTTATTCATAAAATCAACGAACCATGGTTTATAGATGACCCTGATGTCTTTTTTCGTCGTTTACTACATCATCAGATTTACCTTTATGCATGGAATAAAATGATAAAACGCGAATTATTGATGTCTAACAATATTTTATTTGAGGAAGGAATTTTGTTTGAAGATCAATGCTGGTCATATCAGTTGTTTTCTCAAATTTCTTCTGTATTGCTCCTTCCTCGGGTGACTTATGTTTATGAATATAATCTCAACTCAATTGTTAACACAACTCAAACGGCAGAAAAAGCAGAAAAGGTAATATGGAGTTATACCATTAGTATAAATAAGATGTTAGAAAACCCACCAGATTTGACCAAATACAAGAGTAATTTGATTGTAGATTATCTCTTATTTATGGTAAACTTTCTGATGAATGGAGTTGATATCCTTTCTAAATTTGCAATTTCGGACAAAATTAAACGTGATTTCCTTGGCGTTCGATTGAAGTTGTTGTCAAGATCGTTACATTTTCGAAGGTTTCTTTTGTTCCTTTTTTTCTTGATTCTTTTCCCGCCTCTGAGCCATTTGCAGAAGCTTCGTATGTTTCGTCATCACTATTATGACTTAGAGTCGATGATAAATAGTATTGCCCATCTGACAGATTTCTTACATTGCAAATGAGACAGTGAATTATGAGATTATTATATATAGTACGAACATTTCAGTTCGCAGGAGGGATAGAACGGACTTTAACAGATAAGGCTAATTGGTTGTCATCTCATGGTCATGAGGTAATGCTTGTTATTTATAAGCAAGATGGTGAGCCATATTTCCTTTTGAATAAAGATATAAAACTATATAATCTTGATTGTTCTGTCTTTTCCCTTTATAAATCTCCTTTATATACACGTTTGTTTCATTATAATAAATTAAGAAGAATCTTTCAGGAGCGAATGAAACATATTTTGAATGACTATCATCCAGATGTGATTATTCCTGTGATTCCTAATGCAGAAGATTTTTTGTGGGACATCATGAAAGTCGCTTCAGGTATAAAAGTCGTAGTTGAGTCTCATGTCGCATATGACTATTTGTTGTACGGTAAATCAATCACAGACCGTCTACTATTTCTCTTATATTCACCTTTCAGAGCTATTGGTAAATCAGATTTGTTAATTGCTTTGACGGAACATGATGCCGTAAGTTGGCGAGGTCACCATTTGAAGAACGTATTGGTTTTGCCAAACCCAGTCACCTATTATCCTGATGACATTAATTTGATATCGAAGGTTGAGGGAAGAATCATTTCGGTTGCTCGATTAGCAGAACAGAAACGCCTTGACCGTTTAATAGAGGCGTTTGCTCTTATTTCAGATAGATGTCCTGAGTGGTTTATTGATATTTATGGCGATGGTAACCTTCGTGATGCACTTGAAATCCTAATTAAAGAAAAGAATCTCAAAGGTCGTATTAACATCTTTCAATCTGTTCGTGACATTATGAAAGAATATCAGCGAAGTCAATTCTTTGTCCTAAGTAGTGACTATGAAGGTTTTGGCTTAGTCCTCATTGAGGCAATGGCATGCGGAATACCAGTGGTTGCCACGAATTGTCCTCATGGACCATCTGAAATTATTGATAATGGTGTAACAGGGTTATTAACTAAATTGGATGTCAAGGACTTGGCTGATAAGATGGAATGGATGATTACTCATCATGAAGAACGTAGAATGATGGGCGTAAAAGCTTATGAGGCAGCAGCAGCTTATCGGAAAGAAGTTATTATGAAAAAATGGGTATCTGCTTATAAACCTGAGTTGATATGAGGGTTTTGTATGTTTTTCGGTCTTTAGCCGTATGGGGTGGGATAGAGCGTGTATTAGTCGATAAGATGAACAGCCTCGTTTCTATGTATGGCTATGAGGTATATATGTTAACAACATGTCAAGGTAATCATCCTATTCCATATCAGTTAGATAATGCTGTCCATTTGGAAGATTTGGGTATACAATTTCATCTACAATACCGATATCGGGGATTAAAAAAATTGTGGGAAGGATGGAGTCGGACAAAACGTTTTGAAAGATTATTATCGGAACGAATGAAGGAGATACACCCAGATGTAATTATTTGTACCACAGCAGACCCCGTTTTTTCAATTACTAAAGTAAAGGGCGAGATTCCTTTGGTCGTAGAATCACATTCAATTTGTGTACGGACAATAGGTGTAAAAGGGGTACGTCAGTGGTATGCCGCCCGAGTTCTGCTGAAAGGTTTAAAGAAAGTAGCTTGCCTGGTGGCATTGTCTGAAGGTGATGCAAACGAATGGAGAAAACTGGGTATTCCCGTTCAAGTCATACCGAATATTGTCCATTTGAATGATGGGAGTTTTTCTTCATTGGGTCAGAAGCATGTCATTTTTGTTGGTCGCCTAGATTATCAGAAACGACCTATGTTAATGATTCAGATTTGGAAAGAATTGTTTCCAAGACATCAAGATTGGCATTTGGATATTTATGGAGAAGGCGAACAGAAGCAGGCTTTGCAGAATGTCATTGATTCTCAAAATATTAATATTCATCTCCATGAACCAACGGGCCAGATTTTCGAGGCTTATCGCAATAGCTCCATTCTTGTTATGACTTCGTTGTATGAGCCTTTTGGCTTAGTCATACCAGAAGCGATGAGTTGTGGACTGCCTGTCGTGTCCTTTGATAGTCCATATGGTCCCTCTTCTATTGTTACCGATGGCAAAGAAGGATTTTTGGTTGAGAATGATAATAATGCTTTATTCGCAAAGCAATTAGAGAAGTTGATGGATGACGTTTCTTTAAGATTAGAGATGGGATGCTGTGCCGTTGAGAGATCTAAAAGGTTTTCTGCCAAAGAGATTATACCGAAGTGGAAGGTTTTATTTGATTGCTTGGCTTCTGCATGATTTCATTTTATGCGTTCGTTAAATTGATAGCACCAATTGGGTGTGTGCTGTGAATCGCGGAGATTTCCTCTTGGACCATGCAGATGACCCGATTTCATGTGCTCTCCGTTGACCGCATAGCGGACTTTACAATCCTGCGGGTTTTTTGAACATGTAATCCTGATAGTGTCACCTTCTATCTTAACTGATGATATGATATTCTCATTGTACTTGGTTATTACACTGAAACCATAATGATCAATAGGCATTACTGAAATAGTATCAAATACCATTGGTGGACAAGGTACGTTCATATGCATGAGAATATCGTTCTTTTCAGTAGTAATAGAGCGTGGTATTAATCCATAAACTTTATGTCCTCTCTTGATGATATTCATGACGGCAATGGCATCAAGTTTTCCGATGGTTTGTTGACCAATGGCATCAATGTGTAATTTCTCGTTTACAAAAGTATATGGATAAGTTGGTCCGCTTGCCCAAAATAAAGAATCCTCATTGAGGAGATCTACAATAGCTTGGGTGGTTCTCATTTCGATGCATTCAAAACTGTTGGCATCAAAGTTTTCAGCCCTAGTCAGTACATTTGATTGATAGCATATCATATGGATATCCACTTTTTGCTTCGTTATGGCTTTAATGTCCTTGTTGACATCTGTGCAGAATTGTTTGAGGCTCTTTTTATAATCAACATTTGTATAATCAATGATGTCTGACTCTCCTTGCATCCAACAGATAGCTGGTACAAAAAAGTCCCATCCGCGTTTCTTTGATTCCTCAAAAGCATATTTAACTTCATAAAGGAATTTGTTATATATAGGATTGGGCTTATTAATGCTATCAATGCACGACATGCCTTTGCCACCAGGGAAAATACATATAATGGTGTCTTCCCCTAATTGAGAAGCAAGTGTTTCCGCCATCCTATACAGTGATAGCTCAAAGGACCTCTTACGATATCGGAGAAATTTCTTAAAATGTTGTTTTTTGACACTGTCGTCAATGAATCCAAATCCGTAATCAATACATTCTGTTACGATTCTTCCATTATATTTGAGTTTTAGAGAGTCAAAATCAGTAATCCTGACGGCTTCTTCTCCCAGGGCTAAACTTTGTCCATATACAGGAATGCAAATAACGGTCTTGTGCCCTTCGAGTGTGCAACGGTCATGTGTGATGATGGCAATCGTATATATAGCGAAACAAATTATCAAGATGCCAAGGACTATTAATACTTTACGAAATGTTTTCATTGCTTTATTTATTTGATAAAGTCTTTCAAATCGTCACAAACCTTTTTTGAGAAGATGATGGCTCCTTCCCGATTTAGATGACCGTAATCGTGAAAAAGTCCGGCATGTCCCATGAATTGAGGGTCACGGAAGTAATCAAAGAAAGGGATGTTATATTGTCTAGAAAGATCGTGGGGTACTTTAAATACGTCCTGATCTGTACAGATGTACATGGGAGAGACTATCAGGCCGAGTCGGATGCCTTTAGCTTGACAGTCTTGGATGAATCGTTCCAACAATTTTAGTTTCTCCTGATGAATCTGGAAAGGGAATTCTTCTGCTGTAAGCCCAGTCGTATCTAATTGCCCGTCAAGTGGTTTCCAGCCTTTTAGACTTCTGTCCATATTGCCCCAATGCCCCAAAAGTAGTCCGGGTAGACTTC
>Ga0256869_1001195_pt1 | contig 12529 bp, 2 predicted proteins | sample RumenRJG_05RNA_FD_186096 | JGI IMG/M metagenome (GOLD analysis project Ga0256869, IMG submission 186096) | Metatranscriptome of bovine rumen microbial communities from Lethbridge, Alberta, Canada - Rumen RJG_05 (Metagenome Metatranscriptome) | ecosystem: Host-associated > Mammals > Digestive... | reverse complement strand
CTGCAAACTTTTTTTGTCTAAAAATTATAGGAGGGGTGACAACAACCGATAAAACGCCTGTACCATCCTATTGAAGAAGGAATATCTTTTGAAGTACTGCTTGTCTGCAGAAACCGAATTTTTGATATCTTCTTCATATTGACGTGAATACTCTCTGTTAATCTTTTTGGAATACATATAAACGACATCTTCGAAATTGAGGTCGAAAGAGCGGTTATCTATGTTACATGTTCCGATAGAAAGTTTATCATCGTCTACAATTATTGTTTTGCTGTGTAAAAATCCGTTATACATATAGACTTTTACACCTAAATTTACCATTTCTTCCGCGTATGAAATTGTTGGAAGATAAACTACTTTTTTGTCCGGCTTTTTTGGAATCATAAGGCGAATATCAACTCCGCTTGACTTCGCTATTTTAATTGCTTCATAAACGCAATCATCTGGCACGAAGTAAGGCGTTTGAATCCACACTCTTTTTTTCGCATTCGTGAGCAATTTCACAAATGCTTGCTTAAGGTCAAATGAGGTCGACGCTGGTCCCGACGTTAACACTTGAATTGTTGTATCCCCTTTCTTTGTTGGTGAAGGGAAATAGCCTTCTTTGATAAAGTCGGTCGTTTTGTGCTTGTCATTAGTTGCATAGCGCCAGTCGTTTAGAAAAATGTTTTGAAGAGGGATAACTCCACTCCCCTCAATCCTAACGTGTGTATCTCTCCATGGAGAAAGACGTTTTTTCATTCCCATGTGGTCGTCACGAATATTAATGCCACCCGTGTAAGCAATCTTTCCGTCAATAACAACTATCTTCCTGTGATTTCGATAGTTTAGTTTCAAATTAATGGCACGAATGTGCATGAAAGGTGGAAAAAATTCTGCAACTTCCCCGCCAGCTTTTTTAATCTGATTGAAAAATCTCTTTTTTGTCTTTTTACATCCTACAGAGTCGTAAAGAAATTTAACTCTAACACCTTCTTTCGCTTTTTTAAGCAGGATGTCCATAACTTCACACCCAACTCGGTCATCTGCAAAAATGTAGTATTCAATATTGATGCTTTCTTTTGCATTTAGTAAATCTTCTTTGAGCGCTGAAATCTTTTCAAGTCCAAAGTTGAAAATTTTTACATTGTTGTATAAACACGGATACGCTCCTTTGCCAAAACAGAATCTTGCAAATTGAATATCTGTAATAAGCTCAGGCGACTCCTTCAAATCTGCGAGCGTTCCTCGCCAGTCATACTTCTTTAAAAGGTCGAAGTTTGAAAGCTGTTTTTTCTTGATCATTCGACGAGTTCTCAAACTTAGTCCGCTTCCAAGAAGCATGTAAAATATAAATCCAATAACAGGCAAAAAGGTTAAAATTGTCATCCAAGCGATGATCGATTGAGGCTTTTTCTTTTCAAGGAAAATCATGAAAAACAGAAGCACTAAATTTAATACTTCCACGCAGCCAATTACTATCGCTAAAATCTCGATTGCTGACATTTCCCCTCTCTACATATTATTCTTTTATTTTTGTTTTATTAAACTTATTTGACTAACACGCCCAGTTTCCACTGGACGTGCGTCAAACTTTGTTTTTGTTTTATCCAATTTATATTGGTCTTTAATTTAAATTTTTTTAATTATTGCTTATGAATTTCATTTCACAAACAAACGTAAGTTACCAAGCAAGTAGTCTTTGTCTGTGCTGTGTGCAAATTGTCCGTCAACACCAGATGCGCGAACTCTAACAACTAATTGGATGTACTCATCAGAGCTAGCTACATATCCGGCTCTTGTTGTAACGTTTCCATTTGCATTCACTATCGCCGTTCCGGCTGTTTCCTTATTACCAATCATGATGTTAAGTTTAGTCGCATCTAACTCTCCTTGTGTTTGTCCTCTTCTAGGAAGATTTGTGTTTCCTACTCCCTCAACATATGATATTTCATCTGACCATGTACCAAAAGTTACTTCGTATGGCTTTGGAGTTGTTTCAGATTGCACTTCAGTTCCAACTGCATCCTTTCTTGCAGAAATATCGCTTCCTTGAGATAATCCTGAGTTTGCAAGATAGTAGACAGGTGTTACGATCCAGTTCTTTTCAACTCTGTATGAGTGAGGGTTTTTAGCATCTAATCCTGTGTTTGCAGCAACTGTCACGATATATGACTTTGTAACTTCCGGCATTCTTGTCGTAGAGAAGAGTTCAGATGTTGGGATGTTAATCTTGTCGTGTGTTTGGATTTTAACTTCCACAGCATCAGTCACACATTCAACTTTCAATGCACTTACTGGAACGCCTGTGATTTCGATCTGTTGTGTTCCTTCTTTTACTGTTGCTGGATATTTAATTGAACATGTTGGGTCTGAAACAATATTGAAGTTTGTTGGATAGCTTATCGTAACCTCTGATCCAGCTGGAATTTCAATTCCTGCGAATGAATTGTAAGTATGTACATCCTTATCTTCTGCGTCTTTACTTGTTGTATAGTAAATGGTTTTATTAAGAGTATAAGTTGTTCCGTTTGAACTGTTGAAATAATTTCTTTCAGTTGTACCTGTAGCTTCATTCGCTAGTTTTGTAGTCTTTGAATAATACCAAGTGTTTGCGGTCTCATATTCAGTTGGATTAGTCTCTGGTTTTCCCTTCATTCCATAAGTTGCAAAGAACTTATCGTAGTAGTAAGTTTTTCCAGTTTCCTCTCCGCCGATGATTGAATCGTTGTTTTCAAAGTTCGAGAATGTGAACTTGATCTTGTCGTCTGCTTTGATTAAGTATCCTTCGCCTGTTTCATGTCCAGCGATATCTACTGCCTTCAAATATTTTGAAATACTGTTGTAGTAAGATGTAACTCTTGTGTTGGTGTTTTTAATAGAGAATGATCCTCTTGCTACTTGTGTGCCTGTAGGATTTTCAACTTCAATATCTACTGTTAAGTTTTGATCCTTTCCTTGACTTGCAGGAAGTGTTACAACCAACGTGTCGTCGATATAGGAAATAGGACTAGTACTAGTATTACTCTCACCAATAGAACTATTTCCAGCTTTGTATGAGAAGTATTTTTCTTTTGATCCGTCTACACTGAACTCTTCGTTAAGATTAAATGCTACGCCGTCCTTAACAACTGCTTGCTTTGTCTTATTTACTTCAAGAGCTCTCTTAACAGTGATATCATGTGTCAAGCTGTACTGCTCTGTTTGTCTATTTGTGCCCACTCCTTTCTCATACGTCAATGTGATTCTCATTGTAATAGGAACAAGATCTGTTGAGTTCTTTGAAGTTGCATAATCGCTGTAAACCCAATCAGCAAGGTGAGGAACTGAGAAGATTGCATTCCCCATTGGTCTTGTCGTTTGAGGAGATCTATTTACAATATATTTTGTTTCTGGTTTTTCCCCTTCAGTTGTTACTTCTTCTTTTCCTAATAGATATAGTGAGTTGTTGTTTGCTGTTGCTAATGTATCTATCGTAGCTAATTCACCAGAATCAACATTTTCAACTTTAATTTTATTTTCTCCATATAAGAATTCAATACTTTGGATTGTTACATACTGCAAAAGCATTTTATCAGGATCTAAATATTTATCCTCAATTTTGCCTACATAATCGCTCAATGCTATTGTCGCGTCATTAGATGCAGACTTTGGATCCTTTATTCCTTCATATTCATCGTCGTCCCAGTCGTCTGTGCCAGAAATATAACCACCGTTATATCCCCAAGCATCTATGCCCGCAATATTAATATAGCTCACATTAAGATTAGATGCAGAATCAGACGCCTTTGTTTCTACGGTTTTTAAATCAAACTCTGTCTTATTGTCTTTAACTGACTTAGTCAATGTCAATTGAGTATAAACTGCGCCGATGTCGAAATATTGACCTTCGGTGATTGTGCTTAGTGTGGATGAGCTGTGTACAGTTGGATCCTCTCTGTTTTCAGGAAGGAAACTGATGTAAATTTGAGCTTCATATCCATACTCATTTGAAACATCAATCTTATACAACTTCTTACCAAAGATGTTTTTGTCTTGTTTTGTGAGTACAACTTGTTTAGTTGTAGTACTTCCTACTGTCGTTGGCGATAAAGTGATTTTCTGTTTGCCATCCGATGATGGGTCTTTTAACTCTATTGTGCTACCATTATTTTCAATCTTATCCAAGTCGATGTTGTATTTAATTCCATTTTTTTCTGCATTTTGTGTAATCTTGTAAGTCCAATTGAATGCTTTGTCTGAGCTGTTTGTGTTAGTGTCGACAATTGTTAAAATTGGGATTCCGCTTGCAGATGTCAATGTCACTTCGTAAGCAGAGTTAGCTGTGCCTATTGTTTGAGGTGTAACCTCGTAAGGTTGATTTAAGTTGTTTGAAACTGAGTAAGTATCTCCGTCGAGAACTGTAATTGATGTTCCGTCAACTTTGAAATCATAATCCGGAAGGATTCTCACCCAAATGTAGAATGTCTTTGTTGTTCCGCCAACTGTGTATGTGAATTGGAGTAAAGCCCAGCTTCCGTTGTTTGTTGCACCTTCTCCGTAGAGTAAGTAGTTCCAAGTCGTCGATGTATTGTTAACTCTCATATCTGTGTATGATAGGAACTTAGTTCCACTTCCCATCGATGTAAGGGATTTGTCAATATCTTTATAATGATTCTGATAAACAGTGTTGTTTGTTAACGAGCTTGATTCCGGATCTACACTCAAAATGCTTAATGATACGCTAACTCCATTTTTTGCAAAATCTTCTGCTGATAATGGGAGATTTGTTGATGGGTGATGTATGTTAGCCAGTTTTACAAGATCTCTCTTGGCGTCTCTAGTTTCGTTAACGCTAATTGTGATAAAACTGTTTTCATAAGAATTTCCAACAGCGATATCAAGAATTTGTTGGAACTTGTAGTCTTTATTATTTAACTCTCTCACTTCTTTTCCATTAACTTTTAAGCTGAACGTAGCTGTGTAAGTTATGTCGGTGTGTGCTAGACTTTCGATGTTATATGTATCAAATGAGTTATTCTCTGACAAAACAGTGTCATCAAGTTTTGTAACACTTCCAACAACTAAGTTTTTCGCAATCGACTTTGGACCTTCCTTTGTTGTGTATGAAAGTGTGATTCTTTCTGATGTTCTAGCGCTCCATGCACTAGTGTAATCAGTGTCTGAATCAGCAACTGTGATTGATTTTATTGTTTTTACAATATTTCCAGCTTCGATGTAGATTGTTAAGCCTTTCTTGTTTGTGTCAAGCAAGAACTTTGTTTTAGCTTCAACATCTTTCTTATCTTCACCTTCATATGTATAAGTGATTGTAACAACTCTTCCGTTTAAAGCTGTATCGATTGCAGCTGGGATATCAAGTGCGATAAGTCTGTCTTTATCAAAGATTTTCTTGTCAGCGAGGCTATCTCTGTTGAATCTATCGACCTTTTCTGTTCCTTCAGTTATCGCAGAAATTGTGTAGTTCTTGTTGATTGTGTAAACTTCGCCAGCAATTAGATAAACTTCGTAAACTGCGCTAACTTCATTCTTCTTGACGTTGAATGTAACTGTACCAGCTGATTTACCTTCAGCAAGTGTGAGGGTTACGTTGTACTTTGCTGGATTGCTTGTATCCTTAGTAATAGCATAATTCAAATCCTCAGCCTTAATAACTTCAACTGAGTCCATATTACCAGCAGGATTAAATGAAATTCTTGGAGCTTCATTCAAATTCAAGTCAGAGGCTTGACTAAAGAAGTTTGTCCAAATATCGTCGAAGGATTTACTATAAATAGATGTTGTCGCAGTAAGTTTAACTATACCGCTTGTACCTGTAAGCTGAGATTTTTTAACTACAAAGTAGTTTTTGTCTGTTTCTTCTGGCTTTATATATGAAACTAATACGTTGTCGCCATCTGTTTTTTCAATCGTCAGATCAGTTGTTGTGTCTATAGATGTTGAAATTGTGTCAGCTTTCACGGTTTCATACTTGAGTTCGGTTTTGCCATCCAAAGATGGATAGTTAACTTCGGATGTTGTGTTTGGTTTTACTGTAAGATTTACATTTACAAAGAAATTGTATGTGAATACTTTTTCCCCAGTACCAAATGTATAGCTAATTTCGATTGCATATGAACGAACTTGTCTAATCGCAACGTTTTCAGGTGTGATTGCAAGTTTTCCTTCATTGTTGATTGATACGCTATATCCGCCTGAATATGTATTTCCTGAAGTTGGAGCTTCTCCGTTTACGCTAACGATTGCAAATGTCCCGTCTGAGGAACCTGTAGCTTCAAATGTCTTTGCAAACTTAACAAAATCGATTTCCGTTGGTGTTCCTGAAGTTTCCTCTTCCTTTTTATTATAGATATATGCATTGTCTTTGTTACTTGCAAGATCCTTGTCGTTAGCATATGTCACGCTCTTTGCAAGAGTTCTTGTGAATATGAAAGTATATTTGCTGCCACCATCAGTGATTGTAACTGTAAACTCAACATCCTTGTCTTCTTTTAACATTGCGAATTTGACTGTTTTGTTTTTGTTATCAATTTTAACAAATTCAGCGTCTTTTTCAGTTCCCTTAACTTTGCATACAACTGAGATTGATCCTTTTAGGGCAGATGAGGCGTCTTCATAGTCATTGACATTGTCTTTGTCATTGAACTTTGAAACTTTTTCGATAAGTCCTGTCGTGCTAATTCCTGCCTCGTCTTTGGTAGTGCCAACAAAATTATATGTCTTCCCACCATAGAGCTGAGCTTCGTTTTCTGTGATTTTGATTGTTCTGTCAATTGTAAATTTGATTGTTGCAATGTTTGGTTGATTTAAGATAATATTGCCGTCTTCCATTTCCTGAGCTGTGAATAGCAAGTCAAATGTGACTGGCTCAGTGAATGAACCTGTTGGAGTAATCGTTAATGTTGATTTTGGATCATATGTGATTGTTGCGATTGGTTGTTTGCCTTTCTTAAGTGTGTATGTTCCAGCAGTTTTAGTTTCCAATGTAAATCCAGCACCTACAGAAATGATTGTTGAAACGTTGTCGCCAACACCAGTTTCTGTTGAGCCAGCCTTTGTCATTGTCAGTGCTGTGAATGTTTGAGCTCCGCCTGGGTTCAAAGTTCTTTCAACTGTGCCATTGTGATCAATTGTTTCATCACCCAGTTTAATTACGTATTTCTTATCGCTAACGTTAAGCAAGAATGAATATTCAAGCTCGCCGTTAACAACTCCGACATAACTCTTCACCATAACAACGCTAACATTCTTCTCAACAGTTGAGATTGTCATTTTGTCGCCATTAAAACTTATTGTCACTGCGCTGCCAGCTTTGTATGTCCTTATACCGTCAATTTCCTCAAATGCAAGGTTGTATAGAGCCCCGCCAATTGTGTATTCTTTGTTGTTTACTGTGATTGACTTAATTGAGTTTGTTGAGGCAAAAGTTCTTTCTACTTCCTCGCCTGTTAAAGCACTTGTAACAGGTTTTAAATCATTAACAATAAATCTTTGTTTTCCGTTTTCAAGAGCTGAAAGGTCTTTTGTGAGAGTTCCTTCAACACCTAAATATTCCACATTTCCACCATATGGATATTGTCTTGAAATTTCAAGGTCGTGACTAACTTTAATTCTATAGATATATGAGAATGAGTTTGCGCCTTGAGATAATTTTAACTGTAAAACTACAAATCTATCTGTATTTGCAAGAGAGCTTATTTTAATATCCTTGCTTGCTTCTTCGTCGATTGTCACAAGTCCTGTGTCGCTAGCCTCAGTAAGCATCCAGTATGAAATGTCATAAATTGTAGATCCAACAGTAATTTTTCCGTTGTCGCCTTCTGTAATTGAACTTGAGCCGTTTGTTAAAACTAACTTCCCGTCAGTTATTGTCCACGTGTAATCTGCCCCGCCAAGCTTGATCTTATCCCATGAGCTATATGTTTCTGTTGAACTATTTGTAAGTTTAAGAGTAATGTTCTTTCCTGGGATTCTTCCTGCAATCTGCTCTGAAGTAAGTTTAATGAGCGTTTGCTCTGAAAGTACACTTAAGCTAGAAGTCCAATCTCCTGATGAAGGAAGATAGAATCCTTCCATGGCAGGTGTTTTAATCGTTAGAACTAACGTTCCGTCCGCTTCTGACCAGCTGTAGTTTGCTCCGTCAATTGGAATCTGATTCTCTTTAGTAGCTGTTGCTTTTACAGTTTCCCCTTCTTTTAAAGTTAGAGTACCACTTTCAACTCCCCAAGTGTAAGCTGTTCCATTTACTGTGATTGCGCTACCAACGCTTGTAATTTTTGCTGCATGAACAACAGTTGGGTTTGTTCCTGCTGTAAACTCTGCGAAGATGTCTTGAGGGAAATCCTTAAGGTCTGTTGCACCTGAGAGTAAAATCTTCAAATCAACAGCTTTGTCCCCGTAATAGTTTTTGTAATATGCAAATATGCTGTCAACTCGTGAAATAAGCAATGGAATTCTGAAAGTTGCAACATCTTCTTTTGTTTCTGTTTCACCACTAGTTATTACTGCTTTCATTGTGATTGGGAGATAGAAGTTTGATCCATATGATAGGGTTTCTGTAAGTCCTATGATTTGGAATTTGTTTTCTAAGGTCTTTTGAATAATTGATGAGTTTTCTGTTCCGATAATATCAAAATCGTAACCAGAAACAAGGTAGCCCCCTTCCGAATTCTTTGTATTTAATGTCAAGGTTCCAACAGTTGTGTATTTTAACATTACAATTTCTCTTCCGTCGTATATAACCTCTGAAAGATAATCGTTATTGTTTGCAATAAGTGCATTATATGAAGTTTTCAAGCTTAAGGTCATTGGGATAACGATGTCCTCGCCTTTGTAGTCTTGAACAATAGCATTGTTGTACATAGCGCTGACTTCAAATGCTTTTTCAGTTGCTCCGTTGTAAAGATTTAATTTAACTTCTCTGTTTCTTTGGAAAACGTCTCTATCGCTAGCATCTTTCCCAATTGTAACGGCCATTGTCTTTTTGTTTTCAACATCATAAGTTAATTCGTCAATGCTTGGAGCTCTATCTTCTGTGTAAACATATTTGTAAACGCCGAAGTAATCTTCAATCTTTTGAGTGCCACTTGAAGCTATGTCTTCAAAGTTTAATGTTCTTTTCTCTTGCGTATATTGAATATTAGGATAAACATAGCATCTAAATGATTGATTGAATGCAAATGGGTTGTTTGCAACTTCATAGATTGCGAAAACTATATCTGTTGGAGAATAAACTGTGTCAAATGTGAGTGTTGCGCCAGATTTAGTAACACCTGCTCCTTCTATAAAGCCATTTTCCCATAACAAAAAGCTATTTCCCGAAGAGCTGTTATTCTTTGTCTTTGTTACTATGAAGAAGTTATTCATATCGATTTTGTAATCAGCATAAACGCCTGTGTATGTTACGTTGTCGATAACTACGTCTTCTGGTTTTGAAACTGTTTCTGTTTTTCCTTGATTGTAATTTGCTGGCAACTGGCAAGTTGCAGTTACGTTATTCATAAATACAATGTCAAGGTCAATTGAAATGCCTAGGCCTTCAACTCTCATCTTAAGTGTATAGTCGCCATAAAAATCATGTTTTACTGTGATTGATTTAATGTTTGTTTCTGTTGTAATATCCGTTCCGGTCATGCCATCGGATGTCATACCAAACATTCCATCTGAACCAATGAGATACTCTTTGTTGTCGCCCATTCCTGCAATGTCTCGAAGTCTGAAGCTTAAGTTTGTGTATTGATTGTGCTCTGTATCTGAAATTCCAGTATAAACTTTGAGTAATTTTTCAAGTGTAACTGTATTTCCAGTGTATCCAAGCTTTCTGATAGTTACAGAATTTAGATCTGTTGTTTTTGCTTCGTAGTCGGAGTTATAATCGTTTTCTTGGTTCTCTTGTGTGTCTTTTAAATACTCAATCTTTGTAACTTTTGCTGCTGTGAAAGTGAATATTACATTCTTTCCTTCAGCTGAGCCAGAGTTAATTGAAAGTGTAACGTTTTCTGTTTCGTCACTTAGGTTGTTATTAAATGAAACTGTCTTGTCTGCGTTAACTTCCAAAATTCTGCTGTTTGATGTGGATAAGTTGATTGGGAATTTTTCTGTTACATCAATTCCATATTTATCATAAACCTTTGTTTCAGAAATCATGACGTTGATTTCGTCAAGTGTTGTTCCATTGATTGTAATATCCCACTCAGATCCTGCTTGTTCCGCTTTAACTGAATAGCTGCTATCTAATCTGTTTTCAATTGTACTTGGTGAGCTTTCATAAACTGTGAGATAACCAACTTCGTTTGTTTCGCTATTTTTAACCTTAATCTCATAGCTTTCTGAGATATCTAATGTTGGATTGTAGTTAAGCTTAAATGTAATTAATCTATCTGAGCTTGTTGCGATTGAATCTTTGAATTTTACCGTGAAAATTAATGTTTCTTCATCAAAAGTAATTGTTTCGATAAGGTCTGAGTACTCCATTTTGTTTTCAAAATCAAGAACTTTGAATGATATCAATCCTTGATTGTATTGTTTAATGAAAAGTGGCATTTGTGCAGCATCAAGATTGATTTTGAACTGCATTGTCTTGTCTTTTGAAAGGATGTATCTCTTTAATCCGTCCTTGTCATAATTATTGCAGTTTGTTGTTAAGATCTCCATGTTGTTTTCAGAGAATCCACTTATCATTTCAAGGGCGTTTATAGTGAGGTCGTTTGACCACTTTGCAATTTGATATTTCCCATTTTCGTCTAGTAAAACATTGCCATAAGCATCGGTCTTAACTGTAACGAATCTGATTTTTAATCCTTCAATTCCTTTTTTAATCAAAAGATATGGAGAATCGAGCTCAGCCATATAGATTGTTTCTGTTCCGCCGTCAGTCTTGCTGAACGAATAATCTTTGAAACTCTTAATTGTGAGATATGTCTTAGCTTCGTCCTCGCTTGTGTTTCTCCAGTTATCTGTATATGCGAAGTAAACAACTCTTTGATATACGTTTTGTGCTGGAACTGAAATCAATTCGTTGAGCTTTTTCTCATATTGTGTGGATGATGCACTCTCACCAGGGAAGACGATCATGTTAAGTGTTGTGTTGTCAACTTTCCAAGATACAGATGCGTCTACGTTTTCCTTGAATGAAATATCGAATCCGTATTTTTGATTATTGAAAATCTTGTATCCTCCGTCAGAAACAAGTAAAACGATCTCTGCTCTGTACTCTGCTCCATCCTCTTTTGATGAAATTTCCCAGTATGCATTGTTTAAATCTCTGACGCTCGCGTTAATAAATGTGTAGTTAGCCCCTTCGATAGAAGCTTTATTTCCGCCAACTAAGTTTACTTCGTCAGTTTCAACCCAGTTTTCATCAACTTTTTTGAGTATTCTCATTGCAACTTTGCTGATCATTGCTGGAACAGGTTCCTTCATGTCGTCCAAGATTGTTGTCCCTAAAACAAGATTTGAATATGTATTGCTGTTTGCTCTGATTGTGTAAAGCTTGTTTGTATTTAACTCCATTTTTTGAGTTCTACTAACCTTGAATTCGCTAACTGTTGCTTCAACAATTTTAATATTTGCTTCAACAACGATTGCTTTTTCTGGCTTTTGTGAAAGTTCAACGATAGCACTGTTGTAGATCTCCTCTGCGCTAATTCCCTCGTTGAATGTTGAATAGAAATCTAATTGATCTTTTGAGTTTTTGAATGTGTAAATTTTAATCTTAGCTGTTGAGTCAAGAGCTCCTGCAGATGTAAAGTAAATTCCTTCACTATCTCTGTTCATCACGAAGTTGTCTGCTCCGTCTAAAACTTCGATGAAGAAGTTTTTCATTCTCTTGTCTTCTTTGCTTGTTTTGTTGTCACTGAAGATGTACTGGCTGTCTTCTGGTGTAAACAATGCACTAATTCTTACGTTTGTGTCTTTTATGATATTGAAGACGCCATCTTTTGCTTCATATACTCTACTTGAAGAAGTGTCTTCAATTTTAGTTCCAATACTTTTTACAGGAACATCAATTGCGATCTTGGCACTTGTTGGCAAAAGCAACTTGTTTTCTGTACTAGCGTAGATCGTTGCAATTCCTCCAACGTTCCAATCATCAATCTGCTGAACCTTAACTTCAAAGTCTTGTCCGATTGTAACTTTCTGAGGGATTGAGATAACGCCATTTGTTATGTATCCATCAACTGCGGTTTCTGTGAAATTGCTTGTAAATGAAAGTGTGAGTGTGTTTTGGTTAACCCCTTCTGTTTGAGTTCCAATTCTCATCGAAAAATCCTCAGACATTTCAAATTGCCCAAGTTCTTCGTTATATCCTTCCAAGGTTTCCCCGTTTGCATCTTTTATTTCAAAAGCAATATTTTCTGGATAGACTTTCTTAGCCCCAATTCCAGTTGTAAAGTAAACATAGAGGAAAACACCACCTATAGCTAATAGTACGCCCGCTATCGCGATGAGTAACCCCTGCCACCATTTTAAAGCTTTCATTTTTAATTTCATTTTATTTACCGCCTTTTTTGAAAATTAATTTCAAGCACGAATTAATTATTAAATATCG
>Ga0256869_1001187_pt1 | contig 12559 bp, 12 predicted proteins | sample RumenRJG_05RNA_FD_186096 | JGI IMG/M metagenome (GOLD analysis project Ga0256869, IMG submission 186096) | Metatranscriptome of bovine rumen microbial communities from Lethbridge, Alberta, Canada - Rumen RJG_05 (Metagenome Metatranscriptome) | ecosystem: Host-associated > Mammals > Digestive... | reverse complement strand
CTATGATTGTACAAAAATGAAATAAAGATATCAGGATCAGACTTCATCTTTCATGCTGTCTTCCAGTGCGTCCACGATAGTTTCCACCACCTTGGTCGCCTTCTTCTGCACGATCTCCGGCGCATAGGGGAAAGTATAGGATATGTCGGAAGCCTCAAGGAGGGGCAGATCGTTGATGGAATCGCCGATTCCGTAAAGCTTGATCTCTCCGTAAGTCTCTCTCATATACTCGCGAAGGAACTCCACGCCCTTGCCCTTGGAGCAGCCCTTGGGCGCGATATCGATCTCAATGACGTTCTGGAAAGCATTTACGCTGTCGCCCCAGATCTCATTGATCTCTGCTGCCATTCTCTCAGCCTCGTCCAGGCTCTCCGTATGGATGCTGACCTGATGGATCAGTCCCTTGGGGCAGTCTGCAACACTCTTTACCACATAATACTTGCCCGGATAGTCCATCGGAGCGAACACGCAGATGTCGCCTTCCACATCCAAAGTGAATCTGTAATTCTCAATTCCGTACTTGTCCAGGATCTCCTGAGCCACTTCGGGATCGACACCGCGTTTTCTGATTTCCTTAAGATCTTTGTCAACGATGTTCGCACCGCTGCTGGTGATGTAGAAATCAGGCTCCACAAATCCTGTGATGAAGGGTGTCAGGCCTCCCACCTGTCTGCCGGTGCAAAGGCCGAAAAGGTGACCCGCCTTCTGGTACTCGCGGATCTTCTCCACATTCTCCGCGGGCAGTTTGCGGTCATCTTCCGCTTTATAAAAATACAGCGTGCCGTCGAAATCACTTGCGAATACTTTCTTCATTATTATTACCCCCGCTGTTCTGTTCAGACTACGAAATCATCCTTGACGGACGCTTTCAGCTTCCAGATCTTAACCTGCACATCGCCGCACGCGGTGTAGTGGAACTCTTCCGCTGTCGGATAGCTGTGCGCCGCAAATGTCGCTTCTCCGTCGTTGGCAAAATATTCAACGGAGCTTCTGTCTACGAAGATATCCAGTTTCTTCAGACCGTTCGCAAGAGGCATATCGAGCACTTCGCCGACGTGCTCATTGCAGCGGTTGGTCATTCCGGTCTTGTCGAAAGTGCAGACGCCCTTCGCGGCATCGTAGTGCATTGTGAGTCCGCCTGTTCCGTCTGCCTTTGTGAAGAGATTAAAGTCCGCGTCTCCGCCGCCGAAGGTCACTTCGATCTCGCACGCCGCGGGCAGTGTTCCGTCCGCAGGCGCCTCGCCGTCACGCAGGCCGTAAACAGCGCTGACAGGAGTCTGGATGAGCTTGCCGTCCACTATACGCAGCTCTCTTGGCAGGCTCATGCTGCCCTCCCAGTCCTCGGGCTCCGTGCAGTAGTGGTTGTCAGGAAGTCCGATCCATCCGATCAGGATTGCCTTTTCAGGATCGCCGACATTGGAAGCTCCCTGGGCCGCGTAGAAGTCGAATCCGAAGTCCAGATACTGATAGTCGCTGTCCGGTGTGAAGGTAAGAGTATCATAGTCCATCGTGCCGATCAGGTATACGTTATGATTAGTGCTCTCGGCTCTGCCGGGGAGTTTAGTATACTGAGGCGAGAAGATCAGCAGGTCCTTGCCGCTGATATTGACGATGTAAGGGCACTCCCACATTCCGCCGAAGCTCTCATAGCCGGGTACGTTAAGCTGTCCCGCGAAGCTCCATCCGCTCAGCAGTTCCTTGGATTTGTAGATCAGGATCGTGCCCTTCTTGTCAAGAGTCTGGGCGCCGATCAGAATGTAATACATATCCTTCTCTTCGTTATAGATGACCTTGGGATCTCTCTGGTGCTCGCTATAGTCATCGCGGGGACCGAATAAAGGCTCAGGAAGCTTCTCCGGATTGCCGTCCGCTCCGAGGATCGCCGCGCAGGTCCAGGGTGTGCGCACCCAGTTCTCATCCCTGTGATTGCCTGTGTAGAAGAAATACAGGTCATCTCCCGCGGAGATCGCGGAACCGGAATGAGTTCCCTTGTTGTCATAATCTCTGTCAGGTTTAAGACCGACGCCGGCATTCTTCCAGTGCACAAGATCCTCGCTGGTCACATGATACCAGTATTTAAGGCCGTGGACCGCTCCCCAGGGGCACCACTGATAGAAAAGATGCCATACGCCCTTGTGATAAGTAAATCCGTTCGGATCACTGGACAGACCCGTAACGGGCTGTACATGGTATAACTGTCTGTATACGGACTTCGAGATCTTTTCATGCAGATCTCTGATCTCATCTGCGCTCTGAAGCACTCTGTAGCGTTCGTCTCTGCTCCATTCCCTCATTTGTAACCTCCCTGGCATAAGTATGAAGAGCTGTCAGTAATCTATCTCCATTCTAACATGTCAAAATAGTGATAGTCACCCATGTTTGTGCATTTTCGCCATTTTTTCATCCTGCGTACGCCTGCGTTTGTACAAAAAAGACGCGCCGGAGAAATCATTCTCCGACGCGCCGCTTTTACTATAAACTGGCAGTTTATAAACAGCAATTCAATTGATTCAGACATTTTGCCAAATGGCTGCCAATATTCTCTTAGGTCTATCAGGAAAGCGCAGCTGTGATGATAGCCATGGAATAAACCTCGATCGCGTTGCAGCCGCGGGAGAGGTCATTGATCTGTGCGTTCAGACCAAGAAGGATCGGGCCATAAGCCTCGAAGTTACCCATACGCTGAGCGATCTTGTAGCCGATGTTGCCTGCGTTGATATCAGGGAAGATGAAGGTGTTGGCATAACCAGCAACCTTTGAGCCGGGCATCTTCTGCTGGCCTACGCGGGGAGAAACTGCTGCGTCGAACTGCATCTCGCCGTCGATCGGAATATCAGGATATTTCGCCTGAGCCTTCTTTGTAGCGTTCTGGACCTTTGTAATGGAAGGATCCTTAGCAGATCCTGCTGTGGAGAAGGAAAGGAAAGCAACCTTGGGATCGATACCGAATACCTTCGCGCACTCAGCAGTCTCGCCTGCGATCTCGACCAGATCATCCTCAGAAGGATTGATGTTGATCGCGCAGTCACCCATTGCGATAACTTCTCTTCCGCCGGTAGCCGCTGCACGGACCAGAATGAAGCAGGAAGATACGATGCTGTTGCCGGGTTTCGTCTTGATGATCTGCAGAGCAGGACGAACTGTATCAGCTGTGGAATATGTGGCACCGCCGAGCAGGCAGTCCGCAACGCCCATCTTTACAAGCATTGTTCCGAAATAGTTAGCCTGAGAAAGGATCGGTCTTGCCTTCTCGGGAGTCATGCCTTTGCTCTTTCTGATTTCGCAGAAAAGGTCGACCATCTCTTCAAAGCGGTCATACTTAAGGGGATTGATGATCTGCGCGCCGCGGATGTTGTAGCCTTCATTCTCCGCTGCGTCAATGATCTCATCCTCATCACCGATCAGGATAGGTGTAAGGAAATTGCTGGCTAGAAGACGGGAAGCTGCCTCGAGAATTCTTGCATCCGTTCCTTCTGTGAAAACGATTGTCTTAGGATTTTCTTTAAGTTTCTTGATCATTCCGCCAAAGCCGTAAGCACTCATAAAGTAATACCTCCTAAAATAGTTTTGTAATCATCCGTAATTCAAATATAACACAAAAAGGGACTGATTTATCACAGGAATTGTTTAACTTTTGAGACAATTGAAAAGTTATTTATTTATCAAATAAGCGCCGCCCGGGCTTTTGTGATATACTGCAATGAAGTGCGAAAGCACATATTATCACCTCGGAGGTAATAGAAATGAAGATCAGTCAAATCCTCAGGTCAAACCCTGTCACGATTTCCATGGAGGTCTTTCCCCCAAAGTCCGACGTAAAGCTTGATTCGGTGCGCGCCACCGTGCGCGAGATCGCACAGCTCCGTCCCGCCTTTGTGAGCTGCACCTACGGCGCCGGAGGAGGAACCAGCCAATACACTGTCGAGATCGCCAGGGACATCATGGAAGAAGGCGTCGCCTCCATGGCCCACCTCACATGTGTCAGTTCCACGAGAGACAGCGTGCGAAGCCAGATCGCGAAGATCCGTGAAGCCGGCATCGAGAATATACTTGCCCTCAGGGGAGACATCCCCAAGGACATGGAATTCCCGAGCCGCAGATACTACGAGCACGCCATTGAGCTCGTAGAGCAGATCCGCGCCGAGTATCCGGACGCCTGTGTCGGAGGAGCCTGCTATCCCGAGAAACATCCTGAAGCTTTCAATAAGGATGAGGACATCCGTCATATAAAAGAAAAAGTAGACGCGGGCTGTGACTTCCTGACAACACAGATGTTCTTCAACAACTCGATCTACTACAATTACCTGTATCGCCTCAGGGAAGCCGGGGTCACTGTCCCGATCCTCGCCGGCATCATGCCTGTCACCAGCCGCCGGCAGATGGAGCGCTCCATCCAGCTCTCGGGATGCGTCATTCCTCCCGAACTCGCCGCTCTTGTAGACCGCTTCGGCGACTCCCCGGAAGCCATGCAGAAGGCCGGGATCATATACGCTTCCCATCAGATCATCGACCTGATCGCGAACGGATGCGGCCATATCCATGTCTATACCATGAATAAACCGGAGGTCGCAGAGGGGATCCTCTACAACCTCCGGGGTATCATCTGATCTTACCGGATCAAAATATAGGCCGAACCGCATTCCTTTCTATACGTCGTACGCTTATTCGCGCCGCAGCGCGTCGATAGGATTGAGATTGGCCGCCTGGACAGAGGGCAGGAATCCGAAGATAACGCCGATCGCCATTGAGAACAGCACGCTGAGTATTATCGCCGGTATGCTGATGGCGACCGGCGTTCCTGCTGCCCGGGAGATCACTTCCGCGAGGATGATCCCCGAAATGACCCCCACGACGCCTCCAAGGCTCGTCAGTACCACTGCTTCCGTCAGAAACTGCGCCAGGATCCTGTTGTCCCTTGCGCCGAGCGCTTTTTTGAGCCCGATCTCATTGGTCCTCTCCGTCACGGATACAAGCATGATATTCATGACGCCGATTCCGCCAACTAAAAGCGCGATGCTGGCGATCCAGATCAGAAGGCTGTTCGTGCTGTTGGCGAGTTCCTGCTTGTTGCGGGCTTTCTCCAGGAGATCCTCCGCCTTATAGGTGACCGCGTCGTCGCTTCCGGAACTTCCGGCGACAGATTTCTTCATGATCTTTTCCACCGATCTGCCCATCTCGCTCATCTTTTCCGTGGTCACAGCCCTTGCTACGCAATCCTGAGGCTCGTCATAATTGTAAATGATCGGCCAGTCCGCGTCCGGTATGAGCACCGTTCCGTACTCTTCCCGGTTGTACGTGTCGTAGTCCTGAATGGACTCGATGACGGGCTGGAAATCGTCCGATTTCTGCACCAGTCCCACTACGGTAAAGGGTTCCCCCGAAAGTTCAACGATCCGTCCGATCGGGTCCTTCTCGGGAAAGAGCAGTTCCGCCGCCTTTTCATCTAAAAGGGCCACTTTATGAAACTTTGAGTAGTCCGTCTCAACAAAGGGTCTGCCCCGGAATACCACAAGTCCCACCGTCGGCAGGTAATGTGAATCTATGCCCAGAATACTGCCTCCTGTCAGGCTGTTTACCCCGGCGCTGATCCCGCCTGCGTATTTTCTACTGACATAGAAGGAGGCGTCCGCCACACTGTCAAGACTTCGGATCTCCTCTTTCTGCGGTTCCGTCACCGGGATCACATTGTCCGGAACTCCTCCGTCCATCCAGTATTCCGAATCTCCCTGCCGAAGGGAGATGGTAACGTTATTGTTGCCCGCGCCGATCAGGTTCTGCATGATCTGCTCGTTCGTCCCTTTTATGGTAGAGACGATCGCGATGATCGACGCGATACCGATGATCACGCCCAGCATCGTCAGAAAAGACCGCAGCCTGTGGGACCATATTCCCTTCAGCGCAAGTCTTATGTTTTCACCCATTTGTCGTTCTCCTCGTGTCGTTTCCCGGATCCGCTTCGCGGCTCCTTCCCTATGATCACTCATAGAGTTCTCTTATGGAGGCCTCTCTGGTCTTGGCGCCTTCCTTCACGTTCTTTCCGTAAGGGAAAGCGATCCAGTCGCTTTCACTTAATCCGTCAAGCACCTCATATCCCTCGTCGCTGAGCGTGCCGGTCACTATGTACTGTTTCCTCAGTCTGTTGTTCTCGCCGCGCACAAAGACGAACTTTTTGCTTCCCTCCTCCCGGATAAAAGCTTTCATCACTGACATTGTGCCGCCGCTCTCCGCGCTGCTGCCGGAAGTCTTATAGGATACTCCCACCCACTCTCCGTTCTGGAGCACAGCTTCGCGGTCGAGAATATTAGCCGTAAAGGGGAAATAAGTCTCCGTTCCGCTCTCGTCGAACATCCCGGTACTATCCGGATAAGGGGAGATACTTCTGATCTCCGCTTCGTACTGCCCTCCGGTCTGCCATGATGTGACTGTCACAACATCGCCTTCCTTCAGAGTTCCGAGTTTACTCTCCTTGATCCCGCTTCTGACGAACAGTCCGTCCGAGCCTGCCACTGTTATAAATGCGCTTCCGTCCGTCGGCGGAGACTTCGGATCTCCCGCCGTCTTGACGACGCCGTTCATGTCGGCTGTGATCACGCCCTTATCCAGCGCCTTCCGCGCTTTCTCGATCTTGATATCGGACTCTCTCAGATTCAGTTCAAGGTCCCTGAGCTTATCCTTCGCTTCTCGTCTTGCCTTAGCCAGCTCGTCGCTGGTGTACGAAGCATCGGAAGACAAAAGCTTGCCGCCGCCTTTTCCGGAGGAAGTGTCGGTCGCTGTTGTCGGCTCCGACTCTCCGGTTCCGCTGCTCTCCTGCTGCGGCTGCTCGGGTTCGGGCTCCTGAGGTACCTCCTCAGGCTCCGCCGTGGGTTCTTCCTTGGGTTCCTCAACAGGTTCCTCCTTGGGTTCTGCCGCAGGTTCCTCCTTGGGCTCCTCAACCAGTTCTGTGGATTCCGTTTCAGTTTTTGTATCCGGATCTGCATCCGGATCCGCTGGCGGATTGTCGTCTTTGTTTTGGTGTTCCGGTGTCTTATCTTTGTCTGCTTCTTCAGACTGCTTCTTACTCTGTTCAGCCTTATCCATCAGAGCCTTGATGTCGTCTTCTCTGACTTTAATCAGTTCTTCGAGCTGTTCGTTGGTGAGCGTGCCAAAAAAGTGACTCAGGCTCTCCGGCTCCAGCTCTGCCATCTGTTCCTTGGTAAGTCTGGCAAAGAAAACCGTAAGATTTTCTGTTCCGAGAGCCTTGACCTGTTCTTCAGTGAGCCCGGACAGTATCGTCGATATGACAGCCGGATCGATCGCTTTGATCTGCTCCGGTTTAAGGTTTTCCGCAAGGCTCTTAAACATAAAAGAAAGTGTCTTATCGTCCAGCAAAGAGGCTGCCGCCGCGAACTCCGCGGCAAAATCCGCCTGCTCTTCTTTGCCCAGTTCATTGAGCATAGCCGCGAAAAGCGCTCCCCGCTCCGTCTGTTCCTCTTCTTTCTCCGTGAGGACCATGAGCTTGTCAAACATAGCAGCAAGCCAGGCGCCGCGCTCGTTTTCGGGCACGTCCAGCAGGATCTTCCTCAGAAGGGCCGCCATCTGCTCCGGGTCGTTCATCGCGGCGTAACTGGTCTTTCCTGTTCTGAGATCGACCTCAATGTCATAGTTCGGATCCAGCAGCATGATGTCCTGGATCCACGCTTTCTGAAGTTTCTGAGCCTCGTCCAGGACGGCCAGTTCGATATAGAGCTGCTTAAACTGCAGTTTCTCCGCTACTTTCTGCCATTTCTTAATGAAATCTTTGGTCATGATCACGGAGTCCCCTTTGCAAAGAAAAACATAAGGGGCAAATTCCGTTCCCAGAATTTCGTATTCCGATCCCTCGCTGACAGGCTTTGCGTCAGCCCTCAGGACCTTCTCGTGAACAGAGGCCTTTGCCAGAACTTCTGCCGGATCTGTCTCTATAAAGTCTCCGATGAGGCCGAAATCGCCGCCGTCGGAATCCGCGGAAGCGTTTTCCAGCGTCTTGATATTCTCCTTAGCGACCTCGATGTCCAGCTCAATTTTCTCCCGCTTTACCTTTTCCTTTTCAAGGCTCAGCCTGGTGCTCTCCGTGTCATAGCGAAGCAGCACATCGCCCTTGCGGACGACCTGTCCTTCCTGTACGGCAACTTCCTGAACTTTCTCCGTGTCCGAGAGATATATATTCTGCTCCGCTTCCGTGGTGATCTTTCCCGTCACGTTGTTCTGCCAGTCCAGATAGTTTCCATAGTTGAGATCTGACACAGGAATCACAGCCACAGTGGAAGCTGTGGTTGCGCGGACAGCTGCGGCAATACCTGCGACCGCGGCAAATGTAAGCACAATGGCGATCAGCGCTGCTGTTATTCTCTTTTTACTGCCCGTAAGCTTATCCATCATTTCTCAGTTTTCCTCCAAATGCCCCAGTACGCCGTCTTTGATCTCCACTCTGTTTGAAGCCCGTTTGGCGATCCCGCTGTCATGGGTGATCATAAGTACCGTGACTCCTTGGGAGTTCAGTTCTTCAAAGAGATCCATGACCTGCGCGCCGGAGCGTGAATCCAGCGCTCCCGTCGGCTCGTCCGCGAGAACGATCCTGGGATTGTTGACCAGAGCCCTTGCGATGGCGACCCTCTGCTTCTGTCCGCCGGACAGCTGATTGGGCATAAAATCCATTCTGTCAGCCAGACCGACCCGGCTCAGGGCTTCCTCCGCTCTTTCCCTTCTCAGCTTCCTCGGGATATTCGCGTAAGTCAGCGGCAGTTCTACATTTTCCAATGCAGTCTGTCCTCCCAAAAGCTGGAAATTCTGAAACACGAAACCTATCTTTTCGAGCCGCAGGTCCGCCAATTCATTCCTTGAAAGACTTCCGACTTCTCTCCCGTCGATCAGAAGGCTTCCGCTCGTGGCCTTATCAAGGCATCCGATCAGGTTCATCAGCGTCGATTTGCCTGACCCGGAAGGACCTATGACCGCTGTATAGTCTCCCTCATTCATTACAAAATTGATGTCCTTCAGCACAGGAATCTCTATTTTGCCCTGATAGTAGTTCTTATAGATATTTATGCACTCTACTATCTTCTTCATCCCTGACCTCCGGCCGCCCCGACAGGCTCCGCTCCCACGCCTTCATCAGGCATCGGCTCCGAGCCTTCCTCGGGCATTGTTTCCATGCTTTCGTTCTCTGCGGGCTTCTCGCTCATAGGCGCGGTCTTCATGCCCGGGGTGAGCGTTCCGTCCGGAATGCAGATGGAGTCTTCGGTAGAAAGCCCCTCGGTTATCTTAACTTTCCCGAGTTCCTCTCTCACCTCAGAGATCGTGACTTCCTGCTTCTGGAGCCTTCCCCTGACGTCCTTCCACACAAAAGGATGATCAGGGTCTGTCTGATCCACCATATAGGCGGCCAGCCAGATACCTTCACCGGTATTCTCCTCTCCCTGTTCAAGATCAGGTTCCATATATACATGCTGGCCCATGATCAGGCCTTCGCTGCTCTCCAGATCCACATAGAATGGATACTTGGAGCTCTTGCTTTCCGAATTGGCGGCTCCAAAGCCTGCATTTTCGTTTGTGAGCGCGTTTTCCGTATCGATCTTAGTGATCTTTCCCTTCCATACGCTGTCATTGACTCTCGAGTGCACAAGGACAGGCGCGTCGACATAGATGTCGCCGATGTTCTGCTCATTGACCGTTCCCTTCACCCTGAAAGTTCCTACCTTCATGACAGTGATAAAACTGTTGTCTCCTGATCCCGAAGAGGATGATCCCTTCTCATTGATGCTCTTGACAACTCCCGAAATTCCGCTCTTTACTTCCGCGTTCTCAATGTTGCTCTCCAGCTTCTCGATCTCGGCTTCTTTCATCTGGATATCCAGATCTTTGTCCTTGAGAGTCAGATTCTGTTCCTTGATCTGCACCGTATAATCGGCCTGTTCGGAAGAGGACGCGCTTTTTTTCTCCTTCTCCAGCTGCGCGATCGTCTCTACCGTGCTGTCGTATTCGTTGTGAAGACGCTCAAGATCGATCTTCGCCTGCTGCAGGTCCTCCTCATATTTCGTTGTACTGTAAATAAAGAGAGCCTGGCCTTCCTCGACCTCATCGCCCTCTGATACGTAGATCTCTTCGACCTCCGCGTCAGCATTCTTATTCACTGACCAGGTTCCCTGGGGCTCTACGACCCCGGCAAACCGGTTGATCATGCCAAGGGACGCGTTCTGTCCCGTCAGGTTCGCCACAGTTTCAACATATGCTGTTCCCGCGTCTGTGCTGCCTGCTCCCGCTTGTCTGTAGATCAATAGAGCCGCCGCGATCACAGCGACTGCGGCTGCGGCGATCCACTTTTTATGCTTCTGAACAAATTCCATCATAATTGTGTTCTCCGTTAACGCAAGAATTCGGTTCTCTTTATAGTTATACTCCGATGTTGTCCGAAATCCATAGAAAATTCCCGCCCTTCAACAAAAAAAGGAGTCAGTCCGGCCGGAACGCCTTTGCGCTGCCCCCCGAACATGACTCCCCTCAGTTATTTGGTTATTCTTCCACAATTCTGATGGTATCTATTACCTGGTCCTCATAAGGTCTGTTGTTCCATCTGCTGGCGGGAACTCCGGCAATTTTATCAACGACTTCTATGCCCCTGACAACTTTGCCGAACGCCGCGTACTGCCCATCCAGATAGGAAGCGTCTCCATGCATGATAAAGAACTGGCTTCCCGCGCTGTTGGGATCCTGGGCCCTTGCCATACTGATCACGCCCCTCTTGTGAGCGATCGGATTGTCCCAGCCGTTTGCCGCGAACTCTCCTTTGATGTGCCAGCCGGGTCCTCCCATTCCGGTCCCCTCCGGATCACCGCCCTGGATCATGAATCCGGGAATGACCCTGTGGAAGATCAGGCCGTCGTAGAATTCGTCCTTCACCAGCTTCTCAAAGTTCTCCACCGTGACGGGCGCCGCTTTTTTGTCAAGCTCAAGGTCGATCACGCCGCCGTCTTTCATAGTTATACGAATCATATCGATCAGTTTCCTTTCATCGCCGGGCTTTCCCGGTCAAAATATAGTCGTCCCGCTGAAAGCCGGCGTTTCCCCGGCTTCAGAGCCTTACCATCACGGCGCGCTTATCGAGTTCCGCGTGCCTCTTCACTGCGGTCATACGGGAATAGTGCACCGCGCCCTCCGGCATCATGGGGTCGTTGAACACGAGCTCATTGACATCGCTGCCGATCAGGAGCATACACTGGGTTCCCGCAGTCCACCGGATTATCTTTCCGTCCTTTTTACACACCCAGCTGTAGCCGGGGTGTGTCGGTTTCATATCCTCACTTGCCCAGTAGATTACCGGAACACCCTTGCCTATGCCTTCCGTCAGGAGTTCGTCAGTAGACTTTCCGGTGGCGTCTTCCGCCCTGTATGGAACTCCTTTCTGCAGGAAACAGTCATTCATCGCCTTAACAAGCACGCCCGGATAGCACCCGAAAGAATTCTTCTCATAAGGGCTTCCCGCGAATTCTTTGTCCGGATCGCACCCTCGCAGCTGCCCTTCCTTGCGGCTCATCTGGCCCTGGGGCAGGAAGAAATCCACGAATTCGTTCACTGTGATCCTGATCCCCAGATACCTCAGAAGCATTACCGCGCACAGGCACTCGTCACCGGCCGGCCATTCATCTGTCTGTTCAATATGCGGAACCTTTAATACTGTTCCCACGACTGCCTCCTTGCTTTCGTCTGTCTCTCACCAGCTGCCCTGCGCGTGCCTCTCGTAAAAAGCGTTGATCTTGTCATAAGTGTCGTCGTCGATCACGTGCTCGATCCGGCAGGCTTCCTCCTCTGCTGTTCCGGGATCCACGCCGATCGCGACCAGGCATTTCTCCAAAAGTTTGTGCCTGGAATAGATCCTCTTCGCGATCTCTTCTCCCCTGGCAGTTAATGTGATGTACCCGTTCAGGTCCATCTCCACCATACCTTCCGACTTCAGTTTCTTCATCGCAATGCTGATGCTCGGTTTGGAATAGTTCATCTTATTGACGATGTCAATAGATCTGACGTTTCCGTTCTGCTCGCGCAGTATCAGGATCGTCTCAAGATAGTCTTCAGACGACTCATGGCTTTTCTTCATATTCTAAATACCTCGTTTAAATGACCGGAGGATCATAATGAAAACTCAAAGATCACCGCGCCGTATGCCGGGAGATCAAATTCAATGTACTGGTCTCTTCTGTCGCATTCGCCTTTCTGGGCCTTGAGCACTTCGGGCACGCTTGTCTCGCCGGCGCCGCCGAATACCAGCTCCGTGCTGTTGAGCAGAAGCTTGTACTGCTTGCGTACCGGAACGCCGACTCTGTAGCCTTCTCTCTTCATAGGCGTCATGTTCAGTACGAACAGGAGGGCCTTCTTCTGGGAAGGGCACTTGCGGAAGAAGGAATAGATGCTTCTGTCAGCGTCGTCCGCGTTGATCCACTCAAATCCGGACCAGTCGTCGTCGATCTCATACAGGCACTTGTGGCTTCTGTAGATCTCAAGAAGTCTCTGCACATAGTACTTCATGCCGATGTTGAGATAGTTGTCG
>Ga0256869_1001184_pt1 | contig 12571 bp, 7 predicted proteins | sample RumenRJG_05RNA_FD_186096 | JGI IMG/M metagenome (GOLD analysis project Ga0256869, IMG submission 186096) | Metatranscriptome of bovine rumen microbial communities from Lethbridge, Alberta, Canada - Rumen RJG_05 (Metagenome Metatranscriptome) | ecosystem: Host-associated > Mammals > Digestive... | reverse complement strand
CAACTTATTAGAATCTGTATCCTAGGCCCAGCATCAAGGTGCCCGAGATCTGGCCTCCCATCAGATATGCGAAATCGAGACTAAGGCCGTAAAACGACGCGCCCAGTCCCACGGAAGCATACGAAGGGATGACGCACTTGTCAGAGCCATAGTGATAGCCTGCACGAAGGCACACCAAATCGCTATAACCTACGCTCGCGCCGACCGACGCTCCCACAGACTTGCTGCTAAGGAAATAATCTGCATCCAGATAAGCACCGTATGCCAGAATTCCCAGCGAGCAACCCTCGTAGCCAAATGCCAATTTGGCCGAGCTCGGAAGCGAAAACTCAGTTCCGCTTGCGGACTTGACTTTCTGGCCAATCGATACGACTCCCGCAGCGACCTTCATTCCGGAAAACTCGTACGCACCCATCACATCTGCAGAAAAAGCGCTATAGCTGTGCCCCTCTGCGAGAGTTTCACTAGCGCGATGCACATTCACACCCAGATAAAAATCCGACACTATCTCATAAGCCACGCCGGCATTCAAAAGCATAGATGACGGAGTGAAAGTGCCTGACTTCTTCCCTGTAGAAGAATAAATATCGTACGCCTGACCATTGCCATACAGGAATCCCGCGTTTATGGCCAATTTATCCGTCGCCTTCCACGCGCCTGCAACGGCATAATATGTAGACTTGGACGGAGCCCAAGAATTAAAGCCGGCTGCGACACTGAAACGGTCTGCATAATAAGGACGAGCCGTAGGGTTCTCAAACGAAGCCCAGGCAGAAGACCTCTCGGAAACAGAGCCCGCACCTGCAAGAGCGGCACGTGCTGCATCTTGAGGGATTCTCACGAAGCCCAGAGCTTCACTTGACTGTGCTGACGCCCCGAAAAGAGGCATCAGCACAACAGCAAATGAAAGTATTTGTTTCTTTAAATTCATTAGAATTATTTAAGAAGATATGAACCACCGTCCTTTATAGGGAATTCAGGATGCATCAAATCTACCTTCTTGACACTCTTCGTACTTGCAGCAGCAGGTGTCTTTACAAGAGATGTAGAGCCGGCGAAAGTGTAGCCTTTATATCTTCCGAAAATCTGCAATTTATTCTCGGAATTAAGGTTAGCCACCAATGCATACCAATGCAAATTCTTTCCACCCAAATCAGTAGCTAAATTCAATGTATTGTAATCATCGGTCCAGTTATACACCAGATTCTTAGGTGCCGCAGCTTCAGTGCCATCCTCTTTACTGGTTTCTCCTACCTCGGCATAGAAAAGAATACCGCCATCGATCGTATTGCCATCCGCATCCTGGAAGCCCCAAGTAAAGCCTTCGGAGCCTACCTGACCATTTGGAACAATAAGTGCCTTATTAGCACCATCATATACCATCACAAACTTGTCGACGAATGTTCCGTCTACAGGAGAGAAGTCATTATTAGGGAAATGGAATGTGTATGCTTCATTTACATAAAGAGGTGCCACTATCATCTGAAGGGTGCGTTCGTTCGATTTAGAATCCACTACCTTCATTTCGTAAGTACCTGCAAGAGCTTCGTATGCTGCTTCCGCTACAGGAGCTGTCGCTGTAGTATACTCCAAGTCTGCAGGAAGAGTAGTAGGAATGAACTGCTTGTAATCCTCATCGTAAACAGCACCAATGGCTGTAAACTGATAATGAGTTTCACCCTTTAGGCCTTCGACATTCTCGGTACCATTACCTGAGGTAAGCAAACCTGCTGTAACCTGATCCACAGTACGTCCCTTTTGAAGGAAATAATTCAATTGATAAATAAGGAAATCTGCAGGAGTAAGCTTGTTCTCTGCCAAATAAGCAATCTCATCGTCATCAAAATTCTTTGCAGTCCAAGTAATTCCTTCATCCGGAACGACTTCGAAATCTACATCTGTATATGGATGCTCGGTCTCCTTAAGAGCCAACTTCACTCTCGCAGCCTTAGCCTGCTTAACAGGAATAACGAGATCAGCCACGCCCTCACCTACGAACTTGATTTCACCTTCGCGAGCGCCTTCCTCGTCATTTACAGCGACAACAGCCTTAACGGTAACGTTCTGGGTCTGTCCGTCATATTTGTTAGATGTAGGGTCGAGAGTAATCCAGCTAGGGCAAGTAGCTGTCCAGTCTACATTAGCGTGAACCACGAAAGAGATTTCTGCGGCATAGAAATCCGTCGAAATGCTAGGGTTCTCGAATGGAACGAACTTGTCCATATCCCATACACAGAGAACGCTTTCCTCAGCGACCTCTGCGCTCTGTTTTACGGTGATGACTACCGGGTCTACGCCTTCTGCGCCCACCTTAATCTCTGCTGAACGTTCCTCCTTACCCTCATTCTTTTTAACTACTACGCTGACTTTAGTAGAAACTACTTTATTATCGGTATTCTCTACTGAAGCAGGGTCTATCTCTATCCAGTCGGCATCGCAAGACGCAGTCCAAGAAAGATTGGACTTGACTGTCAACTTTACTGTCTTACCGGCACCGGCTACGGTGATAGCGTTGTCTTTAGCTCCGGACACTGTGAGAGTGCCTTGAACCTTAGGAGTATCCTCCTCAGGATTACATGCTGCGAAAATACTTAAAGCAGCAAGAGCAAAAAATAAATTACGTGCTCTCATAACTAATTAAATTTTACGTAATACAATATTAACTATTCTATTATAATTTCACTATGGTTCTGGTGGTCTCCACTCCGTTAACGGTCACCGTCACGGTATATACTCCCGGAGCGAAATTCCTCATATCCACCCTAGCAGGTTCGAAAATGCTGGTCATCTCCACGGATTCGTAAACTACGGCACCCGTAGATGACACTATCTTAATGGAAGTCTCAGCCTCAGCTCCGCCTCCTACGGTAAGATAGTCCTTTACCTGCGAAGGATAAATGTCGGCTCCGGCCTTAGGGTCTCTCACGCTCACCTTAAAAGTGAGTACAGTTTCAGCCTTTCTGGCATCCAGCGCCTTTACCGTGATCTCGTCTATACCGAATCCGAGAGTGGTCAAGGTAAACTCGTCGCCCAGAGGATTCAAGTGAGCTACCTTAGGATTTGTGTGAGTGACTTCGAAAGAAAGAACGTCTCCGTCGGGGTCCTCGAAATAGTCGCTTACGCGTAGGGTAACGCTCTGACCTGACTTCTCGAAAACCATATTGTCAAATGCCTTCTTAGCGACAGGCGCCCTGTTCTCCAAGACTGTGATGTCGAAAGACTTGACGGTTTCCTTTCCGAAAATGTCAAACACGTTATACGTTACTGAGTATGTACCCGGATCTTCTTGAAGACCGTTGACCGTAAGATAGTAATATCCATCGTCATTCGTCGTGCTATTTACTGACTTGAGACGAGAATCCGCCTTGAATATCACATTAATTTCGTGATTGTCCGGATCGTAGATGTGAATCTTGGCGGTAAAAGTCCTGCTTGCAGGGACGTTCCACGGAAGTTCCGTAACTACCTCTATTTCCGGGGCATTATTCGCGGTAGTGGTTACCCTCTTCACTTCCGAAAGTTCGGAGAACGCCTTTCCGTAATCGTAACCGGCTATGGCTACATAATAGGTAGTTTCGAAATCCAGGTAATCCAAATAACCGCTAATCTTGTCGCCTTTTTTCAGATTTCCTACGATAACCGTAGAGGATTTCATCGTGGAAGGCAATTTCTTAAGATTCAGGCCTTCGAAATCCGAAGCTTTTTCTGAAGCCAAAAGCAGATAGCCGTGAGCAGGCTTACCGCTTTCATCTGCACCTACAGTCCAGTCAAATGCTACGCTTCCTCCGCGACCTTCCACAGTATAGCTCTCCACCTTCTCCGGTGGATTGGCACTTCCGTAAGAGAATGCGCCATAGGCATCAAGCATAGGGCCGATGTCTGAGCCCGAAGGAAGAAAATCCGGATTGGCTCCATTCAGAAGCCTTTCCTTAAGCATATCGTTCGTAAATCCGGGACCTCCATAATAAGACACCAGCAAAGCTGCTACACCGGACACGTGAGGGCAAGCCATAGATGTTCCCTGCATACCGGCATATCCGCCGGGTACCGTACTTACTACGACAGGGCCCAAATTGGCATCTCCACCAGGAGCGGCAATGTCTACCCAGCTACCATAATTTGAAAAATATGACTTGGTGCCCATAGAGCTACTTGCACCCACGGCGATAACCTTATCGTACGCAGCAGGCCAGCCTATAGACCAATTATCATTTCCGGCAGCGAAGATAACTACTCCACCCTTCATAGGGCCGGTCTGATTACCGCTTTTGTCAGTACCTGCATAACGGATAAAATAATCCACTGCAGATTTGGTAGCCGCATCGATAGTAGAGTTCAAGGCGTCCTTTTCGGTCTTGAAATCGTATCCCCAGCTATTCTGAGAGATTACGGCGCCGTGGTCGGCTCCCCATACAATCGCAGAGGCGCTGTCGCCACCATCATCTTTTCCGGTCTTCGAATTATACCTGAATATCTGAGAAGAAAGAATCTTGACTCCGCCCTTTCCGTCTTCACCACCGGCGATGCCACAGACACCCTTTCCATTATTATTTATAGCAGCTATAGTTCCCGCCACGTGAGTTCCGTGATCGTGTGCGACTATGGTCGAACTACCATCGACGAAATTCCAGCTTCCGTTTCTTCCGCCTTCGATGACCACTCCCTTCAAGTCTTCGTGAGTCAAATCAACTCCACCATCCACGACATTTACTATGACATCCGACGAACCTGCCGTATACTCCTTCCATACTGGAAGAACGTTTATGTCAGCTCCATTCTTATAGAGGCCGCCGGTTCCCGGATTAATGTAATGCCACTGACGCGAAAGATACGGGTCATTGAAATACGGAGTCTCGGCAAGAGGCTTGATCTTACGAACCATCTCGGCAGAATTCACGCCATCTATCGACGAAAAAGCATTACCTACTTTCGTCCCGACAGTCTTACTCTCATCGTATTTCACATAGTAAAACTTATGGAGTCCGGCTTCGCGGTGTCTTTCCTCCCACTCCTCGGCATCCGGGAATACTCGCTCAAGCGAATATACTGCGAGGGAAGAAAAGGCCTTGTCGACGCTCGATATACCTGTCTTCGTGAAAAATCCGGCCTTAGTGGGCACTTGCTTCTCCAGGCTCTCGACGACTCTTTCGTCGAAGTCTACGAGCATAGTTCCCGGCTCGTAATAAGACGGATCGGCCACCTCACTCCTTTCAGGTATAATGACATTTTGTGTCTCCTTTTCACAAGAGACACAAAATGCCATCATCGATAAAGCGATAAAACTATAATATCTGCTACGACTCATACATTAGTTTTTAATCAATTGAGCTCCGGCAAGTATCTCTCCACAAGAGTATCCGGTAAACTTCTTGCCGGACTGATCTGAGTAAAGAGCCAAGATAATGCCGTCGGACAAAGTCATCAAGCCTTCTTCAACCACAAATATGATATCGGTATCGGTTCCGCCAAGGGTCGCCTTTACATCCAATGCAGCATAAGCGATTCCCACAGGGTCACCGAAATTACCACCGGCAAAGCACTGATGAGGATAAATGTGGAGTTCGCTGGTCTCATCGTCGAAATATCCATACAAATCAGCCTCGAGACCCCACTTATTTCCTACCGGATCAGTTACCTTAGAACCGGCAAGAACCTTCACGTTAGCCTTAGGATAATCCTTCAAGCCCTCGTCGTCATCTTCTACCAAAGCGATGTCCCATTCTATGGCAGCTCCTTCTTTCGAAGACTTAAGATTAGAACCGGACCAGTTACCTACAAGCAGATTAATGCCGCCGTCGACGTCTATTATGGTAACGGTACATGTAGAAGTAGCGCCCTTATAGAGGCCATCCTCGGTAACTTCACCCAGCACGATCTCGATGTTCTTGTTACCCTGAATCTCACCTACCTTAGCCACCGGCTTGATTACGATGCTATCGCTAATCTCACCCTCGGCATTAGTAATGTTCAGGACTCCCGTCCCTTCCAATGTATAGTCCTCGCCTGGCTTTGCAAACTTCTCTCCTGAAGTAATGGTATAAGTAACCGTCGTAGAAAGAGTCTTGTCCGAGAAGATGGATACAGGAATCTTTATCTCGCCGGCATCTTCCTTAACGGTATATTTCTTACTCGAAAAAGAAACGAAAGACTCTGTCTTGAAGTCCATTTTCTGAGAGCAAGACGTCACCCCTAAAATGGCCAAGGACAAAAATATGATTATACTTTTCTTATTCATAACTCGAAATGTTTTAAATGCTTATTTCCAACCTTCGTTTTGCTCGAGATTTGGATTACATCTCAGCTCATAAGCAGGGATAGGCCAAATCAATGCCTTATCGTCAGCCGACATAACCTTCTTTAAGTAGTAGTCGTTAGTATCGGTAAGAAGTTCAGCCTTAACTGCAGCTACCTGACCGTCGCGACCTTCAAAGCCCTCGCCCCAGCGCTTCAAACAGCTCATATACAGGCCCTCTCCGATAGTTTCGCGGAACCACTCCTTATGAATGGTCTTATCGTTTGCCACAGTAATAGGAGCGCCACGCTTGCTTTGAAGCTGAGCCAAGAACTTATTAGCTTCAGTAGAGTTTCCTTCGTTAAAATAGCCTTCGGCAGCTATCAGATAAAGCTCGCCTATGAGGTAAGGCTTGGCAGCCACCTGTGCAGATGCGATTCCACCTGAATTATACTTAGGATTACCCTTGTATTTCGCGAACACATTTATGTTAGAAACATATTTACCGTTGTTGAAGTTCTTTACGGGAGCCAAGTCTCCGGACGCACCGCTCAACTCAAACCAGCACTGTCTACGAAGGTCTGACGCATCATAGCTGTCGAGCAACACCTTGCTTGGCAAGAAATCCGGTGAATATGAGAAACCGGTAGGGCTGTTGCTGTCTTTTGCATAACCTGAAAATACGCTGTACGAACTTGAAGACTCATCGAGGCTAGAGTAGCACTGCATAATGGCTTCCGTACCCTTATCCTCCGTATTCAATGCGGTAAGAGCCTCTGCAGAAGCACTGAGAGAGTACTTTCCACGTCCGATTATAGCCGCAGCAGTATCGGCAGCAGCTTGATAATCACCGGTATCGAGCAACACGCGTGCCTCGAGGAAACTAATGACGTCCAATGTAAAATACATTGCACCAGGAGCCTCTTTAGTCAACATTGCGCTGCTCTCAGGCCTTTCGAAAATCTCACGTGCATCGCGAAGGTCTTGAGCGATCTGCTCATAAACCTGCTCATTAGTAGCACGATGTGGACGCGCATTCTGGTCATACTTCAAAACGAGAGGTACGCAGAGCGATTCCTTAGTATCTTCAGAGTAGGCAGGAGCGAAAAGTCTTGCAAGCTGAAGATATGAATGAGCGCGCGCGATCAAAGCCTCTGCCTTAACATATTGGGCGCGCGATTCGAAATCTTTTCCCTCGGCGCTTTCAGCCGCCTCGATAAAGATGTTGAAATTTTTAATCGCACTCCAATACGCACCCCACGCAGATTCCACATACTCGTCGGAAGTAGTGAAAGTATCGTCGGTTCTATGGATGGAACCTCCACGGTTACCGAATCCGGCTACGGCATTGAACCCCTGGAACATCAAATCGCTATTATAGTTAAGCGAGCCTCCGCTTATGCTACGGAAATATGCGTACACGGCATCGTGAGCACCCTCTACGTCAGCGGCGACATAGTAGAACGGCTGGCTCGGATCGTATACCTGCGTGGCTTCCGGGAACAAGTCCAAATTACAAGAAGTCAACAGAGTCGCACTTGAAAAAGCAAGTACAGCAAATTTTGTCAATATCTTTTTCATCTAATTCTCCTCCTCTAATTAAAATTTAAGCTCTATACCTCCGAGCACCTGAAGTGTATTGCCTGGGATACCGACCGTAAGGTTAGAATCCACCTCCGGATCCATACCTGAATACTTGGTGAAAGTAAGCAGATTTCGTCCGGTAAATGTAATCATAACGCTCTTGAATACGCCTTGATTTCTAAGCCAGCTCTGTGGCAGAGAATATCCCACTACCAGGGACTTCAGACGAAGGAATGAAGCGTCTTCAAGCATATGGGTATCGAACTGCATCTGATAACCTTTACTCCAGTCAGGATACTTCGCGTTAGTATTATAAGGAGTCCAGAAATCGGATACTTCCTTAATCTGGTTATCTCCTAAGTTAGCATTAGGATTCGCATAGAAGTATGCATCATTATTATAAAGATGCTTTCCCAAGACATAAGCGAAATCTGCCCTAAGTGAGAGATTCTTATAGCGACCGGAGATTCCGAAGCCACCGTTAATAGGTTCGTGACGACGAATGCCGGTATTCTGAGTGAGGCTCTCCTCGTTATATGTCTTGGTAACACGGCTAGGGTCCTTAGTCGTAATGTCCTTAAGAATCGTAGTCTGAGTAGTTTCAAGTCCAGTGACAGGGTCTACAACAGTCTCTGTCTTCTCTGCAGGAAGATACCACATAGGAGCACCATCCTCAGGGTTTACACCTGCATAGATAGGTCCGTAGAAATATACAGGGCTACCTACGAGAAATGCTGTGAATGTGTTAGCAATCTCCCAGCGGTTCAATCCGTTAAAGAGCTTGGTAACCTTCTCGTGATTATATGCAAATGTGGCACGTGCACTAAGGGACACGTCACGGGTGTTTATGATGTCGACATTAACGCTTAGGTCGATACCGTTATTCTGCATGGCGCCCACGTTAGCCCTCACCGAAGTGAAACCAGTGGTGTATGGCTGAGGAACGGACATAAGCATATCGTTAGTACGACGATCGTAGTAAGACAAGCTTACGTCTACTGCATTAAAGAGTCGAGTATCCACTCCGATGGTAAGAAGCGACTGGTTCTCCCAAGTGATGTCTTCGTTACTTGGACTTGAAAGAACGACACCATATCCACCATTATATGCCGTAGAAAGCTTGGAAATGGTTCCAAGATGGGTGTAGTTACCTACGTTAGCATTACCCTGGGTACCATAGCTGGCCTTGAAGTTAAGCTTACTAATATAAGAAGCATTATCCTTTATGAAATCTTCGTTATAAGCTTTCCACATAAAACCTGTAGCCCAGAAAGTACCATTACGCTTGTTCTTACCGAAACGTGACGATGCATCGTTACGGATGGTGAAGTCTAAGAAATATTTGTCTGCGTGACTATAGTCGGCGTGAGCGAAGAATGACAAGAAACGATACTGACTCTTACTCTGCCTTACGTCGCGAGAAGAAGCCTGGGTGTTATTCAATGTCAAATACCTGTCATCTGTAAGTCCGGAACCGAACGCAATCTGGTCCTTATAGCCATAGTTCAAGAACTCGTGACCGAGGAGAATACTTAGATCGTCCTTATTATCGTTAAAGAACATCTTGTACTCCAATGTATTGTTCACAGTGGTCTTAGCGGCATAGTAAGTACTCTTCTGAACCATACCCGTACTTGAAATCTGAGAAGAAGGCTTCAAGTAGCGATCCATAAACTTCACATAGGCATCCGTACCTACGCGTGCAGTATAAACCAAGTTCTTGACAGGCTCTATCTCGGCGAATGCCGATGCGATGGCGCGGTAAGTTGTATATTTGTTAACGTAGTTCTCAGTGTAGAAATACTGGTCATATAAACCGTTAGGGTACTTACCGTTCTTCACCTCAGCAGGAATCAAAGGGTTGATCATATACGACAAACCACCTGACACATAATTCGCGCCTTCGGATGAATCTCCCCAGTTCTCATTAGCCATATCCTGTGACAAAGATGCGTTTACATTAGCGCCCACTTTCAACCAGTCCTTCGGACGAGCCTGAAGGTTAGTGCGGAAAGTATATCTGTCATAGAAGTTTCCGATGGTGTTACCATCCTGATGGAACTGAGATGCAGCGATAAGATAAGCCGTCTTGTCGCTACCACCCTCTATAGTGATGTCGTTCTGATACTGAGGGTTGTTAAGTCTCTGGAAATACTTATACCACTGGGTGTTCGCATCGAATCCGTTATCGGTATAGGTCTTCTTGATGGCATCGGCGGTCATAAGGCCAGAACGCATCCAGAAGTTCTTCAGCTCCGGACCGCTCATCATATTCTTATAGAACTGCTCGTTAGCGAGAGTGGAAATACCGTAAAGGGAAGTAACGGTAACGGTCGCATCCGAATTATAAGAGCCGGATTTGGTCGTAACGACTACGACACCATTCGCACCCTGCGAACCATAGATGGAAGTAGCTGACGCATCCGAAAGTACAGTGATGTTCAAGATGTCGTTAGGACTCATAGCCATAACGGCAGAGCTCGATGACTGAGTACCATCCACGATGAAAAGAGGTTCTGAAGATGAAGACAATGAGCCCACACCGTGAATCTTCATGGAGATGTTGTTATCACCTGCAACACCACCGGTAGAAAGCACCTGCATACCGGCCACCTGACCCTGAAGATAATCGAGGGCGGAAGCGGTAGGAGCATTCTTTACGGCGTCTGCCTTAACGGTAGTCACGTTGCCTACGATGTTACCTACCTTTTTAGCCGAACCGTAACCTACGGAAATAGCGCTTTCGAGCATAATAGCATCATCTTCCAAAGATACGTTAACAGTGCTTTTACCGTTAACGCTTACCTCAACGCTCTGGTAACCCGTACCCGTAAACACCAATACGGCGTCAGTTGGCACGGTGATTGAATAATTACCGAAATCGTCAGTAATCGTACGATTCGATTCGTTGCCTTTTTCTACAATAGCGACGCCTGGAGCCTCGAATGAGGTGCTGGCTTCAGTCACAACGCCAGTAACCTTGATGGTAGTCTGTGCAAAAGCATAGCTCCCGACAAGGAAAAGCGCAAAGGCCGTCATTAAAAGTCTGAATTTCTTCATAAGCTTAGACTTTGCTTAATCAATACTTCGTTAAATATTTAATAATTATATAATTTTCAATTACTTGCGTATACAATGGCCCGTTTATGGGTTGTTTTACAGCACCCCGTAGAAGGTATAGAATAAAGCTGAAAAAAGTGTTAAAAAAAGATGAAAATAATGCTCGAAAAAATTTGGATAAGTGCTTGATTTTCAGTAACTTAGAAGTAGCAAAAAACCAGTTACTGTGATGAAAACCAAGCCCCTTACCCAGCTCAGAGAGTTAATAGCGTCAGCTCTCAAAAGCCAGACAAATTTAAGCAAATCTTTTCAAACCTTCTTCATCGAAACGATGGAACTTGTACTTACACATACCGGACGACTCAACTTCACCCAGATGGCGAGGTGTGGCCGCTCATGCGAGAGCAGGTTCCGCCAGAATTTCAGGAAGTCTTTCGACTGGCTTTCGTTCAATCGATCGTTCCTGGAATCGACAAAAGGACATCGCATTGCAATCGCCATCGATCCGTGTTATATCGCCAAGTCTGGCAAGAAGACTCCAGGCGTTGACTGGTTCTGGTCTGGCTGCGCAGCTGCCATGAAGAAGGGTCTTGAAATACTTGGCATGTCCATTGTCGATGCTGATGCCAAGGACTCCGTATTCCTCAAAGCCGAGCAGACGTTTACCGACAAAAAGCGCGGACGCAAGCCCCGCTCCACTTGGGGGATGAAAGATCCTAACTCTCTCACAGGCTGGTATCTTCGTATGCTTCAGCATAACTGCAGGCAGTTGCTGTCCATATGCAATCTCATAGTTGCGGACGCTTACTTTTCGAAAGAGAGCTTTGTGTCAGGAGTGAAGTCTCTGGGATTCAATCTCATAAGTCGCTTCCGTGATGACGTCAACCTCAAGTACCTATACTCAGGTCCCAAGACTGGCAAGCGTGGCCGTCCTCAGAAGTTTGTTGGTAAGGTTGATATCAACAATCTTGATATGAGTATCTTCTCGGTGGACTATACTGCCGAAGGCAAACTCGTATACAAGATGTACACGGCGGTCGTCTGGGCTGTAAGCCTCGCACGCGAGGTCCGTGTCGTCATAGTCGACTATCTTGACTCAGACAAAAAACGCCAGACCCGGAAGATCTTCTTCTCAACCGACACCTCCATATCTGCCCGCGACATCTTCGACATCTACCGGACACGCTTCCAACTGGAGTTTGTCTTTCGCGATGCCAAGCAGTTCACCGGGCTCACACACTGTCAGGCGAGAAACAAGGAAGCTTTGTCGTTTGCCTTCAACGCCTCGCTCACTTCTGTCAATCTCGCCAGGGCCTTTGCGCGTCAGCAAGGGATGGACCTCTCGGTCGGTTCAACCAAAACCCTGCTGCACAATGCCGTAATGGTGGATCGATTTATTGCAATGTCCGGGAAATCCCCGAACATGCGATTAAATAACACTGATTTCAAAGAACTTTTATTCTACGGCGTTCGCGCCGGGATATAACTTTTATAAAATTAACGAACTATTGTTATATCAGTATTAAGCAGGATTGAGATTTGATAAAGTGTTTCAAGTGGTGGTTGACTCTCATTTGTACACCATCTAGAAACAGTGGTCGGACTCTTCCCTATTTTTTCCGCCAACCACTTATTAGTACGTCCCTGGTCAGATAAGACTGTCTTGATTCTGTTTATTTGAATGCCCATGCCATT
>Ga0256869_1001169_pt1 | contig 12637 bp, 14 predicted proteins | sample RumenRJG_05RNA_FD_186096 | JGI IMG/M metagenome (GOLD analysis project Ga0256869, IMG submission 186096) | Metatranscriptome of bovine rumen microbial communities from Lethbridge, Alberta, Canada - Rumen RJG_05 (Metagenome Metatranscriptome) | ecosystem: Host-associated > Mammals > Digestive... | reverse complement strand
TGGAGGTAAAAAAATGTATAATGAAAAAGACAAAGAGCAAGAAACTAATATTAAATTTGCAGAAAAACATGGTATATCCATAAAGATTATTGACCAAACAGCTCAAGAAGTGTATGATTCATTAAATCCAGATGAGTTTTTATCTGATGATGCAAGATGGGGTCGTGCATTAAGAAGAGCAAGAGGGTCATATCGTAGAATTGCAAATAGTTTAAAAAATGCACGTGAAGGTATGATTGTTTGTAGACTAAAAGATTCTGACTTTAACAGGCGTCAATACAACAATGCCTTAAGAGTAAAAGATACTGAAGGTTTATCAGCAGCCATTGAACAAGGATTAATGGATAAAGATGGTAATCCACTTTTCCAATATGGAATGGATAAAGGAAAACCAATTAATAAACCAACTGCATATGGATCCGCTATCGGATACTTTATTGATAACAATAATGGTAAAGAAGAATATGATGTAAGATTAATTAAAATTTCTGACAGAGATGTTGAAAGCAATATTCCAATTTGTCAAACAGGACGTATTTCAACAACACCTGGAAAAACATCAGCGCAAGGTTTTAAATATTCTAATCAGCCTGTAGTTTGGTATAAAGCAAATACAGTTGATGCAGATCACCTTGCACCATATGATACAGATGAAATGGTAACTATTCTTAAAGATTGGTTAGCAGCATTTGATAACGATACTTTTAAAGTACCTAAACTTACAGATCTTATTTCTTTAAATAAATGGAGTCGTGAAAACTGTCATCGTCAAAAAGGTGATGGACATGAATATGATTTCTGTTTTTATCCTGGACGTATAAGTGAAATTGCTGTTACTGATAAGGATTATGAAGATAATCTTGTATGGATTGAATTAGTAGATTATAATGATTTTGATAGTATGTCTATACCAGTTTATATATCAAAAAATATATTTCAAAGTTTACATATAGCAGATGATATGTCTGGTGTATGTGTATTGCAAGCATACTCATTTAATAAAGAAAACCCTGATGATATCAAATGGCATCTTGGTGGATTTTTACCAGCGGATAAAGGCGTTGTTGTAGAAGAATTCTTTGGTGTAGATTATGGAGAAGAAAATGTATGAAATTAAACATTTTCAAGATCCATATCTTCTTTTTGAAAGAAGAACACAATTGATTCGTAGTCGTATTCAGACATTGCTTGTAGATTATATTAATGTTCAACATTATATATCTAAAGCAATTATCATCGATGAAATAGAAAGATTGGTGGATGATTATTGTGAAAGGCAATTTGTTTTACAAAGAAGCAACGGAAGAGAAGGTATTGGACCTGCCAAAAACACCCAAGGAACAACTTGAGTATGATCTTAAGATTGTTCAAGATGAAAGGTGTCGTGCAAAGATAGAAAATTTTTATAATGAAAGATTTAAAGAGGAGATATAATGGGATTTACTATTAATGGACAAGATAAAGCTGAACAAACAAGAAAACCAAAAACAAGTTTAAAAGATGAAATCAAACAACATATTTTAGCGCAAAAAGCAGAAGTACGTAAAATTAATAAAAAAGTATTAATTTCTGGCGAAAATGCAACAGCTAAATCATCATTAGCATTAGCATTGGTAAAAAATCAATTAAAAGATGATGAAGTTATAGTTTATGTTGATATTGATAACTCTGGCGAAGAAATTATTATGACCTTCTATTTAGAAGATTATTTAAACAATAAAATATTTTTAGAAAAGCCAGATGAAAGAAAAGAAACAGAAGAAGGAGTTACTGTTAAAGATGAAGAAGGTGTTGTTCGTAGAACTGGACAAACAGCAGAAGCAATCAAAGATATTATTTTAGAAAATTCTTTAAATGTTGGTGCTGTTATTGTTGATGGAGTTTCATTCTTATTAGAATATTGTGAAGCTGCAATGAGATTGGACAAAAATCTTGATGTTGACTCTGGTGTACAAATGAACAATTGGAAAATTCGTAATAAAAAGTTTAGAGAATTTTCTTCAGCATATATGGCACTATCAACAAATGTCATTTTTATTTCTCACGAAGATTTTATTGCAGAAAAACAAGAAAGACAATTATCAAGTGTAAAACAAAGATTTATTGATGAATGTTCAACAAGAATCACTCTTGAAAAAGAAAGAAGCACCACTAATGAAAATGTTGTTAATTATATTGCAACTATCCGTAAAAATAGATCAGATCTTCTTTTAGAAAATAAAAAATTTACCTTTATGAGTAAAAATGATAAAGATGATATTATTGATTTTAATGCTCAAGAATTAAGTGATGCCGTATTCCCTACTCTTACAGACACTAAAAGTAAGAAAGGAAAGAAATAGATGTTTGGAGATAGCAGTTTTAATATTTGTTATAATGAAAATTTAGGTACATTAACAATTCTTAAAAAGAATCGTAGCAATGCTGTAAAAAAAATAGATGGAAAATATGGAATAGAAATTTGGTGTGATATCAATAATATTCCTACATCTATTATTATTCCTGATGCTGAAATTGTTTTAGGATTAGATCAACAGTATTTGCAAAAGTTAACATGTAATAATACATAGGTGAAAATATGAGAGATGATTTTGTTAATTTACATTTACATACACATTATTCAATTGGTGACTCTACTATTAAAATACCGGAATTATTTTATCAAGTGCAACAATATAATCAGTCTGCTGTAGCTATCACAGATCATGGTAGTGTTGAAGGTTGGAGTGAATTTTACAATGTTGCACAAGATAGTAGTGTTAAACCAATATTTGGATGTGAATTTTATTGTAAAGAATCTTTAGAAAAACCTGTTGATAAAACTCGTTTTCATTTGGTTGTTTTGGCAAAAAATAATGATGGTGCAAAATTAATTAATAAATTACAATATATTTCTGTCCAGCATCATCATTATAAACCATTGTTGCCATATCCAATTTTATTTGAAGAATATACTGATGATATTTTTATTTCAACTGCGTGTTCATTAGGTACAATTGGACAATCTTTTGATCCTAACAATAAGAATAAAAAATATGAAGAAGGCGAAATGTTTTTAAATAAATTATTAGATTGTTGTGGTAAAGACAATGTTTCTTTGGAATTTCAGTTTCATCCTGATTATTCTGCACAAAAAGATATTAATGAAAGTTTATTGCATTTGTATGATATTTCTGACGTTAAATATTGTATTGCTACAACTGATGCCCATTTTTTAACTAATAGGGATATTAGAAGATATGTTCAAGCAGATACATGGAATAAATTATTGAAGGATGTTACTCCAACATTAAAAAGTAACTGTTTAGGTACATCATCATATGTACATCATTTTGCAGAAGAATCAGATTTTTCAGATTTGAATTTAGTTGATAAAATGATTAAAAACACTTCTGTTATTGCTAATCAATGCAATGTAACTGAAGTTAACAATATTGGGCAAGATAGAATATTGCCAAAATTTAATAAGCATCAACAATTTAAGAAAATATTTTTTAAACAACCAAAGGTGAAAGAATGAGTGTACAACAATTTTTTGAAGGATCAGAAAGAGAAAATTTTTCTTTTTTAAAGTCAATGACTATTAAAGGATTAAAATATAAAAAAGTGTATTCTGACTCTTGGTATCAACAACATTTAGAAGAAGAATTAGAAGTTATTAAAAAGACTGGTTTAGAAGATTTTTTTCTTAACACAGCGTATATTTGTGCATTAATTGATGATAGGGGTATATTTAGGGGTCCAGCTCGTGGATCTTGTTTAGCAAGTGTAGTATGTTATGGTTTAAATATTACCAAAGTACCACCTAAAGATTATAAATTATCTTTTTCAAGGTTTTTGAATGAAACACGTGCAATGACTCAATTACCTGATATTGATATTGATGTATCAAGCGATCAAAGAGATAAAGTATTGCAATTGATTATTGATGAATTTGGTAATGATAAATGTTGTCAAGTAATCACTCGTCAATTTTATACTGTTAAAACAGCTATCAAAGCTTTATCTAAAATTAGTGACATACCTTTTGACGAGGTTAACCGCATAACTGCACAAATAAAAGATGATGTTGATTATCATACAAACGAACGAGTAATGAATTTTTTAAATAACCATCCTTTTGTAAGGGATAATATTGATAACTTATTAGGGTTGTTAAAGGCACATGGCAAACATCCAGGGGCTTTAATCATATTTGATAGTCCATTATATAATTATACATCTGTTTTGCAGGTAACAGGTACAACTGTTATCTCTAATAATGGTACTGAATGCGAATCACAAGGATTTCTGAAGAATGATACATTATCTGTACAGGTATTGGACATACAAAGAGATTGCTTACAGCTCATTGATGACAATGTTACATTGCCAACAAATTTTGATGATCCAAAAGTATTTCAAACAATATGTAATAATCCATTAGGTATCTTTCAATTGGAAAAGGCTGCGGGACGTCAAGGTATAAAGATTGTACAGCCTGCAAATTTTAATGAATTGGTTGCCACTATTTCTTTGATCAGACCTGGGGCAAGAAATTCTGGCATGGATAAGCTTTATGCTGATTATAAGTTTGGCAGAAAAAAACCAGAATATTTAGATCCAAGGTTAAAGGATATCTTATCTGATACTCAAGGTTTAATGATTTTTCAGGAAGACCTTATGGCAGTTGCAAGAGAACTTGCAGGTATGTCCGATCTTGAAACCGATCATTTAAGAAGAGCTATTTCTAAAAAGAAAAAAGAAGCTTTTGATGTGTTTAAGCCTAAATTTTTGCAAGGATGTAAAGATAATCATGTAAGTGCAAAAGTAGCTGAAAAATTATGGACAGATATGGAAAAATCTTCAGACTATTCATTTAACAGGTCTCATGCGGTAGGGTATGCTGCACTTGGATATCAATCTGCATGGCTTAAAACATATTATCCATTAGAATTTGCCATTGCAATGCTGATGCATGTTAAAGATGATGAAAAAAGAGTAGAAGTTCTACAATCTATTAAAGATTCAGATGCTGAATTATGCAATCCTGATATCAATAAGTCACAACTAAAAACTGCAAATATTGATGGTAAAATATATATGGGCTTTAATTTAATTGATAAAGTATCTGAAAAGGTATCAGATGCTATTATAAAAGAAAGAAAAAATGGTGATTTTAAATCTTTTGATGATTTTTGCGCAAGAGTACCTCCACGTAAAGCAAATAAGAGAATTAAAGAAAATCTTATTTGGGCAGGCGCTTTTGACAATATACCAATAAAACATGAAGAAGTTAAAGAAGAACAAACAACATTGGGGTTTTTTAAATGATTGAATATGATGGTAAAGAATTTAAGAAGAAAAAAGAAGGCGTATATGTCTGTGGTGAAGAATATTTATGTACATCATTAGAGTATGTTAATCGTAGGACACTTGGTTTTAGTCCGGTGAGAGGATTCAATACTCCAGAAGGATATTTTATTGTTCGTAAAAAAAACAAAGTATCTAATAGTGTTACTGCTTTGATTGATATTATGGAAGAAGATGTTGATGAAAAATATTATCTTAATGATGAACAAGTAGAGCGATTGATGGGGCATATACAATGAAACTAAAAGTTTTATCATTATGTTCAGGTGTTGGTGGTGGTGAATTAGCATTACAACAATCTGATTTTGATGGAGAAGTTGTTGGATATGCAGAAACTGATCATTATGCTGATAGTATCTATCAAAGACATTTTCCTAACCATATAAATTTTGGCGATCTTACCAAAATTGATCTTGAAATATTGCCTGATTTTGATATGTTAATTGCGGGATTTCCTTGCCAAGCGTTTTCTATGGCAGGAAAACAAAAAGGATTTGCAGATTCAAGAGGCACTATCTTTTTCGATATTGCAAGAATATTAAAAGCAAAAAAGCCAAAATATTTTTTGCTTGAAAATGTAAAAAACTTAATTTCCCATGATAAAGGTAATACTTTTAAGGTCATTGTTAATATTCTTCTTGATTTAGGTTATAATATTCGTTGGGATATTTTAAATAGTAAAGATTTTGGTGTTCCACAAAATCGTGAACGTATATATATACGTGGAGTGTTAAAAGAGTATGGTGAGTTACCTGATATTTCACTTATGCCTGTTGATGTGTTAATTGGTACTGATATTGATCATAATGTTCGTATGCAACGTGAATTAATACATCGAAAAATTAAAGCAAGGGTTCATAAAGTTGATGTTAAAGGATTACAAAGTGTAATTCGTGAAGCGAAAAATCAATCTGATTATACTATTAATGAAATTGCAGAAAAATTATGTTTACCATCTACACAGGTTGAGCATTATTTTAGGGTTGATTCAAGTTTTGCTATTCCAACTCCACAAATATGGTATCAGCTTAAAGATATATTAAATATTACTACTAATGAATTTGATCAATCATTAACTGAATTTGAAATTCGTGAAGGTGTTTTTGATCAAAGTAAAAGAGCTTATCGTGATACAGGAATTTCACCTACCATTACAGCAAATGGTGAAGTGTTGGTACAGCAAACAAATACTATGCTTATTAATAAAGGTCAACATATGTCACAAGCAATGAGAGTTTTTGATGATAATGGGTTAAGTTGTACTCAAACCGCCGGTGGCGGTGGTTGGGGAGCAAAAACAGGGCTTTATAAAGAATCATTAAAAATTGCAACAGCTACTAAAAAAGGATATGATGAAGTGTATCCTGGAGATGGTGTTCGTTTAGATCATCCTAATTCTAAAACAGGTCGTGGTAGGACACAAAAAAATGGTGTTGGTACTTTAACTTGTTCTAGTCATTGGGGGGCAGTTGACAAAGAATTGAGAGTACGTCGATTAATCCCATTAGAATCAGAAAGATTACAGGGTTTTCCTGATAATTGGACACAATATGGTAAAGATGATGAATTAATTTCTGATTCACAACGATATAAATGTATAGGCAATGCTTTTACTGTCAATGTTATTAAATATATATTAAATAGTTTTTATGATTTGGAAGTGGGTGACAATAATGAATATAGTACAGAAGAGAACTGACTTAATAAATTTTTTTCTCAATGAGCATAAAAAGTATACACAACATGATATTTTAAATAAAGAGTTTGCTGTTCTTTCATTCTCTCCTCGTGATGAATATATTGATACTATCCATACACCATATGATAATTTATGTTTAGATTTATCTACATTTGAAGTATATGATACACCTGAATGTTATGTTAAAGGCATTATTGTTGATGTTGATCATCAAAGATACCAAACTATATTTCATATTCAAAATAAAGATAATAATATTGGTATTACTGTTGATGGTGCAACATTGGATAAATACAATAACTATTTAGTTGTTGGTGACCCCATTATTGCTAAATGTAAAATTTATGATTCAAGATTTTATCTTAGCTTTTTGGTTAGTATCAATAATATTAATCAATTTATTAATGAACAAAAATATATGCGTGGAGAGTCATTTAGCATTATAAGAAGTAGGAAAAAAGATGATAAAGTAAAATATGGCGTTATTGTTGAATGTGCTAAAAGATTAACTAAAAACCAGAAGGATATGCTAATCGGTACATTATATGATGGGGAAAGTAAAAGATCATTTGCATCTGTTAAAACAAGTTTTAATATGAACGTTCCTTTTAATGCGGTTGCCGGTGACTATATAGAATATAAAGACAATGGACATCCATTTTTTATTAATGATGTAAGGATTGTGAAACTATGAGATTATCTAAATCAAAAATTAATACTTTTTTACAATGTCCACGTCGGTTTAAGTATGTATATATTGATAATTATATTGAACCTACAAATGAATATATGGAGTTAGGTTTAATTGTACATAAAATAGCAGAAAATGTTGCAAATGAAATAAAAGATAAAGATCAAATTAGCACAACAGATATTATTGCTGCATTAAAGAAACATACTCCTCAAACAACATTTGATTTAACAAAGCATATTGAGTCTTTATTTGATTTTTTTTCTACAATATTGATATATAATAATTATCGTATCTTTAGTGTGGAAGGTGAAATTTATGATGAACAATTAAGACTTAAAGGTATTGTTGATATTGTTTTAGAAAATTCTGATACTAATGAGTTAATTATTATTGATTATAAAACTGGTAAAGAAAAATCTATTAAAGAATATCGTAAAGAATTATGTATTTATAAGTATTTAGTGGAACAAAAGTATGATAAGCATGTTTCATCTGCAGGTATATTTTTTACTAAAAGCAATGCTTATCGTGTGTTGAATTTCGTTGAAGATCAAAGCAAGGGTGCATATGTTACACAGGAAGATTATGAAGCGACTTTTGAATTAATTGACTGGGTAAGAGAGCAAGTTAATGCAGAATATTTCCCACCCAAAAAACAATATTTATGTAATTATTGTCCTTTTCAATGTCAATGTGATTTTGATGGGGGATTTTGATGCCATTGAATCAACTTAAATTTATAAAAAAGATGTTGGATAAATTTACAAAAGAGTATCCAAACCTTGATCAAGACATTATAGCTGATATTATTGGCACAATATTATTAGATGCTCCTAATCAATATTTTAGTTATGATATGGTACAAGAACATCCTGAACTTTGTGCTAAATGTGGTGCCTGTTGTAGCCAAAGAGATCTTGAATGTAAATATTTCAATGGTCGCACTTGTGATGAATATGCAACAAGATATGATGTTTGTGCAGAATTCCCTTACTATGAAATCAATGGTGATGAAGGTTTGATGTTAGATCCTGGTTGTCGGTTTGCTATACGTTTAGCCGAACAAGAAATCAAGAAAGATATCGAACGCTTTATTAAAGAAGTATATATGGATGCAAGAGATGATAATGATGATAATGAGTGAATTGTTTTTTCGTCCTCATAGGAGAATGCCATACTCCATAGAAGATATTGAAAAACAAAAAGAAATATTTTTAGATAAATACAATGGCAAAAAGGATATGTATGAAGCTGTTTACTTATATAATGGATATCCTGATGAAGCAACAGCAATCGTTGATAAAATATTTCTTGACTTTGATCCAAATGATGATATGTCTTTTGTTGATGATGTAAAGACTGTTGCAAAATATTTGTATGAAAATGGTATCATCTTTTATATGCGCTTTTCTGGACGTGGTTTTCATATCTTTATTGAGTTGGATACTACAGATGAATTATTGAATCCAAAATATGCAATTAAGAAATATGTTAAGCATTTACATAGTATTACTAATACTACATCTGATCCAGCTGTTGTAGGAGATGTACGTCGTGTAACAAGATTGGTTAACAGTATGAATTTAAAGACAAGAAAATATTGTATACCTATCTCATATGAGGAGTTGTTAAACAATACTTATGAAGATATTTGTAAGATGGCTTCTCATGTACGTCATACAAAAGATTATATATATGGAAATAAATATTTATGTATAAGTGATTGGGATATAGATGAAGTTCTAGAGCCTGTTACACCCCAAAATATTATACAGGATGGCAAGATCAGTAACGATTTACCGCCTTGTATTGAAAATTTTTTACAAAATCCCCAATTGAGTCATATGGAACGTGTCCAGTTAATATTGTTTTTTAGGGATCTTGGATATACACAAGATGAGATAGAAGGAATTTTTCATTCATTTTTAAGTGATGATAAGTTTCATCATTGTGTTAATGAAGAACATCAAATACAGCATGTGATTGAAAAGAATTATTTATTTTCAAATTGTGATATACAGAAGTTAAATGGATTTTGTCCTTCTGAAGAATGTACTGGATGCAATCTTTATTATTGAAGGAATTTATGTGGTAGTAAGACAATGTGTGATATGTGGTAAAAGTTTTGATACAAAAAATCGTTCCCCTACTGCAAAAACTTGTAGTCAAGAATGTAGTATAATAAACAAAAGACAACATACTCAACAATGGAAGCAAAATAATGCCAAACATATAAAACAATATAATAAACAATATTATCAGGACAATAAAGAACATTATCAACAGTATTATCAAGACAATAAAGAATATATTTTAGTGCAATCAGCTCAATATAAAGATCAACATCCTGAAAAATGTCGTAAGACAAAACGTGAAGAAGAAACTCCAGGACTTGATATAGCTAAAAAAATGGTACGTCAAAATGCTAATTATCAATGTGAATTAACTGGTTGGAAAGGACCTACCCATGTTCATCATTTAAATGGTTATGCTACATTTCCAAAGCAGCGTGCCGATCTTAATAATTTAATATTATTAGAAACTAGTGTTCATAATCATTTTCACAATATTTATGGACAGAAAGGTGATAACACCATTGATCAGTTTGATGAGTTTATTTGTAATTGGTTTCCATTGCAAGTTGATCAGTTTCGTATGAAAAGATATAAATTTTTACCACAAAATACATAATAGGAGTAGAGAATATGGATTATTTAAGTTTATTTAGTGGAATTGGTGGTTTTGAAATAGGTATGGAAGCAAGTAATCAAGATTTTAACTGTGTAGGTTATTCTGAAATTGATTCTTATGCTTTAAATATATATAAGAAACATTTTCCTAAACATAAATCATTAGGAGATGTTACAAAATTAAATGTAGAAAATTTGCCTGATTTTGACATGCTTGTGGCTGGTTTCCCATGTCAAGCTTTTAGTGCAGCTGGATTAAGAAAAGGATTTGGTGACACAAGGGGAACATTATTCTTTGAGATAGCAAGAATTTTACAGGCAAAAAAACCACAATATTTCTTATTGGAAAACGTGAAAGGATTATTGTCACATGACAAAGGTAATACTTTTCAAGTAATTATTAATATTCTTGATGGTATGGGATATAATATTCGTTGGGATATTTTAAACAGCAAGGATTTTGGTGTGCCACAAAGCCGTGAAAGAATATACATTAGAGGATCTTTAAATAGTATGCCTAATGATATTAGTTTAACTGAAGATGTAGGACACAATATCGTAGATTATTTAGTGAAAGGAAGACAAGGCGAAAGAATATTAGATGAAGAAGGTATTAGTCAAACACTTGCGGCAAGTGGTGGCAACAGAGGGTCACGTACTTTTGTTCGTACTAAAAATAATAATATTAAAATTGCTATGCGACATAATTATAGATCCAGTAGTATTCTTGAAGATGATGGAATAGCACAAACATTATGTGCATCTAACTACAAACATCCTATGAGAGTCAGAACAAAACAAGGTGTCACATCTGACATGGAAGGTTTGCTTGATGGTGGATATCGTATTCGTAAATTAACTCCAGTAGAATGTGAACGTATACAAGGTTTCCCTGACGATTGGACTAAAGAAGGGGCAGATGGTGTATTGATGAGTGATACACAAAGATATAAAACTTGTGGCAATGCTGTTACTACAAATGTCATAAAGTATATAATGAATGAATGGCAAATATAATACCAATAATAATTATGTTGGTATTAGTATGAAGATTTTGATTGATGATCGTGAAGACAATAATCGTATAGAGTTTATTAAAGACAACGATTTCTTTAAAGATGCCATTGTTCAAAGGTTAGATACTGGAGATATTGTATTTTTGCAAGAAGGAGATACTCCAGACATTGCTATTGAAGTTAAAACAATCCAAGATTTTGTAGGATCTTGCAGAAATCGTAGAATGCAGGCAGAAGCTTTAAAGATGAAAGAGGCATATCCATTTTCTTTTATTGTATTGTATGACGATGGTAAACTTAATGAAGAATATGTACAGTATACATTGACAGAATTTTATTCTAATATAATATCATTAGTTACACGATATAAAGTACCTATTTTTTTTGCAGAAGATGAATATGATTTTGTTATATTATTAGAAACTATTGCTAATAGTATTGATAGGTATGACGAGCCTATTGAACCACCTATTGTACGTGCAAAGAATGATAACCCTATGATCAATGTTTTAATTGGGTTACCAAAAGTTGGTCCGAAAATGGCACGTACATTATTAGATCATTTTCGTACACCCGGTGGTGTTTTTAATGCTACTGATGAAGAATTAGATAATGTTCCACGTTTATATAGTGTTAGCAAAGCAGCCATCAGGAGGATGCGATAATGGATCCTGATGAAAGAAAAATATTAAGTATATTATCTAATACTAATAAAACTCTTTTTGATGCACAAAAAAGTAATCGACATCGTATTGAAGCCATTAAAGAATTAATGCAAGATACAAGATTGGAACGTCTTGAACATACAAGTATACGATCGCTTGATGGATCACTTACAGAATTGCGTGATGAAATATATTATATGCTTACATTCTCTAGAGAGTATATGGATGTATTAGCCAAAATTGATGCAGTCAATCTTTATGATGCGGCTGAAATCATTGTTGAAATTGAAGATGTTCGTCGTTTTAAAAACTTAAAACATTTTTTATCTTATGCAGGTCTTGCCCCAGTTATAAGGAAAGGAAAGTATTATTCCAAAGTTAAAAAATATCAGACTGGTGATGTTGTAGCCAATAAGAAACAAGACCCAATCGATTACTGTGAAAATTTAAAAGTTGTGCTTATGCGTTGTAGCAAAAAATTAATTAAACAAGACCCAACTTATAAACGTATGTATCATCTT
>Ga0256869_1001168_pt1 | contig 12638 bp, 11 predicted proteins | sample RumenRJG_05RNA_FD_186096 | JGI IMG/M metagenome (GOLD analysis project Ga0256869, IMG submission 186096) | Metatranscriptome of bovine rumen microbial communities from Lethbridge, Alberta, Canada - Rumen RJG_05 (Metagenome Metatranscriptome) | ecosystem: Host-associated > Mammals > Digestive... | reverse complement strand
TAGTAATCATCTTGTTACCATTGAAACTCAGGACACCATATCTGCCGAAAGTTCCAAGCACCTGACCATTATAACGGCTGCCGAATCCCTCTGCAGCATCCTCAATGACAGGAATCTCATAGCGGTTCGCAATCTCCATAATGCGGTCTATCTGGTAAGGCATACCATACAGTGCCACGGGTATGATGGCCTTCGGCTTCCGTCCCGTTTGCGCGATGCGGTCCTTGATCGCCACCTCCAACAGATCAGGATCCATATTCCATGTATCTCGTTCCGAATCCACAAACACGGGTGTAGCCCCCAAATAAGTAATCGGGTGACTCGAAGCACAGAACGTGAAGCTCTGCACTATCACCTCATCACCAGGACCAATGCCACACGCTATCAGAGCCAGATGCACCGCCGACGTTCCCGATGACAAAGCGACAACACGCTTCGAAAGTCCCTTTCCTTCAGGAGAGGGGTCTGGGGAGAGGCTACTCACGAACTCCTCCAGATCCTTTTCGAACCCGTTCACATTGGGCCCGAGAGGCACCACCCAGTTGGTGTCGAATGCCTCCTTGACATATTTCTGTTCTTCACCCGTTTCTGACATATGTGCTAAGCACAAGTATATACGCTTTCTATCGCTCATTATTTTATCTAGTTTTTACTTCTTATTTATTAACCTATTAACCAGCACAGCGCTTAACCAGATTCTTTATCTTACCGTATATCCGCCATCCACAATTAGATTCTGGCCCGTCATCCATCGGCTTGCATCGCTAAGTAGAAAGATACAGGTATTGGAGATATCTGTTGTTTGACCTATTCCCAGAAGATGTTTTGCAGCAAATTGTGCCCTCAGTTCTGGATCTTTCATATATGGCTGATTGACATTAATGGGCGTTTCAACAACTCCTGGACTGATGCAGTTAAAACGGATATTCTTCTTCGCATACTCACATGCCAAGGAACGAACACCACTGATGAGGGCTCCCTTGGTCAGGCTATAACTTGACTTCATACTCTCACCAACCACTCCCATTACGGAAGAGAACATCACGATACTACATCCTTCCTTACGGTAGTTCTTCATTTTGCAGACTTCTTTGGAGAGCATTACTGCAGAAAAGACATTAGCACGAAAGAACTCATCTAATCTCTCCGCTGAAGTTAATTTAAGAGGCTCTGTTGTAGAAATACCAGCACAATTCAGCAGTCCATCGATAGGACCTACCTTTTCCACGATTGTTTTCACTAATGAAGGCATTTCTTCAAAGTTTGTCAAATCGAAGGGCTGAATCAGATGTCCTCCGCCTTCCATCAGTGAGAATGTCTCATGAAGTCGTTCTTCATTGCGGGCCACAAGTACGACTTTTGCTCCCATCTTGGAGCAGTCAATGGCGCATTGGCGACCAATACCACTGCTGGCACCAGTCACCAATATGGTTTTCTTCTCTAAAGAGAACGGGTTAAACATAACTCAATCTTTTTGTGGATGGGTCTCAGAATCCTCAGATTCTCCTTCTATCGGAGTATATTCACGGCGCAGACTGTCATCCACAGGTTGACCTTTTTCTACTTCTACGATTTCAGAAATCTTTGTATCAACAAAAGGAACGACACCTGTTGCCCAGGTCATACCAACACCAAAAGCACTCATCAAAAGATGTTTTTGCCCCTGGAGCTTGCCTCTCAATTCACTCACAATAGTAAGAGGAACTGAAACACTTGACGTATTTCCATATTTTTCTATTGTATGTGGTATCTTCGTCGTATCAAGTTTCATCTTCTTGGCGATAAAGGCATTGATGAAGTTGTTAGCCTGATGGAATACGATATAGTCGAGTTCATCTACAGTCTTACCTGCTTCTGCGAGAGTCTTCTTGATATCACGAGGAATCTCACGGATAACGAAGTTGAATACATCACCACCTTTCATATATCCCTGTTCGTCGTTTCGAATATTTCCATATTCATCCACGACATGCTCTTTGAGTGTCTCTATCGAAGAAGGATGGCGATAGCCTCCACCCTTAATCATTATTAAGTCTGCACGGGAACCATCACTATTCAATGAAAAAATACTTTCACCAAATTTCTCGTTTCTCTCTACCAAAGCGGCCACACCTCCATCACCGAAAATGAAGGCAGAACGACGGTCTTTAGGACCATACACCTTAGATCGGGTCTCGCCATCAAGAATTAATGCCTTGCGGATATTACCTGTCTGCATCATGCTATAAACCACTGACATTCCGTAAAGGAAAGCTGAACAGCCAAGATTAATGTCGAATGCTATACAATTATTGCTAAGTCCCAGTCGATGCTGGAGTGTTATGCTTGTGGCAGGCATTCGATAGTCAGGAGTTTGAGAGATAAAAACCAGTAAGTCTATCTCAGAGCGGTCTATGTCATTATCTATAAGGAGTTTCTGTGCAGCAGCAAAACAAAGATCACTTGAGCATGTTTCAGCATCGGCAAAGCGACGCTCATAGATGCCCACTTTTTCCACAATATCTTTAACCTGATCTTCAGGAAAATGTTCCGTGTACTTCAGGTTTTCAATGACATGACCGGGTACTGCTCCGGCCATTGCCGTAATACCCACACCTTTGAATGATAGAAAGGACATCCTTAAGCCTTTGTAAGATTATACAAATCCTGAATAGTCTCACATTTTTTTATGTCACGACCACTAATTTCCCTTTCAAACTCTTCATCGAAAAAGGCAATAAGCAACATAACAGAAAGCGAACTCCATTCATCTAATTCATGAAACTTTGTATCTGCGGTTAAAGCTTTCACATCCTCAACTTCCACCTGTTCTGCGAACTTCTCAATAAATTCTTTGATATCCATTTTTTATAATATTATTGTAACACTTCTAAATGTCATCATGGGATAAATACTTGCATTGAGGCGAATAGACAGTCGTGTTATTGGGAATATTTTTAAAGACAGTGCAATTTGGTCCTACAATAACATTATCTCCTATCTTTCTACACAAAATTTTACATCCTTCTGAAAATTCCACGTTATCTCCGATAATTATAGGCCGTAATTTTTTATTACTAACACCTAAATTTGAAACAATTAAAACTCCTGGTCTGATAGTACAATTTTTACCAATCTTGGCAACCCCGGATACATGAATTGTCCCAAGGTGTGGTATGTAAAGTCCAGGTCCAAATACATTTGGGAAAATATATATTCCGGTATTCTTCATTAATTTATGATGTCGGATATTAAGTAGAGTATAAATTACTTTATTTACTATGTTGGTACAATTGTTCTTGTAAAACTCCAACAATCTTACACTATAAATTACCTTCCATATATACCATTGTTCAGAATGTCCAAAGATCTTCGTGAAACTAGTGACGTTCCCATATCTTTTTTTATCTTCTGAGATATATAATTTTAAATCCTTTCTAGTTTTGATCATAATATTTTTTTGTAATTAATTCTGTAAATTTGATAAACGACCTCTTTACTATAGGAATTATTGACTTTCTCATATGCCTTCTTGCACATTTCATCCGCTTCTTTAGAATGTTGCTGGCACCATAATATTGCTTCACGTAATTCTTCAGAAGATTTTGGGGCAACCAACACTCCACATTGTGTTCCATCTATAGCAGTCAGCATATCGGGTATAGCAGCTCTTGGGCATGAGATAACCAATTTGCCACGACTCATGGCTTCCAAAATGGAAATGGGAAAAGCTTCACCGGAATAGTAAGTAGGTAGAGCAATGATATCTATCTCTTCCATTTTCTTTACTGCTTGGTCATTGGGTAAGCGACCAAGGAATTTAATATTTGTATCAAGGCGATTACCTGCAGTCTCTTTAAGCTTGTTGACGAAATCCTCAGCTCCCAATCCGATAAGACTCAACGTGGTATCTTTTGGACACTGTGCTACAGCCTGAACAAGTTCCAACACTCCTTTAGTAGGAAGAAGATTGCCAACATAACCAATATGGCGATATGTTTTTGGCGAGAAGTCGCATGTAGTTGGAACTTCTATTGAGTTGGGTGTCAAGAATATTTTGTTTTTTATTGAATCATGACTTTTTAAATAGTTATATGAACGCCTGTCAAGTACCCAAATCTGATTATATAGAGAGTTGATGCTATTACGAAAAACTTTTGAAATAATTGATTTCCCTTCAAACAATTCTTTAACGACACCAAACCTGCAGTGCATTATACACTTTATTCCGTGTTTCCTGCAAATCCTTGCCAATACATTATCCCGTATGACTCCAAATCCTCCACCAGTAGTAATATGCATTATTTGAAGATCAGGGTGATTTTTGATGGTCCTTTTTATTTCTGATATTGAACGTCTCAATGCTTTAATTCCATAGACAAAACGGTCCCCCCCTCTAAAAAGGCTAAAATCTTTTTCTGGACTTATGTCAACAGCAATAATATCAAACTCCTCATTTGGGAAAGACTTTATGAATTTCCGCGACCATGAAGCAATGCCTCCGTTACCATGCAGAGGATATAGACCCAATATTTTCATTTAATTTTCAAGCAAATGTTTATACTTATCAATAAATTTTTGCTTTGAGAAGTTTTTCTCTATTAAAAAACGGCTTTGCCTACCCATTTCTATACGTTCCTCATAAGATAAACTAACCATTTTTACAATTGCGTCTGCCATTTCTTCTACATTAGTAGGATTAAAAGAATATCCGTTAATTCCATCTTTCGCAATTAATGGATTATCACAAACGTTAGAAAATAGGACAGGCAGACCGCAACTCATTGCTTCACAAAGGACATTCGGAAAACCTTCATACAATGATGGTAAGCAAAATACATCAGCATCACAATATTTTTCAAAAACATTGGGAGTGGGATCATGGAATTGAATGTAATCTGACAAGTGAAAGCGCTCAATTTTTTTTTGCGCTAATTGATAGTCTTTAGCCTTGAAACCATACCAATCTACTCTAAATTTTACTCCGCGCGATTTTGCTACTTTTACTGCTTCTACAAAACGAATGGCATTTTTTTGAGGATATAATCTAGCAACGCATATTATTTTTAATAAACCTCTTTCTGTCCTTTCAACAGGATGAAAGTGTTCTGTATCAATAAAGTTCGTGATTAATCTTAATTTGGGTTCCAAATAATTGAAATACTTAATTATAAATGTATTTTGCGTGTAAGAATTTGGTACGACATAATTAGCCACTCTATAAAGATTGAACTTCAATCGTGTTTTGAAATTGATTATTTGGGTTGTGTTCCTTTCGGAAACAACTAAATGGATATGACAACCTAATAATTTTGTTATACATGCTATTAATGACGGAGTATCTTGATAAGCTATGACATATCTAAAATCATTTTTCTTGATATATTTATACACATAGTATATTCTTGTAAAAGACCTCCTGGCATTTTGTATGATCTCATAATGTATATTATTTGTAGACAAAAGGTTGGAATAGAACGGCTTGTCAAAATAAGTGGCAACAGAAACATTTAATCCTTCTTGCTTTAATAAAAGCGCCAGATTAACTAGCTGCCTTTGGGCTCCCCCTCCACCTAAACTATCTATAAAAAGAAGAATTTTTTTCTCCATTTAATTTGGTATTTGTATCCATTTCCCAAATGTGAGATCCCACTCCTTCGGTTCAAAGGGCTTCATTCCACTCCAATGAAAGAAAGTCAATTCTCCAAAATAAATTCGACCGTTAATGTCATAAAAATCAACGCGAACTTGCGGAATTCCTTTTGATAAAATAGCAGCCAAACGTTTCATTTCTTCAAAACCTTTAGGTTTTTTAATCTTGATATCCGAATTTGGGTGTCCATTGGTAAACGGTAGATGATTGAAATTCATGTCATAAAAATCAAACTTGGTCTCAACTCCTGGTGTGAATCTGTCTGTTGCAATAAACATAGCCCTTGGCTCTCCGTCAAAACAAAACCACTTGTAATCATTTAAGTTGCCACTTTCATCTTCCTTGTACTCTTCTGCTATAATTCTGTGGGGTACATTTTTATAAGGCCATTCTCTGTTCTCCCTAAAATATTGGCGTTTTAGGCCCCTACTCATTTTCTTTATGGCTGTTTTTTTGTCTAGTTTAGCTTTATCCTTGCAAACAACTATACCGCCACTATCATGTGTACATTTTAGAACAAATTGATGGGGTAACAAATCCCAATCAATATCTTCTACTTTATCCCAAACAGCGATTGTTGGTATGACATATTCATTACCTATTTTTTCTGCTACCCATTTTTTTACCTCCGCTTTATCTACCATCATAGTATACTCTGGTTGACGATCATATAATTTTAACCACTGCAATTTCTCGTTGAAAGTTTGCGGATTGTTTAAATTTAATGCATAACCAGTTCGAAGAGGAAATAGCGCTTCTAAAAATTTTCGGTCAGAATAAAAACGTGCAAACAGATAAACTAGTTTTCTATGAATTATTGTCCACCTCAATTTCTGAGGATTTTTCAATATTCGTGCAATAATGTTCATATCTTACCTTAATTTGTAATAAATCATAAATATAGTCTATGATACGAATAGTTGTATACGTAAATCATTATTGAGGATGATCTGACACACAATTTTTCAGATGCATCTTTCGTTTTAATGATAATAATCGTTTTTTTGAGATTCTATTGTTAGCAGAAGTTTTACCAAGAGCAATTCCAAGAGCCATAGAAATAAAAGAAAAAAAATTCTCAGTAAATCCCATTGAGTACAAAGATTTAGCAAACCACAAAGCTATTATTGCTAATAAGACAAACCATATTTCTTTTTGTCCCCAATTTTTATATAAAGAACGTAACAAAGATAAAAAGAATATAAGATAGATTGCAATTCCTAATAATCCCATGTTGACCAAGAGCTCTAGCCAATCATTATGAGCACGAATGCCTAAGAGATTTATCGTGCTGTCTGTACCATATCCGAAAAACAAATTAATGTCACTTTCAGATTCATTCCATACTTTCCATGCATTTGCATATATATTATCACGACCAGATGAATTACCTTCCAGTGTTTCTTCATATCGGGTCATAATATAATCGTTGTTGGTGGCAAGGTGGAAAGCAAATAAGGATAGAATGATCACAGATACTATGACCAATATTTTCGTAAAGATAGAACCACGTATTTTAAAATTCTTAACATATAGCAGCAAAAGGGGTATAATTGCTGCTAGTATATTTCCGCGTTTCGCACCCAGCACAATAAAAAATATAATTTCTAAAACGAGTGCAAATACAAGGAACTTGTTCTTGACAAAAAACAACAATGGAATCATTACTAGAAAAATAATGCTTGCATTTACCGTTATCTCTCCCTCCTCTCTATTCAAACTTGCCATTAATATCATGTACTCAGCATGCCTAAAATATAAGAAGCCTCCAACTGCAACAAGTATGATAAATATTACTATTGATTTTTCTGTTATGGCTCTTTTGGCTGTGAGGTAGTAGAAAAGAAATATAGGCAACATGCTGCAGAGTATATTGCCGAAGTTCGTAAATTCTGGTGTTTGCCACAGGAATGAAACAAGGAAATAGATTGCATTGATGGTGATGAAAGCAAGAATGCTTTTACCCAAAGAGGTGAACCGGTAGTGGACCGAGAACAGTACCAAGCCTGTTAGACTCAAGAGTACCAGGCCAATTCTCCAAACTATGGGCCGAAATGGAAAAATGAAATACAATAAATTTCCTAAATATATGACATATGCGGCATTTCGCAGCAAAATATCATTGTAATTAACAACCTTTGCTTTCAATGATTGGGACATTCTATGTTTTTTTATATTCAATAAATTTCTCGAATAAATTTTCCTCTTTGTTACGACTTGTTTTCGCCATGGATCTTTTCCTCTTGAAGACAATATGTTAAGTCTTTATAATTTAATAACATGACCTGATTTTTGAATTTTAGTTAAAATGAAAGAATGCAACCTATTTACTCCTTCTTTTTCGTATTGATGCCCAATTAATTTCGGCCATATTAAAAATAGACTTACCATTAAAATCGTAAACAAGATTGCTGACAAAATATCACCTGACCATGTTTCTGGTATGATAGAATACTGTGCTATGATTAATGGTAGAAAATAAAAACCGTATGCCCATCCTCCCAATACGTTATTAACAATATCCCGTATAGATATGTTCATTTTCCATGCTAGGTAAATGGTCTTTGTACATATTAAGATGATATTTCCTATTAAAAAACCGATAGCAACCCCCATAATGCCAAATCTAAAGCCAATCAGGATACATATAATATCTACAATGAGTTCAAAGACCCGAAGGTTAAACTGTTGTTGGACTAATCCTAAACTTCTTAAATAGCAATCACCCAATCGTCCGTTAATATTAAAAATAAGAGTTAAAGCAATAATTTGGAATATTGGCTTCAAATCTATCCATTGCTCACCAAAGAAGATCCTTATCATTAAACCTGCGTTACAAATGAATGCCAACGCCAAGGCCATGGAACAAATGTTCATGAAATATTGTGAACGGTTAAATGCATTTCTGAGGCTTTCCAAATTATCTTGGATACTTGAGAGAACAGGGAAAAGCGCAGTGTCAAAAATGCCATTTATGCGAGTTCCTATTTGAAGAATAAATTCTTTGGGACGATTGTATGCGCCGAGAGCTTCGACTGATAACAGACGTGACATCAACAGCCTGTCAATTTGTGATGATATGCTATGGATAATAACACTGGCAGTTAACCATCCGCCAAAATGCACTATGGGTTTAATATGTTGCCTGGTAATACCTATTCGGAATTTAGTTCCAACGAAAAAGAAAGAAATGATTAATGTAAGCAAAGAACTTGCTACAACTTTAAACAGAATGGCATAGAATCCATAACCTTCAATTGCCATTATAATAGCAATTAGGGAGGAAATTAGGAATGCAATCAATTGTATAGCCCCAGCTTTCAGAAAATGGAGATTTCTACGAAGCCAACCAAAGTTCACAGAAATCATCCCATTAAAAAAAATGGTAGTCGCCATCAGCATTAGGGGGTAGTGTAGTGTTTCTCCCACAATTGCATTTGCTATTGGCCCTGATAAGATTAACAATAATAGAGCAACAAAGCCACTGACAACAACTGAAAGTGTAAATGCAGTATTCTTAAATTCCTCCGTCATCTCTTTTCTTTGGATGAGCGCAGAGCCTATTCCTGCATCAGAAATGCTGAAAAAAATGGACGTAATGGCAGTTAATGCAGCAAAAAGGCCAAAGTCTTCCCTTGTTAGAAGGCGCGACATAATGGAAAAGTATACAATCTCAACTATCCCTATACCTATAGTGACTAGGGTTTGAGAAGAAACTCCCTTCATCACCTTAAGTGTATTTGATTGCGCCATAGTTTCTTATTTCCAATAATAATGGCCTCCGTGATAAGGAACCCGTTCGTTTTCTGGTGGTGGGGTCATATAATCACCGTATTCTTGAGTTAGAAAGCGATGGTAGTCAGCTGTTGCTAACAGAGTCTTATTTTCGAATTTTACATCTATTAATGACTTGAACATGTCAAAATCATAGACCTCTTTCCAATTTGGTAGTCCTGCAACAGCAAAAAACCGATTACAATCTTTATATGGGAAAGCATTTAGGAAATAATTACGATAATTGTTTATAATAGTATTGTAAAAAGGAACAGATTTAATCGGCAATAAACGAGTGGCTAAAGTATATATTTTATGTATTTTCTGACGTCTTCGTAACAGTACATTTGCCCTACGAAAAAAACAATTAACTTCATTGTCACTATCTGGTATACCAATTATATAATATAAATCTATATTTACCCCATAACTTTTTAGTATCAATCCTTTTTTTTGATAAGTTGTTTTGTAAGCTAATCGCGGAAAAGGGAGATAATAGCCCCTATGTGTATCTATGTCGCAATATATAATTTTCTCTGACCTAAATTCTTTTTTAAATCGCAATAAGTCAGGTAACGGCATCATAAGGTCAAGGTCATCATCCCAAGGGATAAATCCTTTATGTCGGATAGCTCCAATCAAAGTTCCATATGCTAACGTATATTTTATATTGTGTGACCGGCAAAAAGCATCAATCTCTTCCAACATTTCCAATTGGATTTTTTTGCGTTCTTCAAAAGTGATTTCTTTCTTTTTCATTTTTATGGTATAGTTCCCCCAATATATTGGCTGTTATGATAGTTTTATAAATATTATGCCGTAAAGGTAAAAATTCAGGAATATGAATTTAGGTCCTCTTCCAATGATTTTAATGCTTCTGTTAACTTGCTGTTATCTTCATGGTTTCTCACGGCAATTCTCATATATTGTTTACCATCAAAACCTATCTTGTCGCTGCAGTCCCGTGTAAGAATGTTATGCTCTTTCAGCATTTTTAGCACAATTCCCCTGGATGTATATGGTGGTAATATCTCGCAGAGAAAATAGTTTGCCTGTGAAGGCATTACTCTGAGGAACGAAATTTGCCTTAGTTGTTCTTCAAAGATATCACGTTCTTTAATAAATTTCTCACAGGCTCGTTTGTAATCTTTTTCATATTTTGTGTAAATCTGCATGAAGAATTCCGCAAAGGAGTTAATGTTCCAAATACTCACATCCTTTTTCATCTTTGCGATGAGGCTTGTATCTGCAGAGCACATAATACCCAGACGAATGCCAGGTACGCCATAACTCTTGGAAATACTCTTCATCACAACCAAATGTGGATAAGCTTCTAAGATTTGGTCATGGAGTAAGGTGTTGTTTTCCCATCCCACACTGAAATCTACAAAACTCTCATCTACAATCAGCCTGATACCTTGTTGTTCACACCAATTAGCGAGTACAAGGAGGTCATCCATAGGAATAAAGTTACCTGATGGATTATCAGGGTTGATGAGCAACAATGTATCAGCACGATGCTTACCAAAGAAATCCATCAGATCTTTGGCAGTGTAGCGATAGTCTTTATTTTGTGGAATATAGGTTACAAGTGTTTCTTTGTCTCTTCTGTTAGGATACTCCTCAAAGGTAGGACGTATTACACCTAACGTTCCTCTCAGGTTTTCCATCAAAGCCTTTATCAACTCAGCAGCGCCATTGCCAGGGATGATATATTCCTCCTTGACGCCCCAACACTTACTGGCCAACAAGGTGTTTACTTTCATGCCTGATGGATACTCTCCAATCAGCGTACGGAAGTTGGCTTCCATCTCATTGATAATGCGTGAATTTCTGAAATAAGGATTCACCAGATAACAAAAGTCCAACATTTTGGGGAAACGCCAGAAGCCACCATATCTTCCATAATATTTACGGATGATATCTTTCTCTTCAGCAAATAGGGCCTCCGCAATATCCAAATCCTGTTTGTCGTCTATTTCATACCACTTCTCATTAGTTATAGGCAATGCCTTCAAGTCGTGTGTATTTAGGAAGGTAAGAATTCTCAAAACATTCTCGTAATATTCATTATTACCTTGAGCCTTACTATATGCTTCTAAAAATGGAACATACTTGTTTTTTGTAAATTCAGCACTGAGTTTATAAATATTTACCGTCTTGTAATATTTGTCACGTTCTTTAAAATCGAACGATTCTTTCGAAACAAAACTGATGATGTTGTTTTCATCGTCAATGGTTACCATCGTGCCATCCATCCAGCTTTCATATTTTGCAACTAAAGCAAGATTGGGGTAGGGATTATCAACTAAGAGTTCAAACATACCATTCTGAAAGATTAAGTCTGATTCCACAAGGATGGTGTCATCTTCCATCATTTTGTCTTTAGCCAGAAAGAGCGAATAGATATTGTTCGTCTTATCATAAATGGGATTGTTGACATATTCGATTTTGAGACCATTATAGGAATCTCCTAAATAATCCATCAGTTTTTTCCCCTCATAGCCGACAACGATAACCACACGGTTAAGGTTTAATCCTGAAAGCTGCTTAAGTACCCGGTCAATCAATGGTATCCTATTTACAGGCACCATACACTTGGTGTTGTATTTGGTATATTCACCAAGTCGTTTTCCCATCCCCGCTGCTAAAATTATTGCTTGCATAATACTTGTTTTTTATGATTCCTATTTTCCCCCCCCTTCTTTAACAGGTAAATACATTTTACAATTTGGTTTAATTGTGTCTTTCTTATAGACTCCCTAAACAGGGCATAATAAAAATTCAGTTATAATTCTTTCGACGATGATCTTACTTTTACGAAAAACGAAGGACGATAGACGAAGAACTATACAATGACGATAACTATGATCTCATAAGAGGTTAAGCACTTCGCTGTTTAAACGTCCTTCAGACTGGTTAAGTGCTGCATAGCAGCGGTTAATGAATTCTATATCTCTTTAAAATATATAGCGTTTTTCGCTTTTTCCTTAAGCTTCTCAATATCTCTGTAAGTTAGAATCCCTGATATAAGAGTGCAAATTGAAATAAAAGTACCAACAACCTTCAAAATAAAAGTCTGAGATAAAAAAGCTGTAACAACTCCTCCTGCAAAAATAAAGAAGTAAAGTAAAATGGAGATATACTTCATAATGAAAATATGGAAAAAAGCTTGCTTAACCACCCCTTACCCCTCCTTCAAAAGGAGGGGAGTTCGGAGGTGAGAATGGAG
>Ga0256869_1001167_pt1 | contig 12642 bp, 5 predicted proteins | sample RumenRJG_05RNA_FD_186096 | JGI IMG/M metagenome (GOLD analysis project Ga0256869, IMG submission 186096) | Metatranscriptome of bovine rumen microbial communities from Lethbridge, Alberta, Canada - Rumen RJG_05 (Metagenome Metatranscriptome) | ecosystem: Host-associated > Mammals > Digestive... | reverse complement strand
TAATTTGCTTTATAAGCAATGATGGTTTGATATGGATAAATTGTTGTATTTCCAGATAAAGTAGAATATTTACCTAAAGTATCTAAATATAATGTATATCCACTTAAATTTACTGTTGCAGTAGAATCATATCCATTATGATGAATAATTCTATATGTACCATTAGATGTTGTAATATCATAGTAGAAATAAGATAGATTTGTTTGATCATAAATCATACTATTTCTTACATTAGAACAAGATGATACAGGTAATGTAATATTACCAGAAGCCTTTAATTGACATAATTTCTTGTAATTTTGGAACATATTGTTATAAGTAATCTTTAATGAATAATCTAAGTCATTGACAGCATAACCTGAATTATAGGAATTATGCTCGCCTTCCTTATTTCTTAGGAATTCCTCACCCTCCTGGATAAAGGAAATACCTTGGCTTGTTAATACTAACGCATTTGCAAGTGTTGACATCTTCGCTGCGTTTTGACCAGTGATATTATTTGTCGCAAGACCATCGGCAATGTTATAGTTATCATGACAGGAAATATAGGATACTGTGTATGGAATATTATTTGATCTATCATCACCAATAAAGCCCATGACACCATTTTGAATTGCATAAATGTCACTACCGTGGTCACCGCTACCATTTACCCAACCCCAGGTATTGGAATTCGATACGCTACCTAATACAGCATCACGAATAGTTGAGTTGAAGCAACCGAAGTGCTCCCAAGAGCCATAATTGTATAAGCTACATAATTCAGCACCAGCATAATCAATACCTGCAGCTGCCCAAGGCTCACCATATACGACAATATTAGATTTTACATTGGTTTGAAGATTATATGCTAAAGCATCCATAGTGCCGATATCATGGATTCCCATTAAATCGAAGCGGAAGCCTCCAAGCTTATATTCTCTTGCCCAGAATTCAGTAGAATCAATCATGAACTTTCTCATCATGATATGCTCACTACATGTCTCATTACCGCAACCAGATCCATCTGCCATATATCCATTAACATAACGGAAGTAATAACCAGGCATTAGATAATTAAAGTTTGATGTCATCGCATCACTTACATGGTTGAATACAACATCCATAATAATAGTAATGCCAGACTGATTATATTTCATAACTAATGTTTTGAATTCTCTAATTCTTTCATATCCATCGTATGGATTTCTTGAATAAGAACCATCAAGTACATTGTAATTTAATGGGTTATAGCCCCAGTTGAAGGATGGATTTACCTCATCATTTGCTGAATCAAAGATTGGAAGTAATTGAACCGCATTGACACCTAATTCCTTAATGTGGTCAAAGCCTGTAGTTACAGTTGTACCACCAGAGGTGTATGTAGTACCTTCCTCACAGAAGCCTAAATATGTTTTACTTAATAATGGATTACCACCCCAAGTAGATGAGGATGTTAAATCGGCAATATGTGCCTCATAAACAGCTAAATCACCAGGGTTAATATCTAATGTTTGAATGGAATCCCAGCCTTCTGGGTTTACAGATTCAAAATCAACTACCATACCACGAAGTCCATTGACACCTGCAGATTTTGCATAAGGGTCAACAAGCTCTTGGCTATCATACATGAAATTAGAAACGACATAAGTATAATACTTACCAGATAAGTCACCAGTTACAGTCTTACTCCATACGCCCTTAGTACCTAAGGTCATATCGTATTCTGTATAGGTATCATTTCCACCTAAGTAAGATGGAGTACCTGTTGCATAAATTCTAAGCTTCATGGAAGTTGCAATAGGGCTCCAAACCTTAAATGTTGTGCTCGATTTAGAATAGATTGCGCCAAGCTCACCATCAAATCCATAGGTAGCTTCGAATCTAGATGTAGAATATAAATACATCATATTACCCTTAGCACTACCCTTACCATTTGCAAATGTAACCTCAAGAAGATATACATCATTTACATTTGGCATAGTAGAACCAAATTTATATTCAACGTATGTAGGAGTATTTGAAGTTAAATTCGAAGAGGAGGATCCTGAATTAATGAATTCAGTACCATTCTTTAAAATCTTCCAATTGATTGCAGAGGATGCTAATCCAAAATTCATATAGAATTGATTGTCTTCATTATTTTGATAGAAATTGAAATAGGTAATATTTGCGCCAACAGTTTCAGCAATAGAAGAATATACACCAGCAGAACCACCAACGAAATATACATGTAAATAGCCATCAGCTTCCTTCTTTAAATCGGAAAGCTTAAAGTATTTATTTGTACCATCCTTACTCCAATCGGTTTCCTTTTTGATAATTACACCAAAGTTATCTGCACCAAGAATTTGTGCAGCAGTAAATGTGTAATAAATACCATAAGAATCTGTACTAGTCATTTTGTGCTGAGCACCCTCAAGTCCATCAGCCCAAACGTGGATTGTATCAAATGTAGAATAATCATTATCTGCTCTATGATAATGTAATTTTAAGCCATTGATGGTAATGGCCTCTAAATATCCACAAACGCTACATAATTGATAATAATTACCATTTTCATTGATGAATTCAAATTCGTGAGCTACCTCATCTACTCTTTCATGACAATCTGTACATTCCATCCAATGTGTAGTTGTTGAGAAGGAATAGTCCGTTGCAAGAGTATGTGTATGACCAAGCTTAGGTAAAACTATAGTTTTGGTCTCACCACAAATTGTACAAGTATATGTCTTAATGCCTGTAGAGGTTTCTGTAGGTGCGACTGTTACAACCCCATCATCCCATACATGATCTACACATGGAGTAGGTATTTCAAATTTTGTCCAAGTACCAACGGTACACTTTCCTTGATCATTAGTACCACTAATATAATATGCATTTGTTATTGTTTTATCGACTGTGATGTCTACAGTTTGTGTACCAGCATTATTGTTAAAAATAATATAGGTATAAGCAGAAACATTATAATCTATATAATATACATCCTCATTACTAGAATTTTTGCCATATAGCTTCATATTAGTTCCAGGCCATGTATTGAATTTATCCGCATCAGAATTATAAATATAAGCATAAACATTAGACCAGCCCCAGTTATTTGTGAAATATACTCTTGATGTTCCAAGCTTATCAATAGTTAATGTTATTGTTTCAGCACAATCACTACAAGTGTATTTTACACTACCATTTGTAGTTCTTGTTGGTGAAACTAAATTATTCTGAGTCCAAGTATGAGTATGTTCAGAACCTGAAGAAGAACCTGCCTCACCAAGTACTTTTCTTTCTAATTCTAAACCACATACTGAACAAGTTACTACATAATACTTTGTTGTGCCTACAGTTTCTGTAGTTACTACCTTTTGGTGATCTGTAAAAGGCATTTCAATCGTCTTTGTCTGTTCTGTAAATTTGGTATTTACGAATCCTCTTGTAGTAAATACCTTTGTACCATGAGCCTTACATGTAGATTCCTTTGTTACTGTAAAATCACATGCAACAGATTCATACTCTAAAACCTCACCACAAATGGTACAAGTAATTTTTGCCTCACAGGTTAGATAATCATCACTCCATGTATAAGTAGGAGTAGATGAATTATGTGTATGCACAAGTACAGGAATGGCCTCAACCTTAGTTTCGCCACATACTGTACAGGTATAGGTCATCTCACCTGTAGTAGATTCTGTTGGCTCCTTTGTTACAACTCCACTATCCCATGTATGACCTAGGGCAGGAATGATTTCAACCTTAGTTTCATCGCATCCATCATCTAAGCATGTATAGGTTTTATAGCCTACTAGAGTACAAGTAGGAGCCTTAGTAATAACACCAGTGTTCCAGTTGTGATTATCTAAATTAGATGCAGGAATATCATAATAGGACCAAGTACCTACGGTATATTTACCCTCTGAATTTGCATCACCAAGATAATATGCATTTGTTGTAGTCTTATCTACAGGAATATCAACAGTTTGTGTACCAGTACCACTATTAAAGATAATATAAGAATATCTAGTTACATTATAATCAATATAATAAATGCCTTGACCCATACTATTATTCTTTAAATAGGTCATTTTTGTTCCAGGCCATGCATTATATGTATCTAAATCAGATTCATAGATATATGCATAAACATTGGTCCAGCCTTGACCATTTGTGAAATATACTCTTGATGTTCCAAGCTTATCAATGGTTAATGTTTTTTCTGTATCACACTCTATACAAGTATAGGTTACAGAGCCATCTTGAATTCTTGTTGGAGGAGTAACTACTCCCTCATCAAAGGTATGGCTATTTGTCTTTGGAATAGTTAATGCCTCAAGAGTAGATAGATTGCCCTGTGCATCATAATATTTATCATTTATAGAATCATAATAATATTCATAATGACCAGATGCACCACATGTAGGTGTTAATGCATCTACATGATTATAGTCCTTTGGCATTGGAATAACATATTGAATTGTATTTGTTTTTTCCGTTGTACCATCAATATAGTTATATTCAAATGTAGCACTTAATGTCCATAATGGATAAGAGCTAGATAAATCTGTAACGGTATATACAGCATAATAGGTATTATCTGTCTTATCATATGCACCTGTGACAGATTCGTAAACAGAGAATAAGGAAAGCTCGGCTTCCTTAGTATCATAACCCGCCTTGCTTAATTGGAATTCTATATCGATTTTTGTAATATCATCTAATGTTGCATCACTAGATAGAACAAGAGTACTTACATAACGTATTTTATCGTCATTAATGCTTTCTTGTTGCTCTAATAGGACATCAACCTTACTATCTAGGGTTGAAGATGCAAAAGCCTTAGAAATGCCAAATATCGAAATAAGAATAAAACCAAGTGATAGTAGTATTGCTTTTAAAAATTTTCTCATAGATCCACCTCTTTTATTTCTTAAAAGTATATTTAATTTTTTATCGATAATAATAAGACCTCCTTATAATGAGATAACATTGGAATATACACGAGTGAATCATGTACATATTCCAATGTAGGGACCATAGGCCCCTACATTTCATATTGTCTTATTCTCCAACAAAAACGTAATTGAAGGAATCGTTATAAATATAACAATTTGCATCTGTTGGAATGGTCAAATCTCCAGTTTTAGAATTACCGCTATTACTGAAGATAATCATTGTATATCCTTCAGTATTCTTGTAAGAATAAATCTTATGGCCATTGTAAGTTAATCCAGTATCTGTCATAGCAATACCTGGCCAAGCATGATTTTGATTTCCTTCGCCACCGCCATTTTTCCATGCATATGCTGTTACATTTGCCCAATCTGAAGTATTAACGAAATAGATAGTAGTAGAATCCATCTCGATTGTATATGTTTCGCCACAAGTTGAGCAGGTAGCAGTAAGGTTAGATTTTGATACAATTACATTACCTTCATGAGTATGACCTAATGCAGGAATTACTGTATCAGATAATGAAATTTCAACAGTGCAATATGAATCAGAATAATACTTACCATTTTTGATGTAATATAGAATATTTCCATTTGCTGTACAGCTTGGTTCAACTCTTGGAACAGTTGTAATAGTATTATCTACCATTGGTAACGTTTCATTCTTTGTATTTGTATACGTATTACCATTAAATGTAGCAGTAGCTGTGTATGCTCTTGTACCTGTTGTAGATGTAGTTGGTTCTACAGTGATTTCATTTGTAATTGTTGCATCCTTTGTAATTGTCTTACCACAATTAGCACAAGTTAGCTTTAATGTTGCAGCAGAATATCCATCCCAAGTCCATACAGGAGAAGAATATGTATGCTCACAGGTTTCACCAGTAGTTACACGGATTCCTTCGTAAGAAGATGCATTGTAAGCAATAGAGAAATCCTTACGAATTGCTAAATCTTCAGTCTGTGCAGAACCATTATTGAAGATGATATTTACATAAGACTCAGGAGAAACTCTATATAATCCTGTTTCCTCATCTAAGGAAATTGCTAAACCTGGCCAAATTGCATTGTTTGTAGACTCATCTACCCACATATAAGCATTAACTGTAGACCAAGAAGCACTATTATCGAAATAGATATATCCATCATATGCGATAGTTTCGTAAGTTAAATCTTCGCTTGTTAATGGAATTAATACTGTAGCATCCGTGCCATCGCCAAATGCGACATAGGTATATGTATCTTCGTATTCAACATAATAAGTATTTGAACTAGAATCTAATTCCATCGCAACCTTATCGGCTGTAGAATTTGCATCAGGGTATAGATATGCATATACATTTGTCCAACTATCTGGTTTATCGAAGTGGACGGTATACATTACTGGAGGTGCAACCTTAGTAAATTTATATGTTTGCGTATGGACGGTACTATTCTTATCTGTTGCAGTAACAGTAATTGTCTTAGTATCACCTACAGCCATATCATAACCAAAGGTTACCTGAGCACCAGAGGTAATATCATAGCTTGCACCATTAATAGTTAATGTTGAAGAAACTGCATTACGGATTACGAATGTAGCAGTTGTAGTTGCTGTATTGAAGGTAGATGCTGTAGCACAGCTAATAGAACAAGAGCCTTCAGTTGAACCAGTATTGTTATACACTACTGCAACCTGCTCATCACCAATTGTGCCAGTAATTACACCACCAGAAACAGTGAAGGTATTACCAGTAACAGCATCCTTATATGTACCATTTGCCATATTTGGAACAGAAATTGAACAATTTCCAGAATCACCAACGATTACAACACCAGTACCATTAGAGCCATATCTTTCGGTAACAGTATAGGAACCGCTTGAGAAGCAATTTTCAGCTGCATCACTCTTAGAGAAGAAGTTATGGAACTTATTAACAGCACCAACAGATGCATAGGACCAACCATTTAAGCAAGCTACATCACCTAAAATAGAATTTTCATAATCTTCAAATCTTGCACAATATAATGTAGAGAAATCCTTTCTAGATGCTAAGATAGCATAAGAACGGTTGATAACAGTTTCGCTCTTATTGTGAGTATCCTGTGTACCCATGTAGTTATCATGAGATTCAGCCCATGTAACCATATTCTCTCTATAATCCTCATAATTATTACCATCAGCACCATTGAAGCTACCATGACCATTTCCGCCATTTTCAACGATATTATGACCCATACCAGAATCGGTAATCGCAACACCATGCTTTGTATACCAGCCTAAGCTTCTGCCTTCACCTGGTCTATTTAAAATTTCTCCATAAGCAAAAATTTCTTTACCCTTAGCTGCTGCAGCTGTTTGAGCTCTACCCATAACTTCAGGTCAAAAATTAGAAGCAATAGAAGCATCATCATCTGGAGTTTCAATATGCTTTGCAGCATCAAATCTAAAACCATCAACACCATAGTCGATTAATTCTTCAAGATAATCTGCAACAGCATCCTGTACAACTGAATCAGATGTATCTAAATCCATCATCCCAATGTTACCCTGAGTAACATTACCTGGTTCATCTTTATCCTGAATTAGATAAGGATGGAACTTTAATGTATCCTTGTAGTAATATGTATTAATTTCAGGAACAGTAGAAGCACCATCTCCACCTGGAGTTGTTGTGCCTCCATTAAATGACCAAACCTTACCTGTGTATGGAACATAACCAGGCTCTCCAGGCTTTGCATTTTTATCTCCAGGAGCGCTCATGCCGGCAATTTCCCATTCATAATAATATGCTCTTTCGCATAGAGAATCTGCAACCCACTGATTACCTAGGTGGTTTGCAACAACGTCAACTAAAACCTTAACGCCTAAAGCGTGTGCAGCGTCAATCATTGCTGCGAATTCTTCCGGTGTACCAAGTGCATTATCACCAGTATCATCTAGTGTAAATGCAGCTGGCTGATAATATGCCCACCAAGAGCCCTTAGCAGTCTTACCACCAGTTGTAGCCTCCTTACATACCTGAGCTACAGAGGTTTGAATTGCTGTAAAGCCTTGTTCAGCAATATATGGAAGATATTCCATAATTTCATTATAGCTCCAGCAGAAGCACTGTAGGATTTGTCCATCCTGTACGCTATCTGCGAAGCATTCTGAAGTAGTAACAAATTCACCAGAACCAGAAGATTTTAAAGTATATGCTTCTGGAATCTTGTAATTCACTGTATTGGTTTCCTCATGTGTTCCATCTGAATAATGATATTCAAATGAAGCACTAAGGTTCCATCCTGGATAGGATTGTGCAACTTCTGTGATTGTAAATACAGAATAATATGTATTATCAATCTTTGCCTTTCCATTTGTACCAGCTATAGAATCGTAAACTGAAAATAATTCTTTTTCAGTTGAAAGTGTAGTCTCGCCCGCTTTACTAAGAGATAATTACATATCGATCTTATTAATATCATTTAAAGTAACGCCATTAGATAATTCTAATGTACTAACATATCTTATTTTATCGTTTGTTGTATTTTCCTGTTGCTCAAGTACTACATCTACATTATTTGCAGTAGTAGTTGCTGCATTAACAGCTGTAGCACTAAAGCCTACTAAAATAAGACCTGCCGAAATAATAAATAACTTTTTCTTCCTATTCATTCCTAAATTCCCCTTGTTTGTTCTCTCTATTTTTTCTATGGAATATAAATGAATTGGGTAGCTAAGTAATTGTCATCCCAGTTATTTAAATAACAGTTTACATTTGCAGATGTATCAAAACCATGTTCATCAGTTTGCTGTGTTCCGCTTGTGCCAGAATTGAAGATTACTTTTGTATAATCTGTTGATTTTTTTCCGCCTGTAAATGTATATGAATATACAGTGTATGTTACGCCATTATATGTTACTGTTCCACCCTTGGTCATCTGATTTCCTGGCCATGTAGTATTATTTGTTCCGCCCCAATAATGGATGTTTACTCTAGTATTCCAGTCATCACCCCAAGTTGAATTTACTAAGTAATAAATGGTAGAAGTATCTACGGTATATTCGATTTTTTCACCACATACGGAGCATGTAACACCATCAGCTGCACTATATACACCATGAGCTGCTGTATGATCCGTCTTAGCTAGAGTTAATGCCTCTAGTGTAGTTTCATTCTTACTTGCATCAAAATATGTGTTGCAATCTGCGCAATAATAATATTCTAGATTACCAGTAGCTTTGCATGTTGCAGCCTTTGCTGCTACATGAGTGTATGTATGTGTATGAGAGCCATCATCAACCTTCTGGTTCGTATATGTATGGCCGCCTGCTGTAACAGTAGCAGTATAAGTAGTTGTAGTTCCAACTACAGCACTAGTGATTGTAGCATTTACTGTATCCTTATGAGATGCATCTCTCTTGCAAGTAAAGGAAGCAGTAGCCTGGCTAAAGCCAAACCAAGCCCAAGTAGGTTCGCTTGCATAATCATAATCATGACCTAATGCAGGAATAGATTCAGTATATGTAGAACCACAATTTGCACATGTATAAGTTTTTACACCTGCAACCTCACATGTAGGTGCAGTGGTTACTACACCAGCATCATAGGAATGAGTTGCACAAGTATTTTTAACGATATTGTAATAATAAGTTGCTTTTGAACCATCAAAATCATATGTAGAAATATATGCACTATATGATAAATCTGCAGTTTGACCTCCCGCATTATTTGTGAAAATGATATGATCGTATAATGCATTATAAGCTACTGCATAGAATCCAGTAGAATCCTTTGAAATTGCAACACCTGGCCATTCATGGTTCTTTGCATTAGTTGTATCATTCCAAATGTATGCGTAAACATTAGACCAACCAACTGTATTTTTGAAATGAGTAGTAGTAACTGCTTGAGCTGCATAAGAAGCATTTGTGGAATCTAATTCTAATTCCTCACTTTGATATGTACCATCACTGAAGATGATATGTTCATAATCTTCGAAGGAAGTATATGTAATAGAATAAGTATCACCATCTGCAGTCATTGCCTTACCTGGCCATGTAGCATTCTTATCTGTACTACCATACATATATGCATAAATAGTATTGGCCCAGCCTTCAGGCTTTGTTAATGTAACTGTATATACAATTGGAGCAGGAATTCTCATATAAACAAATGTTTCAGTCGTTTCAGTGCCATTGATATCCTTAGCCTTAACGGTAACTGTAATAGTATCCGATACAGCCATATAATTACCGAATGTTACTGTAGCACCAGAAGTAATGTTATATGTTTTACCATCAACAGTTAATGTTGCAGAGACTGCATTTTTAATTGTATATGTAGCAGTTGCTGTTTCAGTATAGAAGAAATCCTCAATGTCATCGTCGATAGATACAGCACCAGTTCCAGAACTAGAATATAATACTGCGATTCCACAAGATGCCATAGTACCAGATACCTTACCACCAGCAACAGTAAATGTATTACCTGAAACTAAATCTGTATATGTACCATTCTTCATAACATCAGGTACAGCAACGTTAGATACAGATGTACCAGAGGATGCATTTACTAATACCATACCAGATTCAGTATCGTTATAACGTACTACCTGAGCGAAGTTAGAATTATTAGCTAACCATTCATTGTTTGTACCCCAATAATTTCTAAACTTATTTACAGCAGCAACCTCTGCTAGCTTATATGCATCAGAGCCCTTAGCACCAAGCTTAGTTTGGCAGCTAGTCCATGCAGAAGTACCAGTAGTATCTGTTGGTCTTGCTAAATATAATGCCTTAGCACCATTTCTAGAACCCATGATTGCATAAGTCTTGTTGATATTATAAATAGATGTATCTGGAGATTCATGCTCCTCATTTGCATATGTATCATGAGATTCAGCCCAAACGACGCAGTTTTCTCCACTTTGATAGCTTGTTGGATTATAAGAGCTAGATGCAGCAGCAGTTCCACTGTTGAAGCTTGCTCTTAATTCATTACCGCACTTATTTGCAATAACATCCATATATGGTAAATACCAATCATAGCTTCTACCACTACCACAGCCATTTAAGATTTCGCCATAGCAATAAATTTCTTGACCTTTGCCTTCTGCATATGCTCTTGCACCACCAACTACGGTAGGCCAGAACTGTGATGCACCACATGGTTCAGAGGAATTATCTGTTTCAATGTGCTTAGCAGCATCAAATCTGAATCCATCAACACCTAAGTCAATGTATTCCTTTAATAGAGATAATACTCTTTGCTGAACATAAGGATCATGAGTATTTAAATCTGGTAAACCAATAGCACCATTTGTTGTATGAGAACTATCTGTAGCATCATTAGATGTCTCTGAATGAAGCTTAGCTCCGCCAGCAACAGTACCATTAGTACCAAAAATGGTTGGTTCGTATACTTCAACTCCAGGGTAACCATTTGTTGTTGCGTATAATTGTGTCTTGCTACCAGCTAAATGGTTTGCAACAACATCTACGATTACCTTTAGTCCAATATTATGTGCCTTAGTAACCATAGATTGTAAATTAGACTTTGTACCAATTGCATTATCGCAATCATCTGGAGCGACAACGAAGCCAAGCGGCTGGTATAGCTTCCACCAACCTGCTTTAGCAGTGTCTCCACCACTCCAATAATCCTTTTGAGGCTGCATTGGTGATGTTTGAACTGCAGTATAACCTGCATTCTTTATGTTTTGTAAATTTTCTTCAATTACTGACATGTGCCAGTTCCACGCATGGAAGATGTTACCATCTTCAATGGAGCTTGCAGTAAAGCAATCAGCAATAGAGGAAGATTCCTCAAATGATCCACTACCTAATGTTACACTGAATTTTTCTGGAATTTCATAGTATACAGTATTTGTAGTTTCTGTTGTTGAATCAGCATAGAAATACTCAAATGTTGTACCTAGCTTCCATCCTTGATATTCAGCTAAATCTGTTAATGTGTAAACGGAATAATAAGTATTAGATACTTTATTCTTACCGTTTGTACCTGTAACCTCATCATAAACAGAAGTAGTAGTAATGCTAGCATTCTTTGTAGACTCTCCTGCTTTAGATAAAGTGAAGTTTAAATTAATTTTTGTAATGGATGTTAAATCCGTTACTGGAGTCATTGTACTGATAAAACGAATTTTGTCTCCCTGTGTATTCTCTTGTTGTTCAAGAGATACACCTATTGTATCTGCATATGATGCATTTGCATTTACTGCAACACAACTAATCCCAGCTGCAGCAAATACAGTTGAAAATAGTATAAGAGATTTGATCTTTTTCATAGACTACCTCTTACTTACCACTGAATAGATCTGATAGTGAACTAGATCCTCCGCCACTAGTAGAACCATTGTTAGATACAGCAATGATGTCTTCTAAATTTACTTTGATGTCTTTAATTTCTGGTCTTTCGTAATTTTTCATGTTTTGTTCTCCTTTTTGTCTTTTCTTACCCAAAAATTTTAGGTATGTAATTCTCCCCATTCATCATCATCTTCGTATGATCCACCATTGGATACACCAGATGTTGATGTTTCTTCCGTAGTAGTTGTTTCAATACCAGTTGAAGTCTCTATGGAAGTAGTAGTTGGTACCTCTATAGAGGGCTCTACAGAAGTGGTGGTCGTTTCATCTTCCTTGGTCGTCTTGGTAGTGTCCTTTGTATTGCTGTTACAAGAGGATAAAGCTATTAAACCAATCAGACATGGAAATAAAATAAATTTTATTTTC
>Ga0256869_1001156_pt1 | contig 12675 bp, 16 predicted proteins | sample RumenRJG_05RNA_FD_186096 | JGI IMG/M metagenome (GOLD analysis project Ga0256869, IMG submission 186096) | Metatranscriptome of bovine rumen microbial communities from Lethbridge, Alberta, Canada - Rumen RJG_05 (Metagenome Metatranscriptome) | ecosystem: Host-associated > Mammals > Digestive... | reverse complement strand
GACTTTTGATGTAAATGCAATTGAAATTACCTTGTCCTTAGATGATGTAATATCAATATCTTTTGCATTGATAAAATTATATGTTATAATCTTAGATGAATCAACCTGATCCAATAATCCTGCTATATTCTTATCTGTTTTTGATTTTCCTGTCGCAAGTGCCGGATTTGAACCGGAACACTCTATGGTGTACTCACCGTTAAACTTCCAAGTATATTTTGTTATGCTTGTTTGTATCTTACCATCAGAACCTACTATACCACCCGTAAACTCTAACACATCCATAAGATCATACACAAAAGGTGTATTCAACTTCATCATTATTGGCGTGTAATTAATATTTTGAATAGCAGACAATACATTCCTTCTTACTTCTTCTATTTTGCTATCTTTTCCAATTTGAAGCAACGGGTTTGAACCAAGATTCATAGTTAATCCATTATCAACTTCTGCTCCATAATATGATGTTGTTTCTTTGCCAATATTAACACAAGAAACACCTGTATAGAATGTTGCAAAATCTGATGCAGTTCCACCTTCTAATCTATGGAAAGAATCAAACGAATCTACTGCATCACCGCCATACTGCTTTAAGATAAGCTTGCCATTGCGATCAATCATCGCATTTGCGCCTATTGTCTGTGCAGCCCATGATAGCAAGTCTCTATAAGTTTCCATTTCATTCTCGGGATAAACACTGAATACTTCCTTTCCATTATTGAATTTCAGTAGCTCTGCTTCTGTCATCCCTAATTCGACATCACATTCAAAACAACATAATGAAATGAAGTCATATGGTTTTCCCTCAGATGATGTCAATTTTAATGATTTATCAAACTTAGACATTGCATCATATGCTGTTATTGCAACACCTGCTCTTGACCACTGTGCATCATCCACAAAATAGTGACCAAGTAAAACATCTTCAAATTCATCACCTACCTTTAAACCTTGATATGCAACAATCTCTTTACCTTTCCAAGTATTCCTTGCAATTGCCAAGTTTCTAAAAGTAGCAGATAACTCGCCAACATAAACCTGTCCAATCTGTATATTTGATGAATCTGAACATTGATTCGTTATTGAAAAAGTACCTTGCAATACATTGCTTTGATCAAAGTCTATTCCTCCGACTTTTCCTCTCAAGCGCTTATATTGTGCCTGCTTTTTCATTTGGATTTTAAAGCCATCAGAAATATCATACATTGCCCAAATCCTCCAAATCGAATGTTACTCTCCAAATGCCACCATCTTCTGTGTCTGCCAACATTTTTTCACTATAGTTTGTCACATACATTGAATCTTTCTGCAACTCATTACTTTCTGCTGGATCAAAATATTCAACATCCAAACTTGGCTCCGCTTTGTATGATCTCATTTCAAGTAACATTTCTTTATCACAATCAAAGGAGACTGATATAAATGGTATATTCATTCTAACAATATCTCTAACTGTAGTCCCACCTTCTGTCTTATTTGTTGAGTCGCTATCTTGTAAAGATAACGTATAACCTTTTTCGGGCTCAACCGGTAGGACATTCTCACCAATTTTAAGATACACTTTTTCATCTGCCATTTGTTATCTGCCTCCTTTCCTGAAGTTATTTCTTTCACTTGCTTTTACAACAAGTGTATCAAGCCTATCGTTACCAATATAAACTGGAATAATAATATCCCCAACATCATTGTTTGAAGAATTATTACCATTATTATACTGGTTTGCCTCACTCTTTGTAAGAACTCTTTCACCCTCATGCAATGTTGCTCTATAGCCATCATATGGAACATAAGACAATCCCATTCTATGGCTATGCTCAGTTGATGAGCTTGCTTTAACTGCATACTTATTGATCTTATCAATCTTTGTACCAATCTTATTCATATAACCACTAACTGTATCTAATATATCATTCAAAGATTTTTTCAGCTGTGATTCCTTACTTTCAATTCCATCAATAAGTCCATTGATAGTATTCTTGCCAACTTTGCTTGCATTTGAATACGCAGCATCTTTCATTGATTCAAGCTTTTTATGATATTTTTCATTAAGCTTATCCAACTTTTTATATGCTGCACTTTGTGCTTTCTGAATATTAGATTGAAGTTCATCGTATGCATCTTTATTCTCTCTCAATGCTTCCTGTTTTGCAAGTTTATTGCGCTCAGTCCAAAGCTTTCCATACTTCTCAAGCTCTTCGTCTGTTAAACCATTCAAAGCTTGTAACTCACCTGTTGCTTCTACACCTTGATTCCTTAATTCTTCCACCAATGTCTTTGGCAAAACATTTCTATTCTCAAGCTCTTCCATCTGCGTATTAAACTGTTTCAATGCATCAACCTGAGAACTAAGATTTGAAACAAGATCTTGCCCTGACTTATCTGTAGAAATCTGATATTTATCAAATAACTTAAACGTTGATAACAAAGCATCTTTACGATTATTTACTTGATCTTGATATGCTTTTGTCAAGCTATCAACTTTTGTTTTCAAGTTATCGTAAACTTCTGAAACTTTATTAGTATATTCAGTTTCAATGTCTTTTATCTCTTGATTTAACGATTCTTTTGCACTCTTGTAATTCTTGTAAGCTGTAAGACTTGCATCCGTTCCCTTTTTCGTTGCATTATAAATCTTTTTCCAAAAAGCAACTTCGTCAACTAATGTAACCTTATTGTATGTCTTTAATACATCCAGCTTCTTTTCAGCTGCATCAACAATTTCCTGCGACAACTTAGATGCAGATTTTTTGGCTGCATCTTTTTTGGAATTAATACCAACAATAACACCATTTGCAGCCTGTACACCAACTTCATCTTCCATAACCTTCGATGGTGAATGAATGCCTAATGCATCCTTGAATCCCTTAACAATATTTGATGCAAAATTCTTAACTGATTCCTTTGCACTTTCAATCTTTGCTTTCATACCATTGACAACACCTTCAATGATATTCTTACCAATGCTCAACATTTTACTTGGCAGTTCTTTTATACCATTGACTAATTTGTCTTTAAAATTCTTTGCTGCTTCTTTTGCCTTTTGTGGAAACTCTTGTTTAAATTTCATAACTTTTACCATTGTTTTTGCAAACCAAATTGCAATTTTCACTGGCAATTGTTTAAAGAAATTTATAACAGAATCTAAAAAGTTTTTACCCGCTTCTTTTCCTTTAGTTGCAAGGTTTATTGCGAATTTAACTATTGTACCTAAGACATAACCAATAATATAGCCTATCTTACTTGGCAGCTGCTTGAAAAACTTAATAAAGTTACTAATTGCATTGCTTGCTGCTTCTTTCATTTTCGAGGCAATATTTTTTGCAAAATTAATTATTGCTTTTATAACATTAGAAAGAATAGTTGCAATTATTTTTATAATGCCTTGAAATATTTTTGCAAATATACCAATTGCTGCTTTACCGATATTTTTGAAGTGTTCCCATGCACCTTTCCAGTCACCATTAATTAAGCTATCGATTAATCCAAACACTTCTGAAACTATATCAGCAAGACTTTTAATGACATCAACAACTACACCAACTACTGTTTCTGTTATTGTCCTGATGCCACCAAAATCATTTTCCCATAATTCTTTGATTTTACTTGCAATTGATTTAACATGTTCAACTATCTCGCCAAACTTTTCACTCAACGTTGCTGCTAACTCATTTATTGCATCACCAATTCCTGCAAAATTTGTTTTCCACGCCAAATACAATGCAGCTATCAATGCAATTATGATTCCGATCGGCCCTGCTGCTGCTCCAAGCACGCCGCCTAATTTACTAACAACACTAATGATAGTACCTACAGTTGATAAAACTTTTCCAAGTATCATTAATACCGGTCCAATTGCTGCTACAATTGCAGCGATCTTCACGATCATCCTTTTTTGTCCATCATCAAGACCATTCAGCCACTCAACTAACGATTGCAATTTTTCGACAAATGCCTTAACATATGGTAACAACATATCACCAATTGTAATTGCTAACGTATTTAACGTAGATAATAATATTGTTATCTGACCATCTAAGTTATTTAGCATCTCTTGCGACATTCCTGCTGCCGTTCCTTGCCCATCAAAAGCATCAGATGCACCATAAATTGCAGTTTTTAGTTTTTGATAATCTTCATCTGAAGCACTTAAAATATTAAGCAATCCTGCCATTCCTTCTTTGCCTGCCAACGTAGCAGCATACTTTGCTTTCTCTGCTCCCTCAACGCCATATGCTGAAGTCATCAAGTCCTGCAAAGTATCATTATATGCTTCTTCTGAAATTTTTCCATCTTCGTATTGCTTATTAACCTTAGCCAATTGAGTTTGAAATTCTTCTGAACTTATATTTCCATTTGAAAAACTTGCTCTTAACTCGTCCATTAACTGAGACAATGGCTTTACTTTTCCTGAACTATCTGATAAACTAATTCCAAGCTTATCCATTGCTGCTGCTATATTGTCAGTTGGCTTCGCTAAGTTTGTAATTAATGTTCTCAAAGAAGTACCAGCTTGTGACGCCTTAATGCTACCATTTGCCATCAATCCTAATGCTATTGATACATCATCAACTGAATAACCCATTGCACCTGCAACTGGTGCTACATATTTGAATGATTCCCCTAGCATTGATACGTTTGTATTTGCATTACTTGATGCTGCTGCTAACACATCTGCAAAATGCGAAGAATCAGATGCAGATAGACCAAATGCTGTGATAGCATCCGTTACAATATCTGATGTGGTTGCCAAATCTAAACCATCTGCAGCTGAAAGGTTCATTATACCATCAATACCTTCCAACATATCGTTGGTTTTCCATCCAGCCATTGCCATATAAGTAAAAGCATCTGCTGCTTCTGATGCCGAAAATTTAGTCTTAGAACCCATCTCAATAGCTTTATTCTTGAGATCTACCATATCAGTTGAAGTAGCACCTGATATAGCCTTTACTTTTGACAATCCTTTTTCCAAAGATGAAGAAGCTTTAACTGCTGCCACACCCAATCCTACAATAGGTGTAGTGACCTTTAACGTCATATCCTTGCCGACGGAAGTCATTGATGAACCTACATTCTTCAACAATCCTGATACTCCACCGGTTCCTTCCTTAAAATCACTTACAGCAGATTTTGCCTCTTTAAAGCCTTTGGTAAATTTAGATGTGTCCAAGTCCAAATAACCAACGGCCGTACCTAAATTTACCGCCACTTTAATCACCTCACATCATATTGTTTATAAATCTCACTTGGTAACTTTCTTTGATTCTTCAAATTATCTTTTTTACCTTTTTGTTTTTTACTTTTAAATTTAGGCTTTTTGCCCTCTCTCAAATTCGAGATAATGTATGCACAAGCCTCATCTAAACAATATGCTGTATATTCATCTTCAATACCTAATAATGAACTAGGCCTCTCTTTGAACTCCTGACTCATTTGAATCAAGCTCATTATCCTCTCGCTCTTTACGAAAGGATTCTAATACTTCAGCTCCATTCTGAGTATAATTGAAGATAAACATCATTTGTTCATCTGTAAGCTGTATGCCTGCCTCTTTCAGATCATTATAAGACGGCTCAACAAATGTTGCTTCACACAACCTGTCAATAACCTCAAATAACTCTCCTATCTTATCTCTATTTGTCACAAAAGAAGAAGAACCCTCTGCAAACAAATCTGATGCAGATTCTAATAACGTATTTGGAATATCTCCATTTTCAAGCATTACTAAAATCGAAGGTCTTCTTACTCTTGCATAAAATTCCTGCCCTGGACCAAAATCCGGTAATCTTACAATTGTACCTTTTGTATATCCTTTTAATGTGGACATACTGGTTACTTTTAACTCTTTATTATTTGCCATTTTACTTTCTCCTTATCGTTTAACTAACCACAGGAAGTTCTTTAACAGTCATAATAGAATATGGTGCCTGTCCTTTCGCTGGCGCACTATCAATTGTAATTGAATTTACATTAAATGTATCATCCTGTGCCCCTACACCGAATGGCTGACCTGTACAGTTAGGATATGTGATCTTTTCATATTGAACAATGTCTCCTGATGTATCATATACAGAAGAATAAATATCGAGATCAAATACCTCTCCTTTGTCACCACTTCCTGCGACAGGCGGTTCATATCCTGCAACACCAAATGCAGTTTTTTCTGTCTGAGTTGCTGTTTTTTCTTCAGTAGTCCAATAATACAATGTACCACCCTGAAGTATCTTTGCCTGCTCAAAGTTAAATACATTATCTGTAAGTGTAAGCGTATTACCTGTTACAGTTGTTGTTGCTTTCTTCTGAGCAATCAGCTTACCTTTAATAATAAGCTTTACAGCGTCTGTTGTCTCAGTTGCGATTGCTACTTCAACCTGTGATGCTGTATCAAGTGCTAATGTCTGTGCATTTACGCCTCTAGTTCTCATTACAACTAAGGCTGCATCAATCATAGCAATTTCTGTTCCACGCTTTGCGTCTGCCATTTCAATTCCTCCTTATCCTCTTAAAAATCTATTTCTTACTGTATAACGATATTCAACAGATTTCATCCACCCTTTTATTGATTCATCATAAAATGCTTGGGTTTCATTTCCTGTCGGAATAACTAATGGAAAAAGTTCATTTATACTTCCTTTGATTAAATTTGTATATTCATCTAAGTCAGTAAAACGATTTCCAGGAACATAACACATAACATCAATTAAAACTGTCTGTGAACTATTTGATCCTGCTTGGTATCTTCCTCCATCACCTAAAACAACATATTCATCTGTCACATCTCCTACATGAGTATTTGGAGGAAAAACAGAAAAATTATCAGCCTCTAGTTTATCATAAACTTTTTCATATACTGACATCTCCTACCTCCTTAATATCCCATTTTGTCAAGCAAATTTGCATACCCCTTAATAACTTCATTTCCTCTTAACTCAATAGTAGGCTTTACAATTGCAAATCTCTTTTCGTGTGCCAATTCCAACCATAAACCATAATCTACTCCATGAGCTAAAGTTATTCTAACTCCATTATCAAGTTTTGATGTATCTGCTTTCAATGACTTTCTAGCCATTCCTGTCCTGTCTGTCCAAGGCGCATTTTTCTTTGCATAAGATTCTAAGTTTTTAGCTTGATTCTTAGCATACATTTCTACTGCAGCTTGTGCTTTCTTGTCAACAGCTACAATTCCTTTAACAAGATTATCGACATTAATCTCAAATTCAAATTCAGGCATCTAAATCACCTCTTCCAAAGATATGTCTGCAGCTACATTATAATTTTGTATGTTTAATACGCTGGAAACTTTATATTGCTTTCCACTTATTTTAATCTTATCACCTAAGACAATATTTTTTGCATCTTCATACATACACAATATCATTGGACTTTTTGATGTCCTTATAATAGATGCATCCGAACCTGTTGTTTGAATATAAGAATTTGATTCGTGATACAAACCTTTTATATCCGCAACCTGTTCTAATTCTTTAGTTGGCTGTTTGAACTTATCAAGCTTGCTACGAAAGAATTGATACTGTAATCCATTACGTTTTAATTGTGTACGTATTCTATTTTCCATAAAGTATGGAGGTTTCATTATTGTCAACCTCCTTTCAACTGTCCGGAATTATTTGGTCTGTATCGCTGTGCTAATCTTCTAAAATATTTTGAAGTATCAGCACATGATAAACCTGTTACATTCAACGTTGTATCTTCTGCTTTTACCAAAAGCATTTGATATATTGTTGCATTTATGTTGCCATTGTTTTCTTTAAGATAAAAACTATAGTCATCATCTTCGAAAAATGGACAACTTTCTTCTCTAAGAATTTTTTTAATTCTTTCTTCTGCATCAGAAAGTGCCATGTAAACACCTCCTTATACAACCTCTTTCAAGGCTTTCTTTAAAGCACCTACTGTCTTAAACTCCTTTGTATCAATGCCTTTACTCTCTGCAAACTCTTTAAGTTCATTCATATCCATCTCATCAATAGACTTTTCCATTTCGAGTTCCTCATCAGCTGCATCCCATTCATCCTTTGCATCTGTAGACTTACCAGTAACCTCAGAAGAGGTTTTTTCCTCTTCCTTTGGTTTTCCTTTAGCTGACTTATTTGAAGCTTTCTTAATGACATTGACATCCTGAAGCTTCTGAAGCTTCCAGCCACTTCTTTCAAAGCTGTTCTCGAATGCCCCATACGGAACTCTTCTTACTTTTCCTTTTTTATCCACAATATTTACAAGCATCTTAATACCTCCTAGCCGGCAATAACATCAAGAATGCCAACATTATCAGCTGCTTCAAATGAAGGCAGATAAATCATCGAAACTTTTGTTTCAACATTAACTGGGTCAATCTTCTTAGAAGTTGTTACCGCTACACCAGTGTCAGTGATTGATACATTTGCAGCAGAACCGGCCATCAAGTCTGACTGTTCAGGTGTCGTACCAAACCAACCAGTTCCTAACTTGCCTGTTGGAAACATAACAAAAATATCATTTGCTACGTACTGGAACTCTTTACCCTTTTCATCCTTTGCTTTCTTATTGTATACCACAACATCCAGTCCTAACTCATCCATGATATAATCCAAGATCTTTGTATCTGATACTGGAGCTGTCGCATCACTTCCAAGAATTGCCTGACGAATCTCATTGTTCTTTCTGATGTAACCAAATGTTTTTCTCGAGCATACTGCTCTCTCAGGCTTCACACCAGTTTCATCTTCAATCTTATCCTGCAAATCACGAATATCATCAATAATTGTTGCTTCCGGATCTGACCAAGACTTCTTTACCTCAACCTGATGGTCTTCCGGCATATGATAATCGTAATCATAATTCTGACCGTTTGCTACAATGCTAATTGCACCAGTAGTCAATGCCATCATTCTCATGCGCTCTCTCTGTGCTGCTGCACCATCAAGAAGATTTGTTGTATCATCGAATACCTGATTAACGATCGAATCAATATATGCCTGATTGCCAGTTTCAAGAACCTTATTAAGTTCCTGCCGAAGTTCCTCATCAATGTAAGTTGATTCTTTGAAAAATGGCATGTCTGCACTGATCTTATCAAAACCAAGTCTGTCACGTTTCTTAGAAGTTACATCATATGCTGATGGCTTTAATACGATTGGCAACCCTTTTGAACCTCTAATCCACTTGATTGTCAATCCAAGTTTCTGCTGCGATGGAAACAGTTCTTCACCAAGATAAGGTGCTCTGTTCTGTGCCTGTGTTTCCCAATATGCTGTAATCTGATCTGATGTTACTAATTCAAAAATAGTCATCTTTTCGTCCCTCCTTTATTTACAAAATGTGATCTTTGTCAGCTTATCTCTAAGCTTTGATGAATCTGTATTTACTGTATCAAGCAATTCAACAACGCTTGTATCAAGCTTATCTTCATCAACAAAACCAAAAACAATAACTCCTCCATTTGCTGGACCTGCAGTAACATCAACATCATGTTCTGCAATTCCTACAAGTTCATCATCTTTCTTACCAACTGTAAAAGCTGTATCTCTAGCTACAAGTGAACCTTTAAGAGGTGTTCCTGCTTTTACGATCTTCTTGCCACCAACTTCTGCAACTCCCTCATTTGAGATAATACATGGCAAAGCAAAAAATAACTGTGTGTCAAACAAAATAGTCTTTCTTGAAAGACCACTTGTTTTTGTAAAACCTGTCTGATTTAACATTTTGTTTCCTCCTTAATCTTAACTTCTAAAAAAGCTACTCTTTTTTGTACCTAAGTTATTCTGCTGTTCAGCAAGACGCTTACCGATTCCATTTTTGTTATTTAGATTGCTCTTGTGCTTTATGCCAGAACCTGTTCCACCTTTTTCACCCGAATCATCGTCCGAATCTGAATCTTCGAAAAAACTTTTGTACTTTGACTGAGTTTTCATTTCAGCCAACACATCATCTAATGATTTGTCTTCTGTTACTTTTAACATAGCGATAGCAACTGCATCATCAACTGCATCTTTTTTAACACCAGCTTCAATTGCTGCAAGTTTATTTTCTGCAGCCTCAGCTCTCTTTTCAGCTTCGGTCTTATCACCTTTTATCTGATCAAGTTCAGCCTGTTGTTTCTGTTCAGGTGTTAACTGTGACTGTTGCCACTGTCTAAATGCTTCCAACTGATCTTTAGCTTCTTTTTCTGACTTAAAGCCCATTTCTCTGAATGCAGCTCTTCGTCCCTGCTTCTTTTCTTTTGTCGCATTAGCAGTCATCTCTTCCTGAGTAAATGTTTTACCTTTGCTACCTTTTCCGGACTTACTATCTTTATCCGAATCATCATTATCACCATCATCAGGTTCATCAGAATCATCATCGTCATCGTCCGGTTCATCATCAGGGTTATCATCATTGCCCTGTCCATCTTTAGCAAAAAACTGTAAATTAGTTGCCATACATGGTTTTTTGTTTTCCAACATGTTCTCAATTGTTCTGTTTTTCATCTTTTTTTCTTCCTTTCATCCAGTTAATGTGTTGGTCACAATATATTCCACTTTTAATCTTCAAAAGCCTCACGTGGTATAAGACTTTTATATCTATTTTTAAGTTGCATTTCGTAACTTATTAGATCATCTTTTAATGCTATTGCTTCCTTTAATCTAGCTTCAGAAACTTTAGCTCCACATTTTCTTCTTTTATTTATACTGCTCGTAATCCTGTCATACTTTTCTTTCTTCTTACGAACCGTATAATTTTCAACAATTGTTAAATGTGGTTTATTGCACATAGGGCACTTAAAATATTGAATGCCTATCTTACTACCTGCAACCTTGATTTCTTTTCTTTTGAACTCAATATTATTTTTTTTAACTTCACAATGACAATTATCACAAATGATTTTATTAGCCTTCAATTACATATACCTCCTGAACACTTCAGTCGGAATCTTGTCCTTATATTGATTCAAAAGCATTTGCTGATATTCTGTATTTTCTAACTTTAACTTTTCAAGCTTATCTTTTCTCTGTTTATAAATAGCCGGACGTAACATATGATCTCCTGTTGCTTCCATTTTTCTAACAGAATCATAAGCTGCAAAATATGAATCTCTAATTCGTTTAGCTCGATAATTCAACATCCCTACTAACTGAATTGCTCCACATTCAGGACATTTGTAATAAATTATCGCAAAGGTGTCATTACCAATCTTTACTTTTTCTTTCTGCTTAATTTCTATAGTATCAAATAAAAACTCGCTATTACACTCTTTACATATTACTTCAACTTTTTTATTCATCTTTTTTCTCCTTTAAACAAGAATAAGCCAGTATTTCTACCAGCTTGATTCTCTTAATCATTTTTTATTTATTCTAACTATATATTATCTATAAGACTACAATAATATCTGATTTCCAATTTCCATATTTTAATACTTTAATGTAACCTTGCTTTTCTAAGCATCTTAAAGTCGCTGTATTAAAAAATCCCCAAACAGCATTTTTTTCATGTGCAAGTTTGTATTCATATTCATGTATTTCCTTAAATTTATCTCCACATTCAATAAAACTATCTAATGTAGGATATAAACATTTAGTTGGTGCAAAACGTTCTGCTTCCAGGTTATACTGATATTCCATATATTCTCTAAAAGTTTTGCACGATAAACATCTGTTTAATCTCTCCAATATTTCATCGTAAGTCTTCACCTGTGCCTTTGTCATTTTTTCTACCTCCATAGATTTAATTGATTTAATATTTAATTTATGATTATATTATATACCATATTTATAAATTTGTAAACAACTTTTTTGATTATTTTTAAAATTATTTTATCGTTTTCTTCAACATCTTCGGAGTATAGCCAAGCGAATAAGCAAATTGATCAATTGCATCATTCATATTCTGATCACCTACTCCATTATACCAATTAGCTAAATCATTAACAACATCATTTGTGCTTTTTGTTTGGACAATTGTTAAGAAGCATTGACCATTTGGATGATCCAATGGAACTTCTCCTTTTGGATAAACTCCTTCACCTAAACCGTATTCATCATTTTCTGCTCTTTCTATGCACAAAGGACAAACACGATCATTTGCACTGATATTCCATTTATAAGCATCAACCCAAGGATCTTTCTCAGTAGATCTCTCAAAAGCTTCTTGGTACGCATGGCTCATCATCGTTCTTGCTAATCTACTAGCATTATAATCAACTACTTTATTACTACCTGGATAATCTCTTGCCCATCTATATGTTTTTCTTGCTTCCGGATTTACATACGCTTCAAGATCCTTGGCAACTTCGTACACGCCTTTATTTTGAGCAATTCCTCTTGCCACAATATTTTGACAATCCTGCTGTATTTTTTTATTTGCTCCCCATATAGCACTACTTAATGACCAATCACCTTGATATAATTGCCCTGATATTATTGTCTCAACTACATCGGTAGGAATATTGGAATACTTTCCGGTTATACCAGTAAATCCTAGCTCTTTAGCTCTTCTTATTTCCTCTTCCAATACAGCTTCTGCAGTCTTTGTCATTCCTGACTTAATATTGGATTCAATCCTACGATTTATCTTGCCAAGTTCATCTGCAAGTTGCTTTTGATATTCTCTCAAATACTGTGTTCTAAGTATTGAGCTTATATTTGTCTTATCTGAAAGATTCTCAATTCTTCTTGAATATTGATCAGCAATTTCCTG
>Ga0256869_1001148_pt1 | contig 12701 bp, 10 predicted proteins | sample RumenRJG_05RNA_FD_186096 | JGI IMG/M metagenome (GOLD analysis project Ga0256869, IMG submission 186096) | Metatranscriptome of bovine rumen microbial communities from Lethbridge, Alberta, Canada - Rumen RJG_05 (Metagenome Metatranscriptome) | ecosystem: Host-associated > Mammals > Digestive... | reverse complement strand
TTGTCGCTTGGCTCGTCCAAGAACCGGCAACCATCCCGTGCCCTATTCCCAATCGCACTAATGCAAAAAAAGAATCGTAATCGTCCACTTTCATAGTATTCATTCCCCCTCTCATATTTGTACCCTGCGGCAGTATCACCCGCCACAGGGAAAAAAAGGCACTTATGCCTTAGGCGTATACTTACCTGTGTACAGGTAGTCGCGCAGCTGCTCTTTGGTCATGTGACCGATTCCCAGATAATCCAGGTTGTACTTGGTCTCCTTGAAGAAACTCTTCTCGTGGAAGGCACCGCCAATCACTATCATGGCATCGATGATAGGCGTAGGCACTCCAAACTTCACACCTAGGTCGTGATAAATCTTGCATCCCACAGGAATATCCTCAGTGATATAGCGGTGGTTGATGTCGTTCGGGCCGGTATTACCCTCGTCGCAGGGCTTGTCCAACGGGAACACCACATTGTCTTTTCCGTTCTCGTCCAGGCCCATATACTCCTGAGTAAGGATGCTACGACGGCTGAAGAACATCTCATAGTCCCACTTCGGATAGTCAATGCCCAGTTCCTTGGCAATGGCCACCTGCTCCTGATAGAACTGATACTGCACACGGCAGATGCTAGGGCACAGACCGTGGCTATACATCGAGTAGCTGTCCGGCTCGTTGCCATATACCAGCGACCAGTTCTCCATGCTGGAGACACCCAGCAGCGAGGCAGGCACGTGGATCACAGGATTAATGTTGGAGAAACCGATGTCAATCATCGTGTCACCACGGTCAGGACCGTTGCCGGTATAGACACTGTCCATACAGGGCAGGTACTTTCCGCTCTCGATGAAGTCATCCATATCGCTCATAGGCAGACAGGCACCACGAAGCGAGATAGCACGGTACTTAATGCCCACATGGTTAGTCCAGAACTTCTGAACCTTCTCCACACGTGTTCCGTAAGGAGTACTTCCCCAACCACCAATAATCACATCCTTGGTGCAACCAGCCTCACGCATGAACCTACGAAGCAGGAAACTGGCATAGTTGTCAGGATAGGTGTGAATCACCATACCGTCTTCCAGAAGCGGAACCAGTTTCTTCAGATAGTCCTCATGAGCCAAAGCGGGTATAGACATCAGGATAAACTTAGCACCTTTCACGGCTTCTGCCATATCGGTAGTGTACATATCCAAATGGGCCCGTCCACTGCGTTCAAAACCATAAAGGTTGCGCTGGATTCCATCCATTTGGATACCAGTACGATCCATGTAGGCAATGGATTTAGGACTGCGGCTATAAAGCCTTACTTCTCTCTCCGGCTGGCCAAGCTTACAATCAGCTGCCAGCGTCATACCTACTGCACCAGCACCCAAAACGGCAATGGGGCAATCTTTCAAATAACTTAAGTCTCTTGCCATAAATTAATCAGTTTAAAGTTAATATAATAATCAAACTCCTTTCTTCTCTGCCATTTTCTTCTTGTAATTCTTCAAGTTCTCAAACAAATAAGCGAACCATGGAAGCGGGTCATCCCAATAGAACATCTGCTCCTTCACGGGTTTATATCCCAAACGCCACGACATCCTACGGAACCTGTCTTTCGACTTCAGGAACCACAACATTTCTGTCTGCCCAATACGCGAAGCCGTTTTAGGCTTAGTCACTTCCATTGGAGTCACCTCCATACCAAAAGCATCTTCCAGTATCTGTTGTGCATGGTTCACCCCAGCATAGAAACCTAATGCAATGCCATGAACAGGACGTGGATTAATCTCAATCACCTTACCCACGTTGTCACGACAATCCAACATCAGGTCCACACCCATTTCACCATGCAAACCCATTAGCTTCACCAGTTTGTCACAGTTTTCTGTGATGTCAGGTCTTACAAGGATTCCATTCAACGTACTAGTACCTCCCACCTCAGGGTAGATATGCTCGCAAATATACAGGTACGAACTCTTGATGTTACCATTTCGGTCTAACATTACATTTCCACCCATCAGACGGCTGCCTTCGGGGATATACTCCTGCACCACATAACCCTTCAAGTCAATCTGCTTTTCCTTTATATATTCGCGCATTTCATCTGCCGTATAGAACAGGTGAAAACCTCTTGCTCCATACATGCTGTGCGGTTTGATAATCACAGGAAATTGAATCCGTCCGTCTATGTCGTCAATGCTCTCGATACCAAAGAACGTCTGCGGACAGGGAATCCCGTTTTCCATACAAACCCGCATTACTTCTTCCTTATTGTTCACGCGGTCGAAGACTTCTTTATCCATGGCATAGATGATGGCATACTTAGATAGTTCTTCCTTGTTGTGTGACAGGATTCGAGCAGAGAACTCAAAAGGAGCAAACACCATGTCAAATTGTCCCTTCTTAACCAAATTCACGATGTAGACCTCTGACTCTGCAGGCTTATGTAGGTCACAAATCCCTAATATTTTATGGTCTGGGTAGCGCGACGAATAGGCACAATCCCACTTTGTACCACACAGAACACTAACCTCACACCCCAGCTTCTTAAAACCTCGGATAAAAGGTAATGACTGCTTGGTGTATCCCTCCAACACCAAAATATGTTTTCCAGTAAATGGCTTATTGTTCATTATTTATGCTATTAACAACTCTAACTATTTTGTTTAATTCATTCACCGACAGGTCATAATAGTATGGTAAATTGAGAATTTTATCTGCTATGCTGTGCTCTTTCTTAAAACTATCGGGGCAGCCCAAAGAGCAATGGCTAAAATCCATATCTATCCCTTGGTTAACGCATTTTTTGTAAAACTCGTTTCTATTCTCAACCTGTATTGCATAGCGGCAACAAACCGCATCTTCATCAATTATTGGCTTGCTTACTGACGGGTTGCAAATCTCCTTGTCGTAGAAATCAAAAAATTCTTTCCTCTTTGCAAATATCTGATCAAGACGCTTTAATTGGCTAAGCAGAATCACGGCTTGCCACTCAGAGAATTTATATGAATACAAGTCTGTCTTCTTTTCTGAAGGTTTTTCGTGTTCTGTTTTCTGAAGCTTACCTTTTGATGCTATCGTAAGATAATGGAAAAGTCTATAGAAATAAACATTCTTTGTCAGTACAAATGCAAATCCTCTAATCAGCCCTTTTAATTTGAATTTCAAATCTGGTTTCCTCCAATCTGCACTTGCTTTGATATCATCTATCATTTGTTTGTTCTTGCTAACAAGAACTCCTCCAAATGGAGGTACATTCAAGAGCTTGGACGCATTGAAACTCACCATTGCATACTCCCCGAACGTGCCTGTCTTTTTCTCATTCACTGTGGAACCCATTGAAGTAGCACAATCCTCAATCAGCACCGCTCCCACCTCTTGGCATTTATGGGTGATTTCTTCGATGATACAGGGAAGCCCATATTGATGTGTAGCAAGAACAATACAATTTGATGTGATTTCATCCAAAAAATTAGAATTGTATGTAGATGAATCCGTCTCGCTATAAACAATCTCTTTATTTGCAAGCTTCACAGCCTCAACCACTACAATGCAAGTATAAGCGGGTACAATTACCTTTGTCTGAGGCAGACGAATCAACACCTCATAGATAGCATCCCTTGCCGAAGGGACAAGACAGACTTGTTCGCCATCAAAAAATGAAGAGAGCCTGCGTTCACATTCTTCTATTACTGAATGTTTCCGCTTAGATGTAAATACAGCCTTGAGTAAATCAGAGATGCCATAATTCACACGCACTCTAGGAATCAAACTTAATGACATAATTGTCTAATAATCTCCTCTAACTTGGTGATGCTTTGCTCCTTCGTAAAGTGCTTCTCAAAATAAAGCCTGCCGTTGTTGCCTTTTTCTTGCAATGCCGCTTTATCCATTTTAATAATACTGTGAATCAGTTTCTCTAATCCTTCAGAGTCTCCTGCGGGCACACAGAATCCACAATCAGCCGTTGTAATCATATTCCGAGCCCCCTCATCTATCATAGCCAAAACCGGTTTTCCGGCTGACATATATGATTGAAGTCTTCCGGGAATTGTTGCTTTAAGATGAGGCATATCCGTTTTTTTGAGGGATAGCAACATCATATCAGCTTTTTTATAGTAAGAAGGAATCTTTGTAAAGGGAACCTGACCCGTAAAGGCCACATTATTCAAAGCCTTTTCCTGAACCAAACTTCTGAACTCTTGCTCCATTGGTCCACCGCCCACGAAAACGAATAATACGTTTTCTTCATCCTTCAAGTTTTCAATGACAGGTAAAAGATAAGGAATACCGATTCCATCATTGATACTGCCTGCCATCATAATGACAAACTTGCCACCAAATGAAATCTCTGCGTCGCAGGGCATCGCAAGAATATCATCACACCAGTTGTGGAAGAGCATGATCTTTTCTGAATAGTCATGTTTTCTGCACAGAAGGGGCTTCATTCCTGGTGATGTCACCAAAAGTTTGGTGGAATTTTTGTATGCCCATTCTGAGAATGATGTTACCGCTCTAACCAAACCTTTTGACTTTCCCGGTGGCAATGATGAGACGAATGAGTCTGGCCAAACGTCCAAGACCCAGGTGTAAACAGGAGTCTTACGTATCTTCTTCAGTATGACGGCTGGTATAACTTGAGTAATAGGCGACACTTGAAAAACTATACAAGCATCGTATTTCTTCTTAAAAATGAAATAGAAGAGTATCCACAGAGTGGCACTGAGGGCGTAGGTCAGATAGTTCAATGCAAGACCAATGGATGACGCTTTCGCTCCACGCGGTGTCTGGAATACACGGTATATATTAACACCATCAATCTTCTCTTTACGCTTTGAAAAGAGGCCATATCCCTTATGATACTTCCCTTGAGGATAGTTTGGAATACCTACAAGTGCATCAACATGATGTCCTCGCTTGGCCAATTCAAAAGCAATATCACTGCTCTTGAAATTCTCAGGATAGAAATACTGGGTAATCAATAGTACTCTCATCCAACTATATTATTAACAAACTGTTATATAAACTCAAATACTGCTCGAAGCACATATTTTTGTCAAAGAATTCTTCAGCTCTTTCCCGACATGCCTCTCTATATTTCACTTCATCGGTGTTGCAAATAGTCTTAACTGCATCTGCCATAGCCATTATATCTCCCTGCTCAACTACAAAGCCAGTGTCTTCAGAAATTGATTCGGGCGCTCCACCTGTACGGTATGTAACAACAGGGGTTCCGCATGCCAATGCCTCCAGATTCACGGTCGGGAATGTGTCTGCGTATGTGGTATTAATTAGAACTCTTGCATTGGAATATAGTGCTACCAATTCCTGTACATTCTGCGTCCTTCGTATTCCTGTTATTCCCCGCGGGAGTTCATTTACTTGTTTTTCGGAGAGTCCAACCACCGTAATTATGTAGTCATTGGGTAGAAGTTCACGCAACTTGTAGATGTCATCAAGTCCCTTTTCTTTATTCCAGATACTCGACACTGCCAGAATTCTATAACCATCGGATTCCTTTTGGGGTACTAATGGTTTAAATACATTTAAGTCAACACCGTTTTTGATAACCTCTATCCTTTTATCTCTAAGAAAAGACTGTCGAACAAAGTTCGCCATCCAGTCAGAGCAAGGAACAATGGTTAGGTTCTTGTTGCTTAGGAACAACCTTTTTTTTAACTCATAATTCCGTTTTGAATTATCAAAACACGTTTTGGGATAGGCATTTTTCAATGGACAATCAAAGCAACCGATTTTCCATTTTTCACATTCCGCCGTTACGAAATGAAAACAATGACCCGTGAATGCCCAGCAATCATGGAATGTCCAAACAACCTTGATGTCTGTCTGATTGAGGTATTCGAACAGTAAACGGTAATTCAAATAGTGATCATGGATGTTATGCAGTTGGATTACATCTGGCTTTAATTGCCTAATCTGTTCTATCAACGTCTTTGTTGCAAATCTTGAACATAGCCCCTCATTATCTCTAATCCTTTGTTCTGCATAATGAATATACCGGTTATACTTACCACCTACTCGGATGAGATGTGATTGTGACGTATTACAACTACCTCCGAAAGCAATATAACTTTCCCAGCCTTGTTTACGGGCAACGGATCCTATTGTTTCAGCAATCTTTCCTGTGCTGCCCCAATTGGCTGTGATGTTTATTTGAAGTAGTTTAGGCATCTGCTATTTTCTTTGTTTTCTCGGCAATCTTCGCCTTCAATTCACTGCTACTAACACCATCTGTACGTGCTAGAATAATATGTTCTTTACCATGTTCCTCACACCAACGTATTGCTCTTTGAAATCCATCATGGCATTGATCTGGTCCAGTCACAAAGACATCAAAGTTAACTTCTTGCACAATCTTATCTACATCAGTATAAGTAATAACCTCATCCACATATCGAATGGATTTTATCATATATTTACGGTCTTCAGTAGAATTCAACACCTTTGCAGTGGGTTTATACTTTAAGATATAATCACTATCTTGAGCTGCAACGATAAGGTAATCCCCTAAACCTTTCGCTCTTCTATATAATTCCACATGGCCTTTATGTAGCAAATCGTAAACACCTACCGTTAGTACTTTTTTGTACTTTCTTGGGCGCATATTTGCCAGTTCCACATTTTCAGGTAGAGGAATTCCCGCTTTTTCACAGCGAGCCTTAAACTTCTTGAAATCTTTTTGACGATGGTGTAATAGCCAATAATAATAGATCCCATCTGGTAAGTGATCTTGTATTGCCGTTAGAGTCCAATGACCTATCCTTTGAATACCATTCCATTTATCCGATACTGTATTCTTCGGTATTACCCAATCAACACCATATTGGAACTCCAAGTACTCATCAACCTCTGCAGGGACATTCAATCCTATGCCCTTAAAATCCCATTTAACTGTATTTTGCAAGTACTTTTCATGAATAAAATCAGAACCGCCTGTGTGACGGACATCGCTACAAATCTTATGAAGAACAAATACTTTTATAAATTCATTCTTCCTTCTCAGATAATACAATCCCCTTCTTTCATGCCTGACAAGATCGAATCCTTCTTCTTTCAACATCCACAGTACATCTTTGAAGCGCTCTTCATCTTCTTTGAGAATATAGATATCAAAAACTGCTTTCCAAGGTAAGTAATCATTATTACGCACGACACCGATAAGAGTACCAAATGCCGGCCCCCAATTTATATCTATCTTATCTAAATAAACAGATATTATTTGAAGATTCTCTGTCATCACCTCATGATCCATGACTATGTTGCCAAAATACAGAAGGTGACTATTGTATTCAAGAAATCCTTTGGATGTTTTTAACCGTGCCATAACAATATCTAAACTTACAGCTCTAATACAAGCTTATTTTGATGAACCTTCGATTTTTGACAGTCCCCACTTATACACCATATCTATTGTAGGTATACTAACATGATATTTCGCTGCCGTTTCTATTATAAACCGCATTCCATAAGGAATATCCTCCGTAAAATACCGGCTATTAAAATCTGGCACAAAGCCCCCTTCAACCTCTTTCATTGGCGAATAAATACCCTTGAATGCAGGTATTGTATTCAACTTGTCGGTTAAGCTTTCCGCATCGTGGCTCTCATAATATTCCAAAACTGGAGGTATGCTGCCTTTATCAACTGGCAGGACTTTGAGTAATTCCTGCAATTCATTATCCATCTGAATGTAGAGTTCAGAAGCCTCAATTGTCCATTCAGAGTAGAATTGCGGATTACTATCATAAACAACACCCTCTTCCCATTTCTTGAACATCGTATAAAGTCTTGACGTATGTAGCAATGGGTTGCTATTTGAAAGGCTCACCTCATAATAACTACGCATTAGTTTTACGGGAGTCTTGAAAAGGTTCTCTATCGTAATTCGAAGAGCTTCTTTATCATCTACTTGCTCCACAGACATGCTCAAAGATGATTTATAACCTTTTAACTCTGCTCTATGTCCATATTCTATTGTCCTGCAGATAAATGGAACGCGCTGGAAACCGAAAAGTCCTATATGGTTTGGCAACACTTTAAAAGCCTCAAAAAAGAAACCAGTGCTTGACACAACTGTCCCCACCTTTGCATCACTTTTCAGATATGGTGAGATCTTTACAAGTTCATCATGAATGGCATATCCTGGAAGACAGATAAAAACCAAATCAGCATCAACTATTGCTAGGGAAACCTTATCAGTTGGATAAATTCTCCCATTATACACTTTCCCATCGGGATCAATCACCTCTAGAATATTCGCCCATTTCTCAGGCTGCCTAGTGAGGACAGAAACATGATTCTCAGGCTGTGAAGCAAGAAAACCAGCAACGACGTGACCTAAATTCCCGCCACCGCAAATACATATTCTCATTTTATCAATTCTATTAACGCCCCTACAAATCTTTCATTGTCGCCATGATTTCTTACAGCGACCCTCATATACCTATTAGGTTCAATACCTTTTTTTGCCAGACATGCACTTGCTAAGATATTATACTTGTTAAGTAAAATAGTGCATAATTCTATCGGTGTATATGGAGGTAACACTTCAAGAAAGAAGTAGTTTGCTTGAGAAGGCATCACATGGATATAGGGTATCTTTTTGAGCTCAGTCTCAAAGTCCTCACGTGCCTGAATAAATTGTTCGCATGCTTTCTTGTAGTCATCCCTATACTTCGGGTAAATCTGCATGAAAAATTCTGCAAAGGAATTGATATTCCAAATGCTCACTTGTTGTTTAATACAAGCGATAAGCTCGGTATCAGCACTGCAAAGAATACCCAATCTAAGTCCCGGTACACCATAACTCTTCGAGATCGATTTCATGACACACATATTTGGATAAGCCTCCAACAATTCATTCTTCAAACAAGAATTGTTTTCATAGCCCACGCTAAAGTCAACAAAACTCTCGTCCAGCACAAAACGAACACTATTAGCCTTTGTCCATTCTGCCAACTTCCTAACTCCATCCATTGGAATAAAATTGCCAGAGGGGTTATCTGGATTAATTAACAATAGCGTCTCTACCCGATTCTTTCCAAAATAATCAATCAGGTCCCCTGCATTGTATCGGAACTCTTCATCCAGGGGAACAAATGTCTCAACCATTCCTTCTGGCAAACGGTTGGGATACTCCTCGAACGTAGGACGAACAACTCCGACTTTCCCTTTGAGCCCTTCCATCAGAGCCTTAATAAGCTCTGCCGCACCATTACCAGGTACAATATATTCCTGCTTGACGTTCCAGCAATCGCTCGCCAATTTAGAATTTACTCCCATCCCGGAAGGATACTCCGACACAAGTGTTTTAAAGAAGGCCTGCATCTCTTCAATAAGCTGCGAGCGGGTAAAATATGGATTCACCAGATAGCAATAATCAAGCATATCCGGAAACCGCCAAAAACCGCCATAGCGGCTATAATACTGTTTAAGTTTTTCTTCTTCAAATAAAGTGTTCATTTGTAACCCATTCTTATACTGATTCTTCACCTTTTTTTAGTCTCTCGATGTAAGCGGAAGCATCCTTTTTTATCTCCTCATAGCGTTCCTTTAGAGGAATGAGTAAATATTCAATATCTTCTCGTTTTGTCTTATAGTTAATGTTATACAAACCGTCTGGGTCTTTCATCAAATCATACACCTCCGCCAGTTCTCCATCTTCAAAAGGTTCGTATATACCAACCTTATAAGCAACTATGTATTTATCGTCACGGATGCTAAGCCACATCCTCCTGGCAGTCATATCAGGACACCCCGGACCCATATACTCTGTTAGAACATAATCCTTAATGGGGCGTTGAGGGTCTATCATGGAATGTCCGACAAACTCTTTGGGCTTTTCAATTCCTACAAGATCACAAACTGTAGGAAGAATGTCCTTGGAATTTTGATAAGTATCTACTTCAATGCCTTTGAATCCGGGATGTCGTAACAATACAGGGATATGGTAGCACTCGTCATCAAAACAGATTACACGTGCATTATGTAAAGGGTGGAAAGTATAGGAAGAACCATGATCAGAAAGCACTAGTAATGTTGTATTATCCCAGAGGCCCAATTCTTTTAACTTATCACAGAACTTCTCAATCTGATAATCTACATTTCTAAGTGAAAGGAAATACAACAAGCTTCCAGTGAAATCTGTGCCTACTTCTTTCATCCAATCGTCCAAGACTTTTATTTCGTCGTTCAACACCTTTTTATCTTGAATATCATAAGTCAACATGGCGATATTGTTATGAGGGCCGTCCGTGTACAGATACATATAAAACGGTTTATCACTATTCTTATCTCTTTCCTCGATCAACTTCAAGCCTACTTGAAAAACAGAATACGTGCTATTATCCGTCTTCCACCTGATTTTATCCCACCTTTTTAACATTACTTGGAATGGCGTAAGGCTTAACACATAATTCGTCAAGAATGTCAGATGATCCTTATTCTTAGTCTTGAAATAACGATGAAGACCAAAACACAACCTCTTAAGCGATGGCAGGTTTTTCCTCCAGTTTGCCTTTATATTATTTCTAATAGCTCTTTTGAAAAAAGCTTTATTCTCTGCCACCAACTCATGCAAGAAGTTCTCATCAATAATGCTGAAAATGTGAGTAGGATCCAGAGTCGCGAATATATGATCTATTCCTTTTTCATTGAAATCTTTAATATAAGCATTGGTATCTTCCTGGAATTTCTCATACTCCTCCTTCATCGTTTTAATAGCTCCTGAGAAATCAAAATCTTTATTGATTCCTTTAAGGAGCATATTGGACTCATCGTTGTTGCTCAAATCTTCAAGATACCATAGAAAAGAATCCATGAACAGTCGAAGCCTGCTCGTCAATAATAACTTTTCTGTATCAGTCAGTTCCCTTTGTTTAGATAACTCAGAATAGTATTTGAATGCGCCGTTCCATTCACTCGCATACACAAAACTTGCAGTATATACTTGATGATCAATATGCTTACGCATATTCTTTCCATACAGCCAAAAAGGATAAGTGACGCAATATGTCTCATACCCAGCATCGTGGAACAATTTAAAGTCTGTGATTGGTGAGCTATTCTCTCGAAATAAATACCCGAAATCGTCCAAACAGTTACGTCCTGTGAAAAGACTGGTTTTTGCGGCATCCGTATAGGGACCGTGTGAATACAACTTTGTAGCTGTAACCGCTTCTTTTTTCAACGAATCAAGGAAAGGCGTTGGGCTCACTTTTGCCCTAGTGGTTCCTACACTTTCCCAAGTAACGGAGTCAATGAATAATGATATAACGTTATTCTTCATATAATCGTCATTTCTTAAGATACTTACGTTTGATACCCCGAACTATAATGGCTATACCTGCCACCGGTGAAACTCTGCCTGTTAAAAGCAACTTCAACATATAGCCCCATCTCTTTCTGACAACAGAATAATAGAATAACTGCTGGTTAATCACCTTCTTGTATTTTTTCTGGAGATCAAGAGGCAATGTATCAACAAGAGGCTGCATCTTGCTCACATAATACTCAGTAATCTGGAATGGATCCACAAAAGAATGGTCTGAATAAATGTGGGCATGTACACCCTTTACAGGTGCATAGGCAATTTTATATTTCTGCAATAATCTTGTTACAACTTCCTTATCCTGGCTACGCTTGAAAGTCTCATCAAAGCCACCAATTGAGTCGAAAGCATCCTTACGAATAAAAAGGTTGCTTCCTGCTTGAAAAGACAGTTCGCGCGTTAGGGCATCAAAGAAAAGGTCACCCTCACGCTTTTCTTTTGATTCAGAAATACTGCCATCCTCTTTTTCGTATACAACAGTAGTATAGCATACAGCATACTCCTCTGGAAGTTCTTCAAGACGCTTTACTTGAGCCGCAATTTTCTCTGGATAAAACTCATCGTCATCATCCAAAAACGCTACATACTTAGCATTAGAATTTCGTGCGCCTGTATTTCGTGCGGCAGAACCATTTTTATTCTTTTCGTGCTTAATGTATTTCACTCGCGGTTCATCGACAAATGCCGACATTATTGCTTCGGTTAAACTACGCCCATCAGTATCTGGATTATTGTCATCAACAACAATAACCTCCACATTGCTATATGTTTGGCTTAAAACACTATTAATTGCCCTGTCTAAGGAATCCGGGCGTTTATAAGTGGGAATGATAACACTCACTAAAGAATCAATATATTCCATAATAAATCAAATAATCAACAAATCAACTATTCCTGTGGTAAACAAATTGCTTTGAGAAAACTGCTCCAAAAAAGACCCATAAAGTAACCATAGTCCATAAATCACCCGAGAGTAAGCCACCTGGAACGGATGCAAAGAATAATGCAACAAATACTATAAATTCATTATAAGAGCATGTCTTAAACAGCTTTACTATACCCCTTATAACAGGAAATATAACTAAAAATGTTAATACAAGCCCTCCATCATATAGCAATTGCAGAATAAAGTTATGGGGATAAACTATTCCTGTATTATTTTCAAATTGATCTATCCCATAACCTAATAGGGGGTTCTGGGATATCGCAAGTGTTGTTAATTTAAATATTACATCTCTACCACTGGTTACATCATTTTCATTATTCATTACTATAAACTTATCAATAAAATTAAGATGCAGACCAATGCTATCTAATACAGATTGTAGAAACATTAGAATTGGGATATATAATAGAATAACAAAAAATACAGATAAC
>Ga0256869_1001137_pt1 | contig 12729 bp, 22 predicted proteins | sample RumenRJG_05RNA_FD_186096 | JGI IMG/M metagenome (GOLD analysis project Ga0256869, IMG submission 186096) | Metatranscriptome of bovine rumen microbial communities from Lethbridge, Alberta, Canada - Rumen RJG_05 (Metagenome Metatranscriptome) | ecosystem: Host-associated > Mammals > Digestive... | reverse complement strand
TAGGCTTACAGAGTACTTGAGGGATTTTCATAGTATAATCATATGTGAGTTTTACTTTGCAAGAAAACATTGCAAATTCATATAGAGATGGAGCTCTATTGATGATTACATACTTTGCAGTTTCAGGCTTTCCTTCTTCACCTTCAACATAATCTTTGAATAGCTGTTGAACTTCATCAAGATCAGAATCCATTTTATAGATCCTCTCAGCTTCTTTAGGTCCAACACCTTTCTTATCTTGTATATACTGAATAAACTCAGATCTACAAGCTTCATACATCAAGTGAATCGGGACTTCTACCTCATCAGCTTTTAGGGTAGGATCAGGAACAACAGTACACCGACCAGAATTGTTCATTCTATTTGACTGCATATTGCGAGCCAAATTTTGTTTAGATGATGCAAGCAATTTGGATAACGTATCAAGACTGCTTGAGACTAATCTTCTGAATGAACCTCTTATAAACGATTTTCCAATCTCATCCTTCATCGTAGGAAAAATCGAATTATAATAGTCTAGACAGTATAAGATGTTCTGATAAATTACTGAAGTATAGTGGTTTTCTAGTACACGATTATTACCCTCCATCTTAATAGTTGGAGCACGAAGAGCCATAGGGATCACCAGTATATACTGGTTAACATACGCTCTATATTCTTTTACCATTTCAGGATAGTTCACTTGAAGGATCTTCAGTAAACCTTCATATGAACATTTGGTATAATCGGTAATTTGATCAGTAATAAGTAAAGTATAATTTTCTTTATCCTTTAACTCCCACTGACAAATATCGAGGCATTTCATATCAGTCCAACCTAATCCAATAAACTTATCGGATTCAAATTGAACTTGAACATTGAAATTATTCTTAATAAACTCAATGACCTTATCGATCTTGAATTTAGTAGTATAAAGGATCGGAAGTTCTATCCTAGCAAATCTTCTAAAGGATGAGACTTCATCGAGGACAGTAGATCCGCATCTTGGGCATCTAACTCCAGGTGTACGAATGTTACCACAATTACACCTATCGTAGAAGACGCTCCCAAATATGTCCTGATCGTATATGCCTTTCGGATATGGCTCGATCCTTGTAAGGATTCTCAAGTTAATGTCACGATAATCAGTGAGCACATTGTTCTCGGAATAATTGCTGATAGCTTCATCAGTTAACAATTGGATCCGGGGATTGCCTTGTGTTTCTGCCATTTCTACTGTTCAAATATTAATCGTTTTATGACCTGTGTATTCTCATCCTCAGGGAAGAGTTCACGAATCTCATTATAAACGTTCTCACGCATATTATTGTAGGCGTCAGGAGTTATGTCAAAGATATCATAAAGCTTTATCGGAAGGATATTCTTAGTTGATTTACGATATTCTGCACGGAATTGTAAGTAAGCTTGGTAAGGATCATGTATTATTTCAGTGACTTCTCCTGTATTTGGATCTGTCACTTTTTCTACAGGTCTTCTTATCTTACCATTCTTATCCAGTTCACCAAAATATCTATCGTAAATAACATTAGCTTTGATTCCTTCACTACCCCAGAAGCTATTTCCGGTAGCTTTGACTATCTCTGCCATTTCTGGATTCTCATGTTCAAGAAGCCACTTAATAAAATTATCAAGTGCACTTTCTTGCATTCTTTGAATCACATCAAAAAGATCACCGACTCTACTTAGAATCCATGGAGGAATATTTAGTAGAGGAATAATACCATACTGATTGGTACTGGTTAGCATAATCATGAGAGCTTTTACTCTACCCATGATCTTAGATCTTTCACGTCCCTTATTTTCAGAAGGTAATTCTTGTTTATCAGATAAGTATACGTTAAGTATGCCAACAAGTAGCTCAGTTAACTGCTTGTCAAGAATGTCATTGACATCAGTTTCAAGAGAGTAACCCATAAGTCGACTTGTATCGGCGGTGACAGTCAGTCGAGTACGACCTTGACGTCCATTAATTATATTCGACTGTCGTAGAGCATACGAATAATAATTACTATGAGTCAAGAAGGAAGCAGTCTTATATGCAATATCATCTGATTCAGCGATTTGTACATAGATCTCATTTAGACGATCAATTGATGTAGGTTGTGACTGCTCTTGTACTTCTTGATGTTCAGCTTGTTCTTGTTCTATAATTTCTTCAGCCATTTTATGCTACAGAGATTTCTAACCATTCGTCTTTATCGTACTGGAATTTTACTTCAATTCCAATAGTATCATAAATGTAGGCATAGAGAAAGTTTAGGAAATTAAATTCTTTAAATTTCTCGAAATACTCTGTAATCTTTGGAGGTTTATCTTTCTCCTGGCAATAATAGTCATAGATGACCTTAATGTCAGGTTCCAGATATCCTCCATCATAAAGCTGTGACTCACCACTAGTGAGTTTAGCTTTTAACTGTTTGAGGTCTAACTGGTTCATAAAATAACATTTAAACGTTAATTAGAAACAGACAAACATTCTGGTTTCCACATATAAGGTTCTAAACCCTGCTCAACCGCCTGAACAGGGTTTAGAAATCTTATATTATTTAGCAAAATTAGCTTTAAGAAATTCTTTAGCTTCATCTTCAGTATCAAATGGACCAGCTACAGGTTTTTTACTGTACTCTATCCTAATTGATTTATCTCTAATATGAAGTAGAATTGGCTTAGCTTGCATAAATTCATCTTCAGCCTTTTTCATATTAGTTATTTTGTATTTAGTAGGCTCAGCTCCCATGCCCCAATGCCTAACAATTGCAAATGGACCTTTCATAATATTATATAAAATTTTTAAATAAGATTTAGAAATCTAATACATTAAACTATGATCCCTAGTCCTAATGGACCTCCATCGAATCTTCGTAAATTAATTTGAGCATCATCTTTAGCAAATTCAATTACCTTAAAGAGCTTTTCTAACTCATTTGGATAAAGTTTCATTTTTGCCCAATATGGAATTTCATCAGCATTAGCATTGGTAAAAGTACATAATACCCTAATCCAAATCTTACCTTCAGAAAATTCAATCTTGAAAAAATTAGTATGGAGTTGACCTTCTTTAACTATATCCATATGATCGAATGGAGTATTCTTATCGAACTCTCTATACATGGCTAATAATGTTCACAGTAGCAGTTAGTCTCATCGATTACTTCACAAATTACATCACGAATCTCTTCGAACTCCGACTGTCCTTCGAATTCGATATCGAACCACCAGTTATCTCCAGCTCCATGCATCTTAGCTTTAGAGAATTTTTGATTTTTCTCTTTACATTTAGCAAGGAATTCGGATGTTTCGTCACTGGTATAGAAGCAGGTCTCGATAGTACCATTTTCGAAGTCACTGAGATCCATTGCTTGCTCATAACTGATTCTATTATTCTCCATATATTTTATATCTGGAGAACATTCCATCATTGAAGATGGCTTATGAAGATACGTTCCAACTATCATACTATTTAGCTTCATTAGGGATTTGAAAACCAACAAAACTAGGATTTTTCTCAAGATTATATAAATCTTCTACTACCTTACTATAAGTTACCTCATTGAGATCAATCTTATAGCTCATTGCAATAATCTGACCTTCAATCTTAAGAAAATAAGGAATAGCGAATACTGGTCCAGCGAATGACTCAATATACCAAATAAATAATCTCCAGTAGAAATCATAATCAATACGATCAGGATTACTCTGGGATTTTACATAACGAAGTATAACTTCAATTGGTTCCATTTCTATAAGAATTCAGAAATTTATCCATTTCAGTTTCGAACATTACTAGCTTGAATGGCTGATTTTCATAATCTCTACGTCCACTTTCAAGTTCACTGTGTGAATATCGATCCATAATATACCCAGGACCTGAGCTACGCATCATCCTATGAAATGCAGTCGACCAATGAACTTCCTCGCCTTCACAAAATACTTTCATAGATTTCTGCATCTCAGTATGGAAATTAGCTCCTTCAAGTGCAGCTTCAATTGCAATTTCAATTAGAGATTTAAGATCAGATACTGGAGAATGATGATAATCTCCACAGATTTTATCTAATTGCATATCGATCTTTTCGAAATCACCGAATCCAGCTCCATTGAAAATCTTATCAAAATCTTTATGATTTATAAAATAATTTTCAAAATAAGCGAATACGTATCCGAATTGATCATTATCAAGATAATTTGCAGAAATGAAAGAGAATTCATCTTCAATACTCTCACCTTGAATTTTGATCGGTTTATTAAAAGAATAGCCAGGCATTTTACTTTAATTTAATGATTGTTAACCAAGGTTTACCTTCAATGAACTGCTTAGCTTCATTTTCAGTAAATACTCTTGGAGTTCTAGTTTCGGCATCAAGAATATATCCATCAACGGGTAGTTTGATGATGCAATTCTTAACGATCTTACTAGTATCCATATTCATCGACGAATTCTGCTAATTTAATCCATAAACTACTGTCAACGGTATTCTCAAACAGTCCATGCCTACATGCGTATTCTTTTACTGGATTATTCTCAACAATCTTCAGAACTTCATCTGGCATAGGCTCAATACTATCGAACTGGTCAGGCTCTACTAATAATCCAGTACATTTTTGATAATCAGGATTATCAAAATCCTCATTTTCTGCAGCTTCTACTGCTGACTGCAAGGTTGAAAAACTTACTCCGCAGAGTACATTATTCCAACGAATAAAATACTTAGTAATGATGTCCATAATTTTATTTATTTAAAGATTTAACGTTCCCAAGGTTGTTTATAAGGTAATTGAAGATACTCATAGATATCCTGTTCAGTATTCAATCCTTGAATTGCTTCCCCAGTTGATTCATTAACGAGTTCATACTCATTAAGTTTCAATCCCATCCGATTGGCTTGTCTTCTCATTTCAATATTGGTAGCTTTACTACCAGTAAAATGACAGAGTGCAAATGGCCAACTTTCAAGTGGGATATTCTTAAAGTCAACATGAATGAATCCATCAATCATATATGCAGCTTTCTTTTCACCACGACCAATATTCTCAATTAATTTATAACCTAAAATATTCTCACAGTAATCAAGTAAAGCATCCCATGATTGACCTTCTTTTAATACAATTAAGAGATCGAGATCGGAAACCATCGGAGCCAGTCTACGATAGCTCCCACAGATTTCGAATCTTTCAATCATATTAGGGAATTGACTTAAGACTGCCTTAAGATCAGATACATACATATCAAATACTGCCCTTGGATATCGAACTTTTCCATCCGATTCAATTGGAGCTGGATGATCATTGTCAGCTTCTCTAATTGACTGTGGGAGAAGTTCAGGATAAGTCAAGAATACTGCTTGAAGGTGCTTACAATGGCGTTCAACTTTATCGATTGAATAATGTGATCTTCGATGTTTAAAGTCACGGCATGAACAGGTCACTTCTTTAGTATTAATATCGTAAATATCTCCTGAATCTGCTTCAAACTTAAAAATAGTAGGATCATCAGTTACTTCTAATTGATACTCTTTTGCACTTTCATTGAGATACCAATTGAAATTAATTAGATCTTCTTCAGTTAGAGTTGGAATCTTCTCAGTTTCAGATTCAGATATCACCCAAAGCAGTCCAGTATCTAATCTTAATGTGAGAACGTGACCTGACTTATTCTGAAGTAATCTTAATTCAGCTTTACCAATTTTCCATTCAAGGATCTCATAAGGAACATCCCCTACAGGTACATTTTCTGGAGCTAAATTAATCTCAGGAAAGATCGAAAATAAAATCCCATTAAAATTTCTAATGGGATCATTATCATATCGAACTCTTAAAATATTAGGATTTTGGATTACCTTTACCATTATTCAATCTAAGTAGTTGATTCCAATCAATTCCAGTTTTAGGAGATCTAACATCTTCAGCATTGAAAGCTGAACCAGTACAATGCATTCGTAATAATACTGCATCATGGTCTCCATCATCACTAATAGCCATTCCAACTGCATCAATTATCATCAAAGGTTTAAGATCACAGTCGGCAGTACAAATTATTGGCATATCAGGACTTAATCCATTTTCTTTATAGACTTCAATCAATCTATTGAGAGTCATCAGTTTACTTTTTTCCACTACGCAATTTCCAATATTTTATTTCCAATTGTAAAGAATCTATTTTGGTATCTTTTGTTACATGTTCATATGCAGATAGCATTCTAGTTTCGTAGTCTTCACCTGATGCATACCTCATACCACTTGTATTAACAAATTTACCAGGACTGAGTAAGTCTATCTCAATTTTATCTACTAAATAATTTTCATTAAGTAGTTTCAAGTAAGGTTCAATAGATTGATTCGGATGATCATATTTGAATTTTTTATGGACTCCATCAGAATCAAGTCCATCGTAAGCTCCAACGTTCCATACCGAGTTAGTTTTAAATGCTAGTCCAGTTGTACCATAGTGAGATTCAACGAACCCTTGTGCGAGCACGAATTTAAGATCATTACCATATTTTTCACAAGCATCTACCACAGCCAGTCCACTTAAATTTGATTGAGGTGCTTTTGTATGGATATACTTATTAACCTCATCTACTAAGTTAGCCTTAGCTTGAAAGTACTTTAATTCAGCTTCTTTGATGTAAGTTTCTTTTAAGTCATACTTAGTATGTGATTGGTGATGAATTACTCCTATAATAAATAGAAGCATAATTAACCACATCGGTATGATTTGAAGCCATTCTTTAAAATGGATTTTCTCCATGATGTTCAGATTTTAATTTTAATTTATAACGATATGTATCAGCTACTCTTTGTAACTTACGGTATAGATTATTCTGTCCGAACCATATATCTTCTACCAATATAGTATTTGGATTTTCTAAATCTCTACTAAAAACTGCTGTATTTGAATATAGACTTAAAATCCTGATCACATTAGTATATTCAAGGTCACGTAATCTAAATCGTAGAGTGTCATCCATAGCCAAGTTCACTAATCTATCTGCTTCTATATTACCTTCACAGTCAGCATGACCAGCTACTTTATGGAATTTTATAGTCCACTCATCATTGAGTAAACCTTCCCTTAGTAATAGAATATCAGATATTAAAGCTGAATTTTTCTTTGAATTAAGTTGATCATTCTTAATCCAATTCCAAACCCATTGAGTGAAGATCCCTACAACATAGGCAGAGTCAGAGTAAATATTTATGGTATCATATTCACCAATGTCAGTCAAAGGTAATACATACTTAAATACTTGATATACTGCAGTGAGCTCCATTTCATTATTTGTAGTAGGGTTTTTATATCCACAAATATGAGCATCTAGTTCAGGGCAGTAAAATCCCCAACCTCCTATACCAGGATTATTTCTACAACCACCATCAGTATAGAAATTTAATGCCTCCATAATTCGTTGATATCTAAGATGAATTCAGCAGGAAGATATAGAATGAGTTCTTTTCCTACTTCAGCTTTATGTATCCAGTCTTCTTTTATGAGAACTGCCTTCAATCCATTTTCTTTGGTAAAGACTGCTCCGAACTTAGTGAACTCTACTTTGATATCGTAAATATTACCTTCCCAATCTATATGTTTCATATGGTATTGGTTATCATACTTCTCAAAGTAAATTCCACCTTTTAGAGGTCCACCTACATGTAATTTCTTTTTATCATAAAGTTTTCTGAATAAATAACCGAGAACTACCCCAATAAAGCTCGAAATTAAAATAATAATAAGATAATAAATTAATTTGATCATAATAAGTAACTAAAATAGAAAGCTCCCGATAAATCAATACCGGGAGCTATTTTGTGATTAAAGTGTGATACTATTTTAACCACTCAGTATCTAAATGTGGTCTACAGTGTCAGTAGATAACGTCTTATAACCAGTCACTGTTCCATCAAAACAGATTGAGTTAACGTGATATTCAAAGTTATAATAATCAGTGATCAATGATTACTGTAACCTGATTCTTTAGTTAAATTGACTAAACCTCTAGTATGGGAAAGTATTGTAGACCAAACCAGATTGAAGATAGTTTGATGAAGTACCATCATTTACCTGACCGATTGCTATCCAAGCAGTTTCAGAATTACCTAATGCTGAATCTAATTGAATTGTATAATAATTACCAGAATCACCTACACCTAAATCAGTAATCGTCTTAGGTACTTTCTCATCTTTCTTTTTAGGCTTTTTAACTAAATGACACTCATTAATCAAATTCGAAACTACTTTTTGGCATCCAATAATCCACCTGATCAGAGTTTCATAATTGTATGTTAATGGAGCAATTCTGAATTCGATTGACTTATGATATGATAAATTTACATAAGTTCCTTTACGTTGATCTCCAACTTCTCTTCTATTATACTTCCCAGTATATTTAGGAAAGATTTCTTCAACTTTTGATAGGTTATTTGTAAGCCATTTGACAGCTATTTTTCTATTAATATCACTAGAATACTTATGCCAGTCAACATGTATATGAATTCCTCCACCTAAAGGAATCTTAAGATAATCTTTCATCACTTCAAGAATATCATATAAACCTTTAAGTTGAGTATAATCTTTTATACTTACACGTATTTCAGTTAAAGTAATTCTTTCTATTTCAGGTTCAGGTTGTTGAGTTACTTCTTGAGGTGGAGTGATAGAGTTTAATATTTCTTCAAAATTAACCATCCTCTCTCGACACATTCTTAAGAAATTTTCAATCCTAGTATTTGGATGAATATATCTTCTCAAAATAAAGTCTTCTATTCTTCTCAATCTAAAATCAATATGTTGATCTAATACTGTAGCAGAATATATATCTTCATTAAGAGGAGTTTGTGACATTATGATTGGACTTTCAGTTAACTCTAAAGTAGATAAAAATCTATCTAAGGCATCATCGGTACTTTCAACAACTGCTGTAAGGGTATCAATATTAGGTCCATTTGGATTAGGATCATTTGGTGGACGATCTATGAAATTTACTTGAATATCTTGATAACCAAGAAGAGGAAGGTCAACTCCTTCATCTTGAGTAGATATATTTTCACCAAATGGCCACTCAATTCTATCTTCAGAATAATCAATTAAATTGAATTTCTTTTTGATAAATTCGAGTCCTTTACTTATACTACCTTTGAAATCTGGATAATTATCTTTGAGATATGGAACTAAGAAATTGCCATAACCTTCAAACTCAATTCCAATTCTTTTAGGTATTACCCTTTTTAACCTAGAATACAGTAATCCTTTAGAAATAGAAGTATCTTTAAATAAAGTTGGAATCAAATCTGGGTGATGGTAAACACAGTAATTGATCTTTTCGATCTGTTTACTAATGTTCCCCACTTCCTCTCTTCTTAGGTTCCTTCTTTTCCTGATGTTTACCCTGTTCCTTAGCTAATTCATCTTCACGATCCTTGATTCGATGTTCTAGCTCATAGATTGACATTGACTTTTTAAGATTAGTTAGACCTAAGTCTTTACCCTTTTTGAGCAAAGCATCTTTGCCAGTCAACTTTTCTGCATCTTTCTTTTTATCAAATAAACCCATGATTTTAATGTATTAAAAGTTATTTTTAAGTTCATTTAAATTATAGATCGGACCAGTATAACTGCGATCGTAATGTTTATGATGTACTACTTTTTTACTTCTTGGAAGTACGATTTTCAAACTATTTCTAGATTGTTTATCAGTTTCAATAATTTTATTAAATTTCATTTGTAGGTCCTTATCTGAGGTATCTTCTGGGACCTCAATCCATAGATCTGGACTAATTCCTGGTACCTTCGCCAGTTTCTTCTTTGGTTTTAGTTCTGATGTACTCATTATAAAATTTCTCTATAATATTAACTATATATTTCGAACTTTCTAATGAAGGTTTCAAAGTAACTAATTTACATAAAAGGACTGCGTTGTCTAAAATATAATTAGTTCTCTTTTCTTCAGTCAAGAAGCCAGAGACGTTAGTAATAGATTCAATTCGTCCCATATACTCAAGCATACAAGATGTCATTTTCTCAGCCATCTCTAATGCAAATTGCATATTTCCATCGAATTGCTCACTTGACTGCTTGCGGTCAAATCCCATGGACATATAGGCTTGAGTGCAAGCTTGATCTACTAGTTGACTAGCTCTTTTTAATGAACCTTTAACTTGATTTCTAAATAGATTCTTTTCTTCGAGTAACTCGATTAAGTGATCTAAGAGAGTTTGTTCAATTAAAGGTACAAAATCAAGAAGTCTCCAAGTTACACTAAAATCTAGCTTATCTTCAGGATTAGCTACATGTTCAAAAAGGTCAATGTTACCTGTTGATATTTCTTCATTAGAAAGTGACATGGCAATTGCACTCTTTCCAGTTATTAATCTTAGTTGCTAGTTCCTCAAATGGAGTAAGTTCATCTCTATCAATAGCATCAACAGTATGATTATTTTTCCAAAATCCATAATAGAATCTTTTTAAAATATACTCCAATTGTTTAATATCAATAGTAATCATATCTCCGTAACCTGGACCTCTATTAGAATAAAATGATCTAATAATATCGATCAATTCATCATCCTTGGGATATTCACTATTATTGAATTCTTTCTCATAAAATTTCACTGAAGAGAAATCGAAATAACTTGATGGATAAGATTTTAATCCAAGAAATTTTCTGAGGGAATTTAAGTATTTATACGATGATTTAATATGTAATCCAGACCTAAGATTAAGTTCATTATAATCTATATTTTCGGATATACTTTTAGACCTTCCACCTGGATAGAATCTATGACTACACCTAGCACTGCCTGCTCGATGTTCTAAATATATTCTCACAAATACTGCTTGGAATTCTAATTTAAGATTTTTATTCTCAAATATTTTATCAGTAGTATAAAGTGACTTATATATTCCAATATAACGCTTATTTGATCCTATCAGTTTACCAAGTGTATGTGGCCAGTCATCATCAATATCAATATCTATATTATATTTTTTAATTAAATTCGCCAGGCATTTAATTGCAAAATAATTACTAGATCTTTTTGAATATTGACTCTTTTTACCAAAATGGACTCCACTAAAGAATAATGATAGCTTATAGTTAATTAAGTCAAAGTCTGGATATAAATCAGCCAATTTATTTAATAAAATACTAGTTTTATCTATCCTAATATGATCTTCGGTAAGTTCAATTAGGTTACCTTCACAGTCAATCCATCTAGATCTCTTATTATAGTAATCGTTAGTATAAGCTCTTTTACTTCTCCAGTCATCTTGTAATTCAGGGTATCGATTAAGATATCTATATATACTTCTTCGAATAATCTGAACTCTAGTTAGATGTGAAGAACTGGCGAATCCATTACAATTTTTTGGTACAAATGCTCTCCTCATAGCACCTCAGAACTTCGATATCTTGATTGGAATTAACCAATCAAAATAAGTTTTCCATTTTCTACTTTACATGCGTTCAAAGATCTTTCTTGACCTCCGATCCTAATAATTACTTGACTATTCATAATAGGATTTTTACGTGGCATTGGGTAACTTTTCTTAGTTACTGGATCTTTACCATTGATTACTTCATTGGTAATGTACTCATACAATTCACTTGGTGTCATAATAATATGAATTAAGTTAATAAAATATTTTTAAAAAATGAACAAAAACTCGCCCATTTCGTTTTCAAAATTAAGGCGTTCAACCTTGGCGAACCGCTTCTCGCATATTTCTTAAATTTATTATATAGTTAGTAATCGCCAGGCTATTTCATTAAAAAGTTCATCAAAGGGTATATTCGATAAATTCCCATTCGGACCTCTCATTCCAGCACCTCTTAATACATTATGAGTTTCTATCTTCTCCCATTTATCGTATTCATTAGTTAGAAGAGCTATCATCTCTTCACGACTTTTTGTCATCATGTTTAACTTGATCTTGAATTGTTACTTTAGTAGTATTCCTTCCAATCAATTCTGGATTACGTAAACCTAATTGAGATTTAAATAACCAGTTATTATAGTCTTCATCCCAAATGATCTCTTTTACCTTGGAATCCAATGATGGAATTCTCACATAGATATGATCCCGTTTACGATGATGTAAATAACATACCCTAATTTTATCTGCATCTAAATCAATAACCCAGTAAGTTAAAGGTTGATTATGTTTTACTTTATTATTTCTATTAATTAGTAATGCTCCTATTAATGCAATAACTGATATTACTATAATTACTACTATAAGTAAAATTATTTGCCACCAGTTCATATTGAAAAAAAAATAAAGCCTGAAGATTACTCTCCAGGCTATAATTTAACTTCTAATTCCAACTCCAAAGAAAGCTTGCCATCCATCAGAGGTCATCACATCTACTGCTTTAGGTTCTTTATCAGGAAATAGTGACTTAACAAATGGATAACTAATGCATCCTGGATTATAGAAAATTTCCTCATCAGTATCATCTTCAAAATATATGAGGAATCTCATTTGTACTCCAGAGATAATTGTTAAAGTAATTTCATTGCCAGGTTTTAACTCAATTCCAGTTGGATTAAACATGGCAACCATTTTTAACTTATCATCTTGAAAATTATAGTACCTCTCAACAATGTTTTGAACTTCTTCGATTAACTGCTGAGGTTCCATGACCTGAGCGATAGGCTCAATAGATTGCTGTAAATAAGGTCCAGCCATCTGAGTCATCATCATAAGTAATTGATGATTTGATTTAATTGGAG
>Ga0256869_1001130_pt1 | contig 12748 bp, 26 predicted proteins | sample RumenRJG_05RNA_FD_186096 | JGI IMG/M metagenome (GOLD analysis project Ga0256869, IMG submission 186096) | Metatranscriptome of bovine rumen microbial communities from Lethbridge, Alberta, Canada - Rumen RJG_05 (Metagenome Metatranscriptome) | ecosystem: Host-associated > Mammals > Digestive... | reverse complement strand
GGGAGGTTCCCGACGCTGAAAAAGACACACGCGGATAGTTTCCTCGGACCGACGGACCGCTTGACGGAACGACTAACTGAGGTGAAAAACGACAAGTTTTGAACCAAAATGCAGCAAAATTCAAAAAAATGTTAGGAAAAAAACAGGAGGTTAGGAAAAATGGCAGGTCAAAAAATCAGAATTAAATTGAAAGCCTACGACCACAATCTGATCGACAACTCTGCGGCGAAGATAGTTGACGCCGCTACCCGTACCGGAGCAAAGATATCCGGGCCGATCCCGTTGCCGACGGAGAAGGAAATCGTTACGATTCTTCGCGCTACGCACAAGTACAAGGATGCTCGTGAACAGTTCGAACTTCGTACGCACAAGAGATTGATCGATATTTACGGAGCGACGAGCAAGACGACGGAAGCGCTTATGAAGCTCGATTTGCCCGCGGGCGTAGATATCCAAATTAAGTTATAGGAGGGCTTGTTTTTATGAACAAAGGCATTTTAGGACGCAAATTGGGAATGTCGCAAGTCTTTACCGATAAGGGTATCATGATCCCCGTTACGGTAATCGAGGCCGGTCCCTGCGCGGTTGTTCAAATCAAGACCGTTGCGAAAGAAGGGTACGATGCCGTACAACTCGGTTTCGGCGACGTGAAGGTCAAAGAAAAGAAAGATCCCCAAAAGGACAACAAAGTGGTAGCGAGCAACGTTACGATGCCCATCAAGGGACATTACGCCAAGGCGGGCGTTGCCGTGAAGAAATATCTGCACGAATTCCGTTTCGACACGATCGAAGGATACAAAGTGGGCGACGAAGTGAAGTGCGACAGCTTTGCGATCGGCGACAAAGTAAGCGTCGTCGGCAGAACGAGAGGTAGAGGTTACACGGGCGTTATTCAACGTTGGAACCAACAAAGAGTAGGCTCCATGAGCCACGGTACCGGTCCGATCCATCGTTCCGTAGGTTCCATGGCTGCGAACTCCGATCCGAGCAGAGTTTTCAAGAACAAGCACATGCCGGGTCATTACGGTAACGAACAAGTAACGATTAAGAACCTTGAAGTGGTACGCATCGACGCCGAAAGAAACTTGCTTTTCATCAAGGGTGGTATCCCGGGACCGAAAGGCAGTCTTGTAGTCGTCAAGGCGTAATTGGAGGGAAACGATGGAATTAAAAGTTTTTAACACCTTAGGAAAGGAAGTGGGCGCGATCAAAGTCAGCGACGAAGTTTTCGGAGCGGAATACAACGAAGCGCTTATCCACCAAGTTGTCGTGGCGCAACTTGCGAACAAGAGACAAGGCACGAAGAGCACTCTTACCCGTACGGAAGTAAGAGGGGGCGGCATTAAGCCTTGGCGTCAAAAAGGCACCGGCAGAGCGAGACAAGGCAGCATTCGTTCTCCCCAATGGAGACACGGCGGCGTCGTATTCGCGCCGAAGCCGAGAGACTTCTCCAAGAAGATCAACAAGGCGATGAAAGCGGCGGCTATGGTCAGCGTTTTGAGCCAAAAGGTAAGACAAGACGAGATCGTCGTTTTGGACAAGATCGAACTTGCCGAAGCGAAGACGAAAGAGATGGCGAAGATCTGCGAAGCGCTCAATGCGGGCAAGAAAGCGTTGTTCGTTCTCGGATCGGAGAATGAAAAGGTCGTCAGAGCGACCAACAATCTTCCCGAAGCGACCGTTTGCGACGCGACGCTCATCAACGTATACGACTTGGTGAGAGCGGGCAAAGTGTTCGTCACCGAAGAAGCAATCAAAGTCATTGAGGAGGCTAGAGTATAATGAACGCTTACGACATTATCAAAAAACCTTTACTCAGCGAAAAAAGTTACAGCGGAATAAGCGAGAAGAGATACGCGTTCATCGTTGACAAGGACGCTACGAAGTTCGAAATTAAAGCCGCGGTAGAACAAGCGTTCGGAGTAAAAGTGGCGAAGGTGAACACCGTCAATTACGACGGCAAATTGAAGAGAATGGGCAGAAACGAAGGCAGACGCCCGTCTTACAAGAAAGCATATGTGAAACTCACCGCGGACAGCAAAGCGATTGAGTTCTTCGAAAGTCTATCCTAATAGGGAGGTTCAGCAGAAATGAGTATTAAGAGATTTAAGCCGATTACTCCCGGTCGCCGTCAATACACGGTAAGCGACTTTGCGGAAATCACGGCGATCAAGCCCGAAAAGAGCTTGCTTGAAAGCAAAAACAAGTCCGGCGGAAGAAACAACACCGGCAGAATAACCGTCAGACATATCGGCGGTGGGAACAGACAAAAGTACCGTATCGTTGACTTTAAGCGCAACAAAGACGGTATCCCCGCTACCGTTAAGTCGATCGAATACGATCCCAACCGTTCGGCGAACATCGCGCTCGTAGCGTATGCGGACGGAGAGAAGAAATACATTCTCGCTCCTTTGGGACTCACCGTAGGCGATAAGATCATCAGCGGCGAAGGCGCGGACATCAAAGTGGGCAACTGCTTGAAGCTGAACGACATTCCCGTAGGTACGACGGTACACAACATCGAATTCCAACCCAAGAAAGGCGGTCAAATCGCCCGTAGCGCGGGCAGCTGGGCGCAGCTCATGGCGAAAGAAAACGGAAAGGCGACTCTGAGAATGCCGAGCGGAGAAATGAGATACGTTTCTCTCGAATGCAGAGCGACGATCGGACAAGTGGGAAACCTCGAACACGAAATCGTCTCTTTGGGTAAAGCCGGACGTAAGAGACACATGGGCGTTAAGCCGACGGTACGCGGTGTGGTCATGAACCCGTGCGACCATAAACACGGTGGTGGTGAAGGTAAGAGCCCGATCGGTCTTCCCGGACCTGTTACCCCGTGGGGCAAGCCGGCGCTTGGTTACAAGACTCGCAAGAAGAAGAAACCTTCTTCCAAATTCATTATCAAACGTATCAACTAGTTAGGAGGACGCAAAATGAGTAGAGCAGGAAAAATGCCTTACGTAGCGGACAGTCTGAAAAAGAAAATCCTTGCTATGAACGAGGCGAACGAAAAGAAAGTTATTAAGACGTGGTCGCGTGCCTCCACTATTTATCCCGAGTTTGTCGGTCATACGATAGCGGTACACGACGGCAAGAAGCACGTTCCCGTGTATATCACCGAAGATATGGTCGGGTTGAAACTCGGCGAATTCGCTCCCACCCGTACCTTCCGCGGACATGCCGGAAGCAAAACGACAGGCGGAAAGTAAGAGGAGGTAAGACATGGGCAGAACTTATGCAAAAGCAGTGCAAAGAGGAGAAAAGAAAGACAGAAGACCGATGGCAAAAGCCAAGTACATTCGTATTTCTCCCTACAAAGTAAGAGCGGTTTTGGACGTGATCAGAGGCAAGGATTACAGAGAAGCGGAAGCGATTTTGGAAAACTTGAACAAATCGTCCAGCGATCCGATCTTGAAGGTTTTGAAGAGCGCGGGCGCGAATGCGGAGAACAACCTCGGCATGAACAAAGACGCTCTCTACGTGGCGGAGTGCTACGCCGACCAAGGTCCGACCTTGAAGAGATACATTCCCAAGTCGCACGGAAGAGCGGGCGGCTTGCTGAAAAGAACCAGTCACATCACCGTCATTTTGGACGAGAAACAATAAAAGGAGGTAAGAGCAATGGGACAAAAAGTTAATCCGCACGGATTGAGAGTAGGCGTCAATACGAATTGGAGCACCCAATGGTATGCCGACAAAAAGACCTTCGCCGCTTACCTCAGCGAAGATAACAAGATCAGAAAAGCGATCAAGTCCAAGTACTTCAACGCGGCTATCAGCAAGATCGCCATCGAAAGAGCAGCGAACACCCTTACGGTGAACATCACTTGCGGAAGACCGGGCGTGGCGATCGGTAAAGACGCCGCCGGCGTAGCCGAGATCAAGGAAACGGTCGGAAAGATCGCGAAAGGAAAGATCGTCAACATCAACGTTCTCGAAGTAAAGAAAGTGGATATGGACGCGCAACTCGCTGCGGAAGCGATCGCGGCGAATTTGGAAAAACGTATCCAATTCAGAAGAGCGATGAAACAAGTGATGATGAGAGCGATGAAAGCGGGCGCGCAAGGTGTTAAGACGCAAGTAAGCGGAAGACTTGACGGCGCGGAAATCGCAAGAAGCGAACATTACAGCGAAGGAAGCATTCCGCTTCAAACGCTCAGAGCCAACATTGATTACGGTTTTGCGGAAGCCAAAACCACCTACGGTATCATCGGCGTGAAAGTCTGGATCTACAAGGGTGCGATTTTGACGAAGCAAGGTAAAGGAGGTAACGACTGATATGTTAATGCCTAAAAGAGTAAAGAGAAGAAAACAACAAAGAGGCAGAATGACCGGTAAGGCGAACAAAGGCAACAAAGTTGCTTACGGCGAATTCGGTTTGATGTCCCTCGAATGCAGTTGGATTACGAGCAATCAAATCGAAGCGGCGCGTGTCGCGATGACGAGATATATCAAGCGTGGCGGTCAAGTTTGGGTGAACATCTTCCCTCACAAGCCTGTTACGAAGAAGCCCGCCGAAACCAGAATGGGTTCGGGAAAGGGCAGCCCGGAATACTGGGTAGCGGTTGTAAAACCGAACAGAGTGTTGTTTGAAATGGGCGGCGTGCCGGAAGAAGTAGCAAGAGAAGCGTTGAGACTTGCGGCAAATAAGCTCCCCGTGAAGTGCAAATTCGTTAAGAAAGAAGATACGATCGAAGAAGGAGGTAACGACTAATGAAAGCCATTAAGTTTTTCGAAATGAGCAACAAAGAGCTGGAAGATACGTTGGCTGAAAAGAAGAGAAATCTGTTCGACCTCCGCTTCAAGCACGCTACGCAACAACTCAGCAACCCCTCCGTGATGGTAGAATGCAAGAAAGATATCGCTAAGATCAAAACCATTCTCCGTCAGAGAGAACTCGGAATTTCTTTTGAACCCGAAAAAGCGGCTAAAAAGCGTTCCAAAAAGTAATTAGGCGAGGAGAGTAGCAAGAATGGAAGAAAGAAATTTAAGAAAAAGCAGAGTGGGTATGGTCATCAGCGACAAGATGGATAAGACCGTTACCGTCGCGGTTGTAACGAAGGTAAAACATCCTTTGTACAAGAAATACATTACTCAAACCAAGAAGTTCAAGGCGCACGACGAGCAAAACGAATGCGGAATCGGCGATAAAGTGAGAATCATCGAAACGAGACCTTTATCCAAAGATAAATGCTGGCGCGTTGCCGAGATCATCGAAAAGGCTAAATAATAGGAGGCATCTGAAATGATACAAGCGCAAACCAGATTGAAAGTCGCAGACAACTCCGGCGCCAAAGAAATTATGTGCATCAAGGTCATGGGCGGATCGTTCGTGAGAAGCGGAAACATCGGTGACGTCATCGTCGCTTCCGTAAAGAGCGTTATTCCGAACGGAACCGTTAAGAAAGGTCAAGTCGTGAAAGCCGTTATCGTCAGAACGACGAAAGGTATCATGAGACCGGACGGATCGCATATCAAATTCGACGACAACGCGGCTGTCATTATAGATAACCAAAAACAACCCGTAGGTACCCGTATCTTTGGACCTATCGCAAGAGAATTGAGAGATAAAGATTATATGAAGATCATCTCTCTCGCTCCCGAAGTTCTGTAAGAGTAGGAGGTAGAGACAACTATGAGTATCAACATCAAGAAAGGCGATTACGTCAAAATAATCGCAGGTAACGATAAAGGTAAGTTCGGTCAAGTCGTAGCGGTTGACAGAAAAGCCGGCAGAGTCACGGTGGAAGGCAAAGACCTCAGCGTCGTGAAGAAAGCCGTCAGAGCCAGAAAAGCCAACGACAGAGCCGGCATCGTGGAACTTCCGAAGTCCACCGACATCAGCAACGTTATGCCCGTTTGCGCCGCTTGCGGAAAAGCAACGAGAGTAAGACACGGCGAAGTGGACGGTAAGAAAGTACGTATCTGCGCGAAGTGCGGAGAAATACTCGAAACCAAGAAAGCAAAGGAAGAAAAGAAGGCGAAAGCCACCACGAGAAAGAGAAAGAAAGCCGAAGAACCGGCAGCGGAAGCGGTACAAGAAACCGTAGAGACGCCGGACGCAGAGTAGGAGGACGAGAATAAATGGCAGACAAATACGTGAACAGAGTGAAAGTTCGCTACGACAAAGAAGTCGTACCGGCGCTCGAAAAAACGTTTGGGTATAAGAACGTTATGCAAGTTCCCAAACTCGAAAAAATCATTTTGAATATGCGTCTCGGTGACGTAAAAGACAACGCGAAGAGCGTTCAATCGGCGATCAAAGAACTCGAAGCCATCGCGGGACAAAAACCCATAGAAGCGAGAGCGAAAAAGTCGGTAGCTAACTTCAAGATCCGTGAAAACATGGTCGTAGGCGCGAAAGTAACGCTCAGAGGCGAAAGAATGTGGAACTTCTTCGACAAACTCGTTACCATCGCTCTTCCCAGAGTCCGCGACTTCAAGGGCGTTCCGACCGACTCCTTCGACGGCAGAGGAAATTACGCCATGGGCGTAAAAGAACAACTTATCTTCCCGGAAATTTCGTATGATCAAATCGAAAAAGTAAGAGGGTTCGACGTGTGCTTCGTTACGACGGCTAAGACCGACGAAGAAGCGAAAGAACTTTTGAAGCAACTGGGAATGCCGTTCGAGAAGTAGGAGGTACGATATGGCAAAGAAAGCAATGATAAACAAACAACAGAGAAAGCAAAAATATTCCACCAGAGAATACACCCGTTGTAATATCTGCGGAAGACCTCACGCTGTTCTCAAAAAATTCGGCATTTGCAGAATATGCTTCAGAGAACTCGCTTATAAGGGCGAGATCCCCGGCGTAAAGAAAGCAAGCTGGTAAAATGGAGGTACAAAAATGGCAATGACAGATCCTATTGCAGATATGCTCACCCGTATCAGAAACGGTTTGACGGCGAAGCTCGAAACCGTTACCGTGCCTGCTTCCAACATGAAGAAAGATATCGCCGAGATCCTCGTTCAAGAAGGATATATCAAGAGCGCGACCGTCGTTAAAGAGGAAGGCAAAGTACAAGACAGCATTCTGATCGAATTGAAATACGGACAAAACAACGAAAAAGTTATTTCCGGTCTGAAAAGAATCAGCAAACCCGGTTTGCGTATTTATGCGAAATACGACCAAATCCCGAAGGTTCTCAACGGATTGGGGATCGCTATCGTTTCGACGTCGAAAGGCGTTATGACCGACAAGAAAGCGCGCGCTATGAAAGTCGGCGGCGAAGTTCTCGCGTACATTTGGTAAGAGGAGGTTATTATGTCAAGAATCGGTAGATTACCTATTAAGATCGCTGACGGCGTAACCGTTACGATTAACGACAACGTCGTTACCGTAAAAGGCAAATTGGGCGAGTTGAAACAAGTTATCGAAAACCCCCACATCAAAGTAGCGGTGGAAGACGGACACGTTCACGTGACCAGAGATAACGAGATGAAAGCCACCAAAGCGGCGCACGGATTGTACAGAGCGCTTATCAATAACATGGTCCACGGCGTAACCGAAGGGTACAAGAAAGGACTCGTTATCGCGGGCGTAGGTTATAAGGTGCAAGTAAACAGAGACAAGAGCCTCACGCTCAACGTCGGATATTCTCACCCCGTTGACGTACCCGCTCCGGAAGGCATCACGTTCGAATGCCCGTCCATCACCGAAATCACGGTAAAGGGTATCGACAAGACGCTCGTAGGACAAACCGCGGCGAACATCAAAGCGATCAGAAAGCCCGAACCGTACCACGGATACGGCATTCATTACAGCGACGAGACCATCCTCAGAAAAGAGGGTAAGGCCAACGGTAAGAAATAAAGGAGCGTACTATGATTAGCAAAAACGATAAAAACGAAGTAAGAAAAGCAAGACACGATCGCATGCGTTTTTATATCGCAGGCACTGCGGAAAAACCGCGTTTGAACGTGTACAGATCGCTGAATAATATCTACGCGCAAATTATTGACGACTCCGCCAACGACGGACAAGGCGCAACGCTTGTCAGCGCAAGCACGAAAGACAAAGAGATCGCCGCGCAAATCGCCGACATGACGAAAGTGGAAGCGAGCAAAGTCGTAGGCAAGGTTCTTGCGGAAAGAGCGAAAGAAAAAGGCATCGAAGAAGTCGTTTTCGACCGTGGCGGTTATCTCTATACCGGCAGAGTCGCGGCAGTAGCGGACGGCGCAAGAGAAGCCGGATTAAGAATCTAGGAGGGAGTAGGTATTATGGCAAGAAATGAAAAGTTCACCAGAGAGCCTAAGGAAGAATACATCAAGAAGACCGTTTCGGTCAACAGAGTTACCAAGGTCGTTAAGGGTGGTAGAAATATGCGCTTTGCCGCGCTCGTAGTCGTAGGAGACGGCAAGAACAGAGTCGGATGCGGATTGGGAAAAGCGAAAGAAGTACCGGAAGCGATCGAAAAAGCGAATAAAGCCGCCATCAAGAACATGGTAAGCATCTCCATCGTGAACGAAACGATCCCGCACGCTATCCAAGGTGTATACGGAAGAGGCAAAGTAACGTTGCTCCCCGCCGAAGAAGGTACCGGCGTTATCGCCGGAGGTCCGGTCAGAGCGGTACTCGAAGTAACCGGTATCAAGAATATCCGTACCAAGAGCATCGGCAGCAATAACCCGATTAACTGCGTAAAAGCCACCATCGAAGGTCTTCGCCAAGTAAGAACGGCGGAAGAAGTCGCTAAGATCCGCGGTATAGACGTTGAAAGTCTGTAAGAAGGAAATAGGAGGATAGAACAATGTTAAAGATCACTTTGATAAAATCCACTATCGGCCGCGTAGAGAAGCAACAAGCCACCGTTAAGGCTTTGGGACTCGCGAAAATCGGTCAAACCGTAACGAAGGAAGATACCCCCGCTATCAGAGGTATGATAACGAAGGTAAGCCACCTTGTTAAGGTCGAAGAAATCTAATGGAGGATAGTGAAATGAAATTACACAATCTTTCTCCCGCACAGGGAGCCAATACGACGGAGAAGAGACTCGGAAGAGGTATCGGATCCGGACTTGGTAAAACCTCCGGCAAAGGCCATAAAGGTCAATGGGCAAGAAGCGGCGGCGGCGTAAGACCGGGATTTGAAGGCGGTCAAATGCCCCTCACGCGTAGACTTCCCAAGAGAGGTTTTAAGAACGCTATGTTCAAGAAAGTTTATTCCATTGTAAACGTAAGCGCTTTGGAACAAGCTTTTGAAAACGGTGAAACCGTAAACGCAGAAGCATTATTGAATAAGGGTATTATAAGTAAAATAGAGGAGTATGGTTTGAAAGTTCTCGGTGACGGCGAACTCACGAAGAGTTTGACTGTCCAAGCAAATAAATTCACCGAGTCTGCCGCGAAGAAGATCGAAGCGGCCGGCGGTAAAGCCGAGGTTCTCTAATGTGGCAAACCATTAAAAACTCTTTTGCTGATGCGAGTATTCGCAAAAGAATTATAATTACCCTGTTACTTTTGTTGGTTTACAGAGTAGGTTGCTTCGTCCCCGTTCCCGGTCTGGACTTTGAAGTTTTCAGCACCACGTGGGACAACAGCAATAACCTTCTCTCAATGTTGAACACCATAACGGGCGGTTCGTTGCAATACGGTACGCTGTTTGCGCTCGGTATCGTCCCGTTCATCAATGCATCCATCATTATGCAACTTTTGACTTTGGTCATTCCGAAGCTCGAAAGATTGAGTAAAGACGGAGAAGACGGAAGAAAAAAAATAAACCAATACTCGAGATACCTCTCTATCTTACTCGCCATCGTGCAAGCGATCGGTATCGTAGTAAGTTGGAGATCGAGTATAACAGGTGTGTTCGGATCAAGTCAAGCCAGCCAGATCTTTACGATGATCTTCATCATCATTATCTTGACCGGCGGCAGCTCCTTCGTTATGTGGCTCGGTGAAAGGATCACCGAATACGGTATCGGAAACGGAACTTCTCTCTTGATCTTCGTAGGTATTTTGGCTACGCTCGGCGGCGATATCTGGAACGCTATGATACACGCCATCCCCGAACAAGCGAAAAACGGAACGTATACCGGCGTTTGGTTCCTGCTCGGTTTCGTCGCGTTGATCGTCGTACTCTTCGGACTGATCGTCTTCGTGGACAACAGCGAAAGAAGAATACCCGTCCAATACGCGAAACAGATCAAAGGAAACAAAATGTACGGCGGACAATCCACGCACATTCCGATCAAAGTCAACAGCGGCGGCGTTATGCCGATCATCTTCGCTTCCTCTTTGATCATGTTCCCCCAAATGATCATGCAATTCGCGGATCCCAATATGTCCAGCGGCTTCGTCAGATGGTGGTATCAATGGATGGGCGTAGGCGGCTATTTGTACGGACCGTTCATGTTCTTGCTTATCATATTCTTCGCGTATTTCTACGCGCAGATACAGTTCAATCCGGACGACGTGGCAAGAATGATCCAACAAAACGGCGGATTTATCCCCGGTATCAGAGCAGGAAAGTCCACCAGCGACTATTTGAGAAAGATAAACAACCGTATAACGCTTTTCGGCGCAATATACCTCGGTATAGTCGCATTGATCCCGACCTATGTCTTGAAACTCGACGGCTTCAGCTCGATAGGTCTTAACAGCGCGTTTACCGCAACCGGACTCCTCATCGTCGTCAGCGTTGCGCTCGAACTCGACAAGCAGTTGCAAAGCCAGTTGCTGATCAAGAATAACAGAGGATTTTTGAAATAATGAAACTGATTTTACTCGGAGCGCCCGGCGCAGGAAAAGGATCGCAAGCAAAATTGATCGCGGAAGAGTACGGCGTCGCCCATATTTCAACGGGCGACGCGCTCAGAGCGAATATCAAGAACGGAACCGAACTCGGTAAGTTCGCAAAAGAATTTATCGACAAAGGTCAACTCGTTCCCGACGAGGTCGTCGTAGGCATCGTCGCAGACAGAATCAAGCAAGACGATTGCAAAAACGGATTCTTGCTCGACGGCTTTCCCCGTACGGTGGCGCAAGCCGACGCTTTGAGCAAACTCACCGATATCGACGTCGTGATCGACATCGACGTGGACTTCGGCGTGATCACGAAGCGTATCAGCGGAAGAAGAATGTGCAAGTGCGGAGAAACGTATCATATCTCCACCTATAAGTCGAACGTCTGCGCAAAGTGCGGAAGCGAATTGTATCAACGCGACGACGACAACGAAGAAACCGTCCAAAAGAGATTGGACGTCTACGCCAAACAAACCGCCCCTCTTATCGAATATTATAAGAAAGCGGGCAAGCTTGTGACGCTGGACGGAAACAGATCCATCGCGGACGTGTACGAAGACGTAAAGAAGGTGCTTGGTGGTTACCGTTAAAAGCGAAGAGCAACTGGAAGCGATGCGTAAAGCCGGCAAAGTGCTGGGCGATACGCTGAAACTTCTGGAAGAAAAAGCGAAAGTCGGTATCAGTACGTACGAACTCGACAAGATCGCTTACGAGTATATCAAAAAAGAAGGCGGCGTTCCTTCCTTCCTCAATTACGGAGGGTTCCCCGCAAGCGTGTGTATTTCCATCGACGACGAAGTCGTCCACGGGATCCCTTCCAAAAAGAGGATCGTGGAAGACGGCGTGCTGTTGAAACTCGACTGCGGCGTGGGAATGTTCGGCGTCCATACGGACGCGGCAAGAACCGTTTGCGTCGGAAACGTCTCGAAAGAGAAAAAACTCCTTGCGGAAGTGACGAAACAGTCTTTCTTTGAAGGCATGAAAGTGCTGAAAGAGGGCGTCAGACTGGGTACGCTCGGTCACGCGATTCAGGCTTACGCCGAAAGTTTCGGCTTCGGCGTGGTCAGAGATTTGGTCGGTCACGGGATCGGAACAACCGTTCACGAAGATCCCAACGTGCCGAATTTCGGGAAAGAAGGCAGAGGCATGAGATTGTATAAGAACATGACGATCGCCGTCGAACCGATGATAAATCTCGGAACGTACGAAGTGTGCCAGCTGGACGACGGCTGGACGATCGTGACGGACGACGGAAAACCTTCGGCGCACTATGAAAACACCTTGATCATCAAGGAAGACGGCGTAGAGATCATCACGTTGTAGTGAAAGAGAGGGAAGAAATGGAAAGACCACTCGGCGTCGGATCGGTCGTTTACAGCAATGCCGGACGAGACGAAGGACGCTATTATATGGTTTATGAAATTCTCGACGACACGTTCGTGACGATCGTGGACGGAAATCTGAGAAAGATGAGTAAGCCGAAAAAGAAAAAGTTGAAACACCTCAAAAACTACGGCGACGTATTGGAAAATATCGCCGAGAAGTTGAAAGAGGGAAAGAAAGTATACGACGCAGAGATATTCAGCGCGTTAAGGAAATATAATTCGTAGAAGCGGAGGGAATGAAATGTCGAAAGACGACGTAATCGAAGTAGAAGGTGTCGTGACGGAATTGTTGCCCGGAACGACGTTCAAAGTAAAACTCGTGAACGACCACGTGATCACCGCGTATCTTTGCGGAAAAATGCGTCAACGTACGATCAAGGTTTGCGTAGGGGACTCGGTCAAAGTAGAAATGAGCCCGTACGACCTGAACAAGGGTAGAATTACGTATCGGAACAGAAACGTAAGACCCGAATAAGAAGAAAAATAACAAAGCGGAGGCTAAAAAATGAAAGTAAGACCGTCGGTAAAACCCATTTGCGACAAATGCAAAATCATTAAGAGAAACGGAAGAGTAATGGTAATTTGCTCTAAATATCCCAAACACAAACAAAAACAAG
>Ga0256869_1001127_pt1 | contig 12755 bp, 8 predicted proteins | sample RumenRJG_05RNA_FD_186096 | JGI IMG/M metagenome (GOLD analysis project Ga0256869, IMG submission 186096) | Metatranscriptome of bovine rumen microbial communities from Lethbridge, Alberta, Canada - Rumen RJG_05 (Metagenome Metatranscriptome) | ecosystem: Host-associated > Mammals > Digestive... | reverse complement strand
TAAGGTCTTAAAAATCATGCACAAAATAACCTTCATAACCACCCATAACTGGGATACAAAACGACAAGGCGGATTTCACAAGTTTGCAGAAGCTACTGCGGCGGCCGGAATTGAAACTGTATTTTTTTCTTTTCCACGCCCCTACTACGGACTTTTTATGAAGCGTGAACAGTTGAATAAGTCTGTCATCAACACTCTTAAAAAAGGCAGGCATTACACTTTTTGCGGGCACGATATCTTAAATGTAACATTCCCAACCCTGCGTCTACCAGATTCTGCCGGCCGTTTTTTACCGGCCGGATTTATGAACTTTATGCTCACTCATTCATTTCGGAGCTTCCGTCATTTTTGCAAAAAGTTTCTTTCCGGCACTGATTGTTTTGTTTTTGAATCCTGCGAAGGCGTTGCTTATATCGATAAACTCAGAAAACTTTTTCCTGCTGCTAAAATGATTTACCGTCCGAGTGATCCTATGGTTTATGCCTCTATTCCTGAACGTGTAAAAAAACTTGAACAGCACATGCTTTATTCTGCAGATCTCAATATTCTAGTTAATAACGAAGGTCTTGAAGCTTATAGAAAATCTGTACCTGATTTTGATAGCCAAGTTAAGTACACTGTCCTCTCTAATGGAATTGATATCAACTCGTATAAAAAATCATACCCTGTGCCAGAACTTCTTCAGAAGAAAAATTCAATTCTTTATGTTGGAGCTTGGGAAGTTGAATGGCCCTTACTTTTTAAAGCCGCATCAGTAAATCCCGAGTTCAATTATATTGTAGTTTGCCCAAACTACCCGCCTCAGGAAATCCGGATTAAAGTTTCTGCCACTGCAAACCTTTTTTATGTACCTGGTATAAAACCCGCAGAAGTTCCTGCCTGGATTACAAACTGTTCAGTTGTTATGGTTCCCTATGTAACTGATTTTTATAAGGACCGCCCACTTGGAATTACAGCAAAATACTATCAGGCTATGGCTGCACATAAACCTATTGTTGCATATTGCGATACTCCTAAACTCACAGAAGCAGGTGCTGCAGTTACCTATACTTATGATGATTTTATTTCTGCTATACGAGAAGCAGTCAAATCCGGTTCGAAGGATTATACATTTGATCTTAAAAATCGCGAATGGGAAAACATTACTAATCAATTTATTGAATTAGTAGAAAAAACAGAGCAAAAGCGTTAAAATGAAATTATGAAAATTACAGTTGCAGGAACAGGCTACGTAGGCCTTTCAATTTCTATTCTTTTGGCGCAGCATAATGAAGTTATTGCCTGCGATATCATGCAAAACAAGGTTGATTTAATCAACAGTAAAAAGTCTCCAATTGTAGATAAGGAGATTTCAGAATACCTTGCAACAAAGCCACTTAATCTTAAGGCTACTTGTGATGTTAATGTCGCCTATAACTCTCCTGATTTTGTTGTAATTGCAACTCCTACAAATTATGATTCGGAAAAAAACTTTTTTGATACATCATCTATTGAAGCAGTTTTAAAACTTGTTGAAGAAAAGTGTCCTGACACAACTGTCGTAATCAAATCTACTATTCCTGTCGGATACACAGAAAGTATAGTTCAAAAGTTTAATATTAAGAATATTCTCTTCAGCCCTGAGTTTTTACGCGAAGGTCATGCCCTTTACGATAATCTCTACCCTAGCCGCATTGTAGTAAGCTATCCAAAAAAACGACCTGAGCTTGTGGCAAAAGCTTCTGAGTTTGCAGAACTACTTCATCAGGGAGCAATAAAAAAAGAAGTAGAAATACTTACTCCAAACTGCACAGAAGCCGAAGCAATCAAACTTTTTGCAAATACTTATCTCGCTCTCCGCGTTGCATATTTTAATGAGCTTGATACCTATGCAGAAGTCCGCGGCCTTAATACAAAACAGATTATTCAGGGTATCAGTCTTGATCCTCGCATTGGAGATTTCTACAATAACCCAAGCTTTGGTTACGGTGGCTACTGTCTTCCTAAAGACACCAAACAGCTGCTTGCTAATTTCAATTCTGTTCCGCAGAATCTTATTCAGGCAATTGTTGATTCAAACCGCACACGTAAAGAATTTATTGCAAATCAGATTCTTTCCAAAAAGCCAAAAACTGTAGGAATATATCGCCTTACAATGAAGGCAAACAGCGACAATTTCCGCCAGAGTTCCATTCAGGACATTATGAAGATTCTCCGTGGCGAAGGCGTTGAAGTAGTTATTTATGAACCAACTCTTACAGCTGATGATTTTGAACATTTCCGTGTAGAACACAATCTCGAAGCCTTCAAATCAAACAGCGATGTAATTCTCGCAAACCGCATGGCAGATGATCTCCAGGATTGCAAAGATAAAGTTTACACTCGAGATTTGTTTACCAGAGATTAAAGAGACTAATATGAAAATCAAAGATTTTTTTGATATTAAGCTTTTAAAATTTCTGATTGTCGGCGTAATCAATACTCTTGTTGGAGCCGGAGCAATGTTCCTGCTTTATAATCTTGCTCACTGTAACTACTGGTTTTCTTCTGCCTGTAATTATATTGCAGGTGGCATTTGCAGCTATTTGTTAAATAAGTTTTTTACTTTTAAGAATCATGAGAAAAGCTTTAAGCAGATAATACAATTTGTTCTTTTACTTGTAATATGTTACTTAATTGCTTACATTGGCGCTAAATACCTTATTTACTGGATTCTTGCAGATAAATCGGTTCAATTTAAGGATAATGTTGCAATGCTTACAGGTGAAGTATTGTATACTGTTATTAATTATCTTGGGCAGAGACTGGTAGTATTTAAGTATACTAATTCTAACATTAATGAGTTTTCAAATTTTAATATTGAAGAACAAAAACATCTTTTAGATTTCCATGCGGACGATTATGGAATTTCCAAAAACTCTTGTAACGATATATTAAAACTTATCTCAGCCGAACTTTTAGATAGCATCAGCATTCTTCCTAATATGTCGACTTTTGACTATGCGGTTAAAGAGTTTCTATCTTTAAACAGTAATAAACCTCTTGTTACAATTCATATAAACCTTATGGAAGGTCACTGTTGCGCTCCGATTGAAAGTATTCCAGATTTAGTAAATGATAAAGGATATTTCAAAATCAGCTGGGGCACACTATTTAAATGGAATTACAATCCCTTTATAAAAAAACGAATAAAAAAGCAACTCATAACAGAATTTACAGCACAAACCGAAAAATGCATTAACTCTGGAATTATATCTAAAGAAAATCTGCGTTTTGACAGTCATCAGCATACACATATGATACCACTTGTTTTTAATGCATTACTCGAAACATGTAGAATTCTAGATTCTAAAGGATATAAAACAACATTTATTCGCAATACACAGGACCCGATTTTGTTTTATTATTCTTCTTCTCAAGCACAAAAAGTAATTCGAAAGACATTTGAGAAAATCAACATAATCAAATGCCTGATTCTTAATCATTATTCAAAACATGTTCAAAAAGAATTAAAAAAGCTTTCTCTGCCTGTCTCTTACCTTTGTGGAGTTTTTTTCAGCGGACATATGGATTATGAAAGATTGGAAACAGTATTACCATATTACTGTTCAATGGCAGAAAAACAACAAAGGAAAATTGAACTTCTTTTTCATCCGGGAACAGTTCTTGAAAATGAAATTTCAGAAGAATTTATAAAAGCGGATTTCAATATTTTTCATCTTTCAAAAGGAAGAGAAATCGAATATACTTCTATAAATAAACTAAACAATCATACAGGTAATTGAAATGGATAAGATTTCACTTATTGTTCCATGCTATAATGAAGAATCAAATATCGTCCCTTTTCATTCTGCAATTTTAGAGACATTTAAATCTATTCCTGGTGCAGATTTCGAATTACTTTTTATAAATGACGGTTCAAAGGATTCAACATTTGAAAAAATTGAAGAACTTCATAAGCAGGATAAAAGAGTAAAATGTGTTTCTTTTGCACGAAATTTTGGTAAAGAAGCAGCTCTGTTTGCAGGAATCAGAAATGTAACTGGTGACTGTGCTGTAATTCTTGATGCAGATCTTCAACACCCACCTGCTGTAATTATAGAAATGTATTCAAAATGGAAAGAAGGCTTTGAAGTTATTGAAGGTGTAAAAACAGATAGAGGCAAAGAAGGCCTTCTTCATAAGCTTTTTACAAAGATTTTTTATGGATTAATCAGCCGTGCCGTTGGAATGGATATGAAAAATTCCAGTGACTATAAACTGCTGGATAAAAAAGTTGTTGCCGAACTTGCAGCCTTAAAAGAGCGTAATACATTTTTCCGTGCCCTATCCTTTTGGGTAGGTTTCAAAAAAACTACTGTTTATTATGAAGTTGCAGAAAGAGCAAATGGAATTTCAAAATGGTCTACAAAATCTCTTATAAAATATGCAATCAATAACGTAATCTGCTTTAGTTATGCCCCACTCCATATCGTAACAGTTCTTGGTATTATTTTCCTGCTCTTCGGACTTGGAATCACTATTGATGCCGTTATTTCATATTTTAATGGTGTTTCAACAGATGGATTCCCAACACTCGTTATACTTCTTCTTCTTGGATTCGGTGCAATCATGTTGAGTCTGGGAGTAATTGGAGTTTATATCGCACAGATTTATGATGAAATAAAAGGTAGACCACAATATATCATAGGGAAAAAATTAGATTAGAAAAATCTTATTAATCATATGAATCTATTAAGGAACAGAAATGAAAAAATCAATTAAATTATCTTTTATAATAATTTCAGCTATTGCTATTTTATGTCTTTCATTAGCATATATACCCTTTTTTCAAAATTTTGCAGTTTCAACTGTAGAACGATTAAAGAATGATGATATTAATGATATTTTCTGGAAACAGCAGATGTTTGCTTTTGCATCACTGGGTATTCTTTTTTTACTAATTTTAAATAGTATACTTTTTACTAAAACAGGAAAAAAACTGTTTGAAGATTTTATCAACTCAATAAAAAATATATTCAACACTGTTAAATCAAATAAGAAATATCTTTTTATTTTATGTGGCTTATACCTTTTTGGTTATTGTTCAATTATTCGGGCTAATTTCTGGAATATTGCAAATGATGATTTAGCAAGACAATTGGAAGGATGTAGAGACTGGGTAAATTTCTATCGTTACATTTCCGAATTTGGTTCTATTTTCCTTCACACCTCAAAGCTTATTTTCGACATTGCTCCATTAACTCAGTTTATAGCATTATTTTTTATCGCATTAGCCTCTTTTTTCACAATTTCTATTTTTTCAGATAATAATTTTTCTATAAAACTTACTATAGCTTCATTACCAATTGGTCTATTTCCATATTTTCTATCCAATTATGCATATCGATATGATTCACCTTATATGGCATTTTCCCTTTGTGTATGTATTATTCCTTTCTTGTTTTATAAAGATTTTACAAATTATATTATAAGTTCTATTTTGTGTCTTTTTTTAATGTGTATTTCTTATCAGGCTTCCAGCGGAATATATATATTCATGGCTGTTTTAGTTTTCTTAAAAATGTTATTACTTGAAAAAAAAGACAGCAAAACACTTTTTAAGTTTACATTAACTAGTATCATTTGTTATGCCTTTACCCTTTTGTTTTTCTCATTTTTATTTATGGAACCAAATGATGGTGGTACTTATGTAGATGAATCAATGAATCTTTCCAGATTTATTCCAAATACAATAACTTATATTTCAACCTTGTATAATGGTTTAGGAAAAAGTTCAATATTAATATTTTCTATCTTAATTATTTTTTCCTTTATTTTTGCCTGCACAAAGGTCTCTTTAATTAACAAGATAACTACTTTTTTTGTAGTTTCCTTTGCATCAATTTTTTGTGTCTGTTTATCATTCGGCTCTTATCTTGCCCTGGCAAGACCTGAATTTATTCCAAGAGCCTGTGTTGGAATTGGAGTATTGATTGGTTCTATTTCAGTATTCACCTTATCTTTATTAAATAATAACAAATCAATACCTTCGAAACTTTCTCTCATAATTGCATTCTATCTTTCATATTCATGTATTGCATTTTCTTTCGGATTTGGTAATGCAGAGTACGATCAGAAAGAATATATAAGATTCAGAGCTTCTATTCTGGCTCAAGACCTTTCTGAGTGCATCACAGAACCTGATGATGAAATTGAATTACTTTTCGTTAATAATATTGGATATGCTTCAACTGTAGAAGTTATTGCTGATGTATATCCTGTAGCAAAAGAAATGATAGATATCGGATTTATAGATGATAGAAAATGTCAATTTATTCTGGAATCATTTAATCTTATATCTTTAAAAGATAAACCTAATCATTATTTTAAGGATGCAAATTTTCCTGTTGTTAAAGATACGGCTTATCATACAATACAAAATGAAGATAATAAGTATTTAATCACGTTTAAAAATCCTCATTATAAAACAATTAAAACAAGAAGATTTATTGATGAATAAATAAACTTAAGGATTTACCAGAATTGACATATCTTATTAATCCAAATTTTCTATGCCGCAGCACTACAGGAATTGAAAGATTTGCATACGAAACATGTAAAAGGCTTGATTCTTTACTAACCCCTGAAGATGACATCAGGATTATAATTCCTTCTAATTCAAGAATAATACCTGATTATAAAAACATAAAAACAATAAAACTTAATAAAGAATTAAAAAGTTTTCCTCTCTGGGACTTGTTTCAATTTTCCTCGTATTGTACAAAATATAAGGCAATAGGTATAAATTTCTCAAATACTGCTCCCTTAGGAAAACGTTGTGGAATAAGTTTTATTCATGATATATATGCAAAACAATACCCTCAGGACTTTTGTAATTTCAAGGAAAAACTAATAAGACTTTACAGCTGCTTTAATTATTATAATATAGCAAGACATGCGACAAAGATCCTGACCGTATCAGATTTTTCTCGAAAACAGATACAAGAAGTGTATAAAGTTTTTAACAATAAAATTGATGTTATACCAAACGGTTGGGATCATTTTAAATCTGTTTCTGTTGAGCCATATTCTGAATATGAAGATTTTTTAAAACCAGGTTCTTTTTATTTTACTTTGGGATCTCTCCAAAAAAGAAAAAATCTTAAATGGATTACTGAATATGCTGAAAAACATCCGGATGAGAAATTTGCTGTAAGTGGAAAAGTAGTTTCCGGTTTCGCAAGTAATGAAATTGATAAAATAAAAACACTTCCGAATGTAAAACTCTTAGGCTATGTTACAGATTCTCAAATAAAATGGCTTATGCAAAATTGTAAAGCATTTGTATTTCCAAGTTACTATGAAGGATTTGGTATTCCACCTCTGGAAGCTCTCTCTGTAGGAGCTACAATCATAATTTCTAAAACTGCCAGTTTACCAGAAATCTATAAAGAATCAGCTATATATATAGATCCTTTCAATTCAGACTGTAATTTAAATGATTTAATTCAAAAATTTCAGGAAAAGTGTAATCAAAATGCTGTAAAAGTGTTAAATGAATATACTTATGACAAAGCTGCACAAAAGTTGTATAATATATTGAAAGAAAATAACTAAAATTATCATTTATCAAATAATTTTATAAAATCTTTCAAAAATACTATGGAGAATATAAATAAAAATGACATTTGCAAATATTTTGTACACAATGATTCTTTATCCTCTTGTTCAATTAATAGAAATTTCATTTAAAATATTTGATAAACTTTTTGATAATACCGGAATTGCTGTTCTTGGAGTTAGTTTTACCGTTACAATTTTATGTCTTCCTCTTTATATTGTTGCAGAACATTGGCAGCAGGTAGAACGTGATACACAGAATAAACTCAAACCAGGAATTGAAAGAATCAAAAAAGCATTTAAGGGTGATGAACAATATATGATTCTTTCAACCTTTTATAAGCAGAATCATTATCACCCAATGATGGCGCTGCGTTCCAGTTTTGGTCTTTTAATTCAGATTCCTTTCTTTATGGCTGCCTATAGCTGTCTTTCTAAATTACCTGCCCTCCAGGGGCATTCCTTCCTCTTTATCAGAGATATGGGGCAGCAGGATGCTATTTTTACGATTGGCTCTTTCCCTGTAAATATTCTTCCTATTGCAATGACAATTATTAATATAATTGCAGGTGCAATTTACACAAAAGGCTTTCCTATTAAAGAAAAAATTCAGATATATGGAATGGCTCTTATTTTCCTTGTATTGCTGTATTCAAGTCCGGCAGGTCTCGTTCTTTACTGGACAATGAACAATATTTTCAGTCTTGTAAAAAACATTTTCTACAAACTTAAAAATCCATTAAAAGTTCTTTATATTTTGATGTGTGCCGGCTGTGTATTTATAGCAGTCTTTGTTCTTTTCATTTACGATGGTGGAGCTTCTCCTAAGAAAAGACTTGCAGCCGCTATCCCTATGCTCCTTCTTACAGGCATTCCTGTTTACCTTAAAGGAATTAAATGGCTATTAAACAAACCACTTTCAAATCTTATTGAAAATGACTCAAATCGTTTAAAATTGTTTTTATTTTCAGCAATAGGAATTACAGTTCTGACAGGTCTTGTTCTTCCAACAAATCTTATCTCTTCTTCAGTACAAGAGTTCTCAAATATTGAAAATTATACATCTCCAACTAACTTTCTTCATGCTCCATTCTGGCAGTGTTTAGGTTTATTTTTATTCTGGCCGACTTGTATTTATTTTCTTTTTAATAAGAAAGTGCAGACTCTGATTTCTTTGTTATTTTCAATTCTTTTAGTAAGTTTTGCTGTTAATGCATTTGCATTCCCAGGCAATTACGGATCAATGGATATAACATTGAAATTCATAGGCGGTATTCAAACTGAAAAGAAATTCTTTATTCTCTTAAATCTTTTCATAAATATTCTTATCATTGTTATTGTTCCTGTTATACTTTCTCTTAAAAAAAGAAAAGTTTTTATATCATTATTACTAATAACTTCTCTTACTTTTTCTGTAATCGGAATTATTAATTGTATAAAAATCAAGAAAGAATATAATCAATTTGAAAATATGAAAAAATTATCAGAAACAAAATCTGATGATAATTTTTCAAAAGTACTCAATCTTTCTAAGAATCAAAAAAATGTTATAATCATTATGCAAGACCGTGCAGAAAGTTCCTATTTCAATCACATTGTTGAAAACTTTCCTGAATTAAGAAACAAGCTTTCTGGTTTTGTTTATTATCCTAATACAGCTTCATGTAATGGACATACATTAATGGGAAGTCCTCCTGTTTATGGAGGTTATGAATACACTCCTTCAGAAATGAATAAACGTTCTTCTGAAAAACTTAAAGATAAACATAATGAAGCTCTTTTTGTTCTGCCTACACTCTTTACTGAACAGGCTGATTATCTGGCAAGTGTATCCGATCTTTCATGGGGTAACTATAGTTATATTTCAGACATGAGTTTTATGACAGGTTATGATAAAATTCAGGTAAAGAATCTTAATGGAAGATATACAGGAGATTTAAAAAGAATTATTGCAGATTCAGTTCCTACAACTCTTGTAACAAATGCAAATCGTAATCTCTTCTGGGTTAGTTTATTCCTTTCAGCACCTGCAGCCCTTAGACCTGTAGTTTATTACAAGGGCTCCTGGTGGGGCATGGAAAGTGCTGTTGATATTGATTCCTTCCTCGACTGGTATTCAGCATTATACTTTTTGCCGGAAATAACAGATTTTACTTCTTCTAAAGGCAGCTTATCCATTTTAACAAATGAAGCTACTCATTCAGATGAAGCAATTCCATATATTAAGGAAACAGAAAAAATCAATCATTTTGATGATGATTTACCTGGTTATGATATAGATACAGTATGTCTTTTGAGAATTGCAGATTTCTGTGACTATCTTAAAGAAAATGGTGTATATGATAATACAAAAATTATCATTGTTGCTGATCATGGTATTGGATATGGGGCTACAGCTTCTGAAAAATATGAAACAGATAATATAAATGGTGTTAAGAAAGATCATTTTAATCCATTACTTTTGGTAAAGGACTTTAATTCAAATGAACCATTAACAACAGATATGACTTTTATGACAAATGCAGATACTCCAGCGATTGCATTAAAAGATGTTATTGACAATCCAGTAAATCCATTCACAGGAAAAAGTATTACTTCAGATTATAAAAAGGACGGATTATATATCACAACTGATGATATATTTATGCCACACCATAGCAAAAGTTCTTATACATTCACTGTAAATACAGATAAATGGTATAAGGTCAATGATAATATTTTCAAAGATGAAAACTGGTCTCATGAAGTTCCAGAAAATAAATAATATAATAAATTTCACAGGAGATTTTTATGACAGAACAAGAATTTGATTATTTAATGGCTGTACGTCGCAAAGAAGATACAACCGGATTTAATAAAGATACCATTTTAAGCTGTACAAAAGCTGGCTGGGTAAAGAATAATAAGGTTACTGCAGACGGTATGGAAGCACTTGCTCCTTATAAAGTAGACAATGCAATTATTATGGCAGCTGGTCGAAGCCGCCGTTGTATGCCACTTTCTAACTACCTTCCAAAAGGTTTGTTTGAAATTAAAGGCGACACAATGGTTGAACGCCAGATTAAGCAGCTTCATGATGCTGGAATTAAAGAGATTGTACTTGTAGTAGGATATCTTAAAGAACGCTATTACGAAATGGCAAAAAAAGTATCCGGAACTCATTGTAATCGACAATACAGAATGGGAAGAAAAAAACAACATGTCTTCTCTCTATGCTGCCAAGGATTACATTAAAGCTAGTTATATCTGCTGTTCAGACAACTGGTTCGCTCATAATGTATATCGTGATTATGTTTATGATTCTTATTACGGATGTCTTTATTCAGATGAATTCTGTAATGAATACTGTGTAAAAGGTCTTGATGACCGTGGATATATGACTGAGGTTAAAAAAGGAGGAGAAAAATCCTGGTATACAATCGGTGAAGCTTTTTTCTCTAAATCTTTTAGTGCTAAGTTTGTAGACCTTATGGTTAAAGAATACTACGATCCTGACATGAAATATATGCTTTGGGATGATTTCCAGATTAAGCATATTACAGAACTTTTAATGAAGATTAAACGTTATGATGATTCTGAATGTAAGGAATTTGATACCACTGATGATATTCTTCAGTTCTACCCTAACTTCAAGGAATTCATTGACCAGTTTTTTCAGGAAGACGAACTGATTAATTCTACACAGCGTATTTCATATCTTTCTAATTATTCAGACACTAAGCAGTATTCTGTTGTTGCAACAGAACAGCTTACAGGACGTATGCATGTAAATGAAAATCTTTTTGGTCCTAGTCCTAAGTGTCTTGAAGTTCTTCACAATGCTAAAATGGAAGATTTGTATTTATACGACCTTACTCGTGAAGATGAGCTTGCTATTGAAGTTTCTAAGGTAACAGAAATTCCAACTGATTCTATTTTTATCCATTCAGGTAGCTCTGATGTTATTAAAACAATTATGACTATTGTTTTGAATAAGGATGACACAGTACTTATTTCTAATCCTGCATGGAATTACTATAAATCCGTTTGTGAATTACGTCATGCAAAGGCTGCTTATTACGATGTAGTCCCTGGTAAAGATTCTTATGAATTTGATATTAAGAACCTTCTTTCTGAAGCAAAGAAAACAAAGCCAAGAATCATTGTAATTACAACACCACATAACCCGACTGGTGCCGTTATTTCAAGAAATGATCTTGAAAAAGTTATCAAAGAAAATCCATCTTCCCTCATTATTGTTGATGAAGCATATCTTGGACTTTCTACAGTAACTTATGATGCTAAATATCTTCTGAATTCTTATAATAACGTTGTATTCTGCAGAACCTTCTCTAAACTTTATGGTCTTGCAGGTATTCGTATGGGCTACGGTTTGTGTACTCCAATGGCTAAACAGGTTTTCAAGCTTGATTTGAATCCATTCCGTGTTTCTAATATCGGTCGTAAAGTTTGTATTGCAGCCCTCAAAGATACTGAATATTATTCAAAGCTTACGAAAACAATCATTAAGCTTAAGGATGATTTTATTTCAGAAATCAATAAGATCAAGGGAATTAAAGCTTACAAATCTGCTGCAAACTTTATCTTTATCCGCTTTAACGAAAATCTTGGTGAAAAAGATAAAGAAATTGATGTACAGGCTCTTAAGGATTATCTCTCTTCAAATGGATATCTTACACGCCTTTGGACAGAAGGAAGTCATCTTTCTATGAGAATAACTGTTGCACCTCAGCCAGATATGAATAAAGTTTTAGAGCTTATTAAGGAGTTTGTAACAAAATAATGATGCTGCCACTTTATATTGACCCAGGTACTGGAAGCATGCTCTTTTCAATTTTGATTGGAGCTGCAGCAACTCTCTTCTTCCTTTCAAAAGCAATGTTACTTAAATTGAAAGTACTTTTTGCCGGTAAAAAGGGTGTTCAGGACGATAAAGCATATAAAAAATATGTAATTTACTGTGAAGATAAACGTTACTGGACAGTTTTCCAGCCTGTAATCGAAGAATTCGAAAAACGTAAAATAGAAATTACATATTATACAGGCTCGAAAGATGATGCTGTTTTTGATAAGAAATATGAATTCGTAAAAGCAGAATATATTGGAACTGGCAACGTAGCTTATGCGAAACTGAATATGCTTTCTGCAGGAATTGTTCTTATGACAACTCCTGG
>Ga0256869_1001125_pt1 | contig 12762 bp, 10 predicted proteins | sample RumenRJG_05RNA_FD_186096 | JGI IMG/M metagenome (GOLD analysis project Ga0256869, IMG submission 186096) | Metatranscriptome of bovine rumen microbial communities from Lethbridge, Alberta, Canada - Rumen RJG_05 (Metagenome Metatranscriptome) | ecosystem: Host-associated > Mammals > Digestive... | reverse complement strand
TAGAGACTACAGTTGATAAAGTTATCATCTATTCTTCTGATACAGACTTAACTCCATTTGATTGTGGGGCTTATGCTTCTAGTACTACATATGTTTCTGGTAATGCTGCGTGGAAAGCAGCTCAGAAGATGAGAAAACGTTTAATTAAAGAAGCTGCTGAATTCCTTGAAGTAAAAGAAGAAACTGTTAAATTTGACGGCAAAATCTTTATTTCTGGTGAGAAATCTATCACTTTAAACGAATTATCAATCAAACTTCTATATAATAAAAATCAACAACAGGTCCAAGTTACCGAATCTTATTTTGGACATGTTTCTCCCCCTCCATTTATGTCTGCTTACGCTGAAGTTGAAGTCGATTTAGAAACTGGAGAATATGAAATCTGTAACTATGTTACAGTTACTGACTGTGGAACAACAATTAACCCAATGTTAGCTAGAGGACAAGTTGAGGGTGGTGTTGTTCAAGGGCTTGGTATGGCGTGTTTTGAAGATGTTAAATACGATAAAAAAGGAAACCTTCTTTCTAACAATTTCCTCAATTACCACATCCCTACACATAAAGAAATTCATAAATTAACCACGGAATTTGCCGATTCTTATGAACCTACTGGTCCATTTGGAGCTAAGTCTGTTGGTGAGATTGGTATTGATACACCTCCAGCGGTTATTTGTAACGCTATTTATAATGCCACTGGTGTTCGTATTCATAAACTTCCAATAACCCCTGAAAAGATTCTCAAGGGCTTAAAAGAATTAAGGAAATAATATGTTTGATCTCTTTATTAAGAATGGTCTAGTTTATCATGAAGGCGTTTTTAAACGCCTTAACATAGGAGTCAGAAATGGAAAGATAGTCTATTTAGGCAAAACTGTTTTCAAATCCTTAGAAACGGTTGATGCTAAGAATAAAAAAGTCATTCCTGGATTAATTGACCCTCATGTTCATTTTGATTTGTTCTGTGGCGCCATTCCTAGTAGAGACGATTTTTATTACGGTTCAAAGAGCGCCATTTATGGTGGAGTTACAACCATCGTAGATTTCTTGGACCCTACAAGAAATGCTGAAGAACTTAAGAAATCTTTCTTTGAAAGATTGGCAAAAGCGAAAAACTGTAATTGCGATTATCATTTTCATGCGTGTATACGCGAGCCTAATGGTGATTTAGAAGAATATGTATTGATGATGAAAAAACTTGGCATGAACACCATCAAATTATTTACTACTTATTCTGAAACTCATCGTCGTACATATGATAGGGATATTAAGAAATTATTAAGATTGTCAAAAAAATATAATTTCATGGTTTGCGCTCACATTGAAAACGATGATTTGATTAATCGTGATGAGCGATTGACTTATATGGAACTTTCTGAGGCTAGAAGCTCTTATGCTGAGTCCTCAGAAGCATTGAAATTATGCAAATTTGCTAAACAGACAGGTGGCTATTTATACATGGTCCACTGCTCGAGTGGTGATACGCTTAAGAAAATATATGATCAATATGGTGAAATCCTTGGAATTAATATATTTATCGAATCTTGTCCACAATATTTTGTGTTTAACAATAATGTATTGAAGGGTAAAAATGGTTATTTATTTACCTTTGCTCCTCCGCTTCGTTCTGAATCTGAGAGAAAACTACTTATCGACTGCATTGATTATGTTTCTACAATTGGTACAGATCACTGCGCCTTTAACATAGAAGATAAGAAGAGTCATGTCTATCTTAAAGGCATGCCATTAGGTGTTGGCGGAATTGAAACTAGCTTTGTTGTTATGCACAAAATCTTTGGCGATAAGATAATTGATAAGATGAGTAAAAATGTTGCAAAATTAGATAGATTTGCCGGAAAAGGTGAAATAAAAGTTGGAAATTTTGCAGATTTTGCAATTATTTCTGGACGTAATCAAACCATTGGAAAACCACATGGATCTGTTGATTATTCAATATATGAGAACATGCTTGTTAACATCACCGTTGAAAGCACAATTATAAGAGGAAAATTCGTTCTCAAAGATGGTAAATTTTTCCCAAGAAAAGGGTGTCTCATAAATTGCAAAGAAGGAGAATAAAAAATGAAGGCTTTAATCAATGTACGCATCTATGATTATGAAAATTATATTGAAAATGGCTATATCATTTTTGATAAAACAATAGTTGATGTAGGTCAAATGTCTAATTTCAAAAATAATGGATATCAAATTATTGATGGAAAGGGCAAAATGCTTCTTCCTAACTTTGTTTGTGCTCACTCCCATATCTATTCCATATTTGCAAGAGGACTAGCTTTACCATTTAATCCACATAATTTCCAAGAGATCCTTGATCAAATGTGGTGGAAACTGGATAGCAAGATTGATAACAAAATTACTTATTATTCTGGTATTGCTGCTGGCAGTGAATTCCTTCTCAATGGTGTGACCACTGTTATTGACCATCACGCTAGTGGAACAGATATTATTGGTTCTTTAAATGAGTTGAAGAAATCATTGGTCAATGTTGGACACCTAAGAGCGATTCTCTGCTTTGAAACTAGTGATCGTTTCCCGATTAAAGATTGTATTAAGGAAAACACATCTTTTGCTGCTCGTAATCATAATGAGCACGTCGCAGGCTTATTTGGTATGCATGCTTCGATGTCTTTAAGCAACGAGTCATACAAACTAATCTCTAAAAAATTGAAAGATGTACCAATTCATATTCATGTTGCTGAAAGCGATATGGATGAAGCAGATTGTGAACAAAAATATAATATGAACATCATCGAAAGATTAGATAAATATCATCTTATTAATAAAGATTCGTTAATAGTTCATGGCGTGCATATTAAAGATGAAGAATTAGATATTGTTAAAAAACGTGGCGCGTATATGGTTGTTAATACAACAAGCAATCTTAATAACGCGGTTGGCATCCCCGATATAAACAAATATTTATCAAAAAATATACCAGTAATGATTGGTAATGATGGCCTAAGTAGTTCGATGGCAACAGAATATTTAAATGCTTATTATTTAACTCACTTAAAAAATTCTAATCCTACTGCTATGAATTTAGGTACCATTATTGATATAATAAATAATGCTTATAAATATGTAAGTGATAGATTAGGTATTCGCATTGGTAAAATCAAGAAGTCTTTTGTGAGTGATTTTATGCTTGTTAATTACACTCCATTTACTGAAATGAATAACTCTAATGCATTTGGCCATTTATTCTTTGGGTTATTTCCAAATTTCAAACCAGTTGATGTTTATATTGATGGTTTAAAAGTTGTTCATAATCAAGAGTTGACTTCTAAAAAACTTAAAAACGAATTAATCGAATCTAGAAAATACAGTAAAGAACTTTGGAACAAAGTTAAGGAGAAATAATCAATGGATTTAAGTACAAAATTTGATGGACTAGTTCTCAAAAATCCCCTCATGCCAGCAGCAGGACCACTTGTTGGTGATGCTGAAAAAATGCTGTGGCTCAAAGATCAAGGTTTAGGTGCTTTAGTTGCCAAAACCATTTCCACTAAAGATGCTCACATTCCTCATCCATGTATTGTTGGTGAAGGAATGGATAAGATTTTTAACTGTGAGCTCTGGACAGAATACCCAAAAGAAAAATGGATTAATGAATTCCTTCCAGAACTTAAAGCTAAAAAGGGAGACACTCCTTTAATTATTTCTGTTGGTTATACCAAAGAGGATATGGAAGAGCTTATTCCTCTATTAGATGAATTTGCAGATGCCTTTGAAGTGAGTTGTCACTATGTTGGTACTGACCACGCCAAAGTTGCTGAAACTGTTAGAACCATTAGAAAGCACACAAAGAAACCTTTCTATATGAAGATTTCACCACATATTCCTGATCCTGCTGGATTTGCTCATGTCATCAAAGAGAATGGCGCTAATGGTGTTGTTGCTATTAACTCGCTTGGACCAAGCATGGTTATCGACGTTGAACATCGTAAAATGCTTTGCTCTAATGACAAAGGCTTTGTTTGGATGAGCGGACCAGTTGTTAAACCACTTGCTTTAGCCACTGTTTATACAATCAAACAAGCCGAACCATCATTAACTGTTATTGGTGTTGGTGGAGTAGCTTCTGCTAAAGATGTTATTGAATTCCTTTTAGCGGGCGCTAGTGCAGTAGGAATGCTTTCTGCTCCTATGTTAAGAGGAAAAGAATTATACGCAAAAGTCATTGCCGATCTTCCTAAAGAATTAGAAAAATATGGATTCTCCTCTATTCAAGAAGTCATTGATACACAGCTTAAAAATGATGTTCATTATGAACATGAAATGCCAAGTGTTGATGCTTCTAAATGTTCACATTGTGGAATGTGTGAAAGAAATTGCCCATATTTTGCTATCAAATTAAATGAACAAAAAGTTCCTGAATTTGATGCTTCTAAATGTTTTAGATGCGGATTATGTGCTTCTAAATGTCCAACTAAGGCGATTAAATTTTTCAAATAATTATGATCCATCAATATAAAGATTCAGTTAAAAAAGTAGATAACGAAGAAAAAATGTCAGGAATGGCAATCTTTACTGGTGACATCAAAATGGATGATGCTTATTTTGCTATTCCAGTTAGATCTTCTATTTCTTATGGAAAATTATTAAAAATTAATGTTCCTAATTTACCTAAGGATTATAACTTTATTTCTGCAAAAGATATTCCTGGAGAAAATGTTTGTAATATCATTGCTTCTGATTGGCCTGTCTTCGCGGATAAAGAAGTCCACTATAAAGGCGAGACCATTGGTATAATCGTTGGACCAAATAAAGAAAAGTGTTTGGAATTAGCTGCGTTAGTTGAGTGTGAATATAAGGAATTTGAACCAGTCTATGAAATGGTGAATTCCTATGTTCATAAAGAATTTAAAAAAGGTAATCCAGATAAAGTTTTCGCTAACGTTAAAAAGACTTTCTCTGAATCGTTCTCAACTGGTTATCAAGAACAAATTTATTTAGAACCACAAGCGATGCTTATGTATCTTGATGGTGATAAAATCACCATTAAAGCATCAATGCAATGTCCTTTCTACATTAAGAAGGCTGTTGTTAGAGTTTTAAATTGCTCTGAAGACAAAGTTAGAGTAATTCAACCTGCAGTTGGAGGAGCATTTGGAGGTAAAGAACATTATCCATCCTTAATGGCCGCTCAACTTGCAACTGCAATTGTTAAGATAAAAAAACCTTTGAAGATGATTTTTGATCGTAAAGAAGATATTACTTTTACCACCAAACGTCATCCAAGTAAAACGGAGATTACTGCTTACTTAGATGAAAAGGACAATATCCTTGGAGTTAAAATTCATGTCGGTATTGATGGAGGAGCCTACGTTGGCTGTTCTATGGTTGTTCTTTCACGCGCTTTAATCGCGTGTAACAATACATATACATTCGAAAATGTTCATGTTATTGGTGATGCATATTGTACAAACAAAGTTCCTAGTGCTGCTTTTAGAGGATTTGGATCCCCTCAATCAATCTTTGCGATGGAACTATTTATCAACCATTTAGCTGACTTCCTACATGTAAAACCATTAGATTTACGTAATAAATATTTAGTCAAAACTGGTGATATTACTCCTACAAACGGAATTTATCGCGATCCAATTATTCTTAAAGAATTAATGAATAAAGCGATGGAGATGAGTGATTACAAACGTAAACTTGCCGAATATTCTAAACCTGGAAGCAATCGTGGTATTGGTATGTCTACTTTCCTACATGGATGTGGCTTTACAGGAAGTGGAGAAAGTACGATTATTAACGCTCAACTTAAAATTAAGAAAGATAAAAATGATATTGTTACCTTCTATACATCACAAGTTGATTTCGGACAAGGTAATAGAACTACCCTTAAACGTATCGTTGTTGATACTTTAGGTATTCCTGAAGATCACGTTATTTATGACGCTCCTGATACTGATGTTACTTTATCAACTGGACCAACTGCTGCTAGTAGAACAACTATTATTGTTGGTGGATTAGCCGCTAAAGCAGCGCGTCATCTTAAAGAAATCTGGAAAGATGGTGAAGAACAAGAAATTGTTGAACCATATGTGGGGCCAGATTTCATTAAGTGGGATGAAGACACCATGCAAGGAGATGCTTATCCTGGTTATGCTTGGGGAGTAAATGTTGTTGAAGTGTCATTTGATCCACTAACATATGAAGTAAATATTGAAGGTTGCTGGTCAACTTATGACGTTGGACACGCAATTGATGAAAGAATTTTAATGGGTCAAGCCGACGGTGGCCTTGCTCAAGCTTTAGGATGGGCATATCTAGAAAAAGAAGAAGCAGAAAACGGAATGTTTAAACAAAAAACATTATCTGACTATGTGATTCCAACAATGGTCGATCTTCCAAAAATGGAGACCGCTTTAATTGATAACCCATTCCCTTATGGAGCTTTTGGGGCCAAAGGTGCTGGAGAATTAACTTTTGCTGGTGGCGCTCCGGCTTTTGCACTTGCGTTAGAGCAAGCAATTAAACACAAAGTCCATAAGATTCCAGCAACACCAGAATACATCATGGAGATTTTAGAAAATGAAGATTAGTTTTATTTTAAACAAAAAGAATGTTGAAGTTGATGTTTCTCCATCGATGCGTTTACTTGATGTAGTTCGCGATGTTTTGGGTTTGACCGGCACAAAAGAAGGATGTGGAGAAGGAGAATGTGGAGCGTGCACTGTTTTAGTGAATGATGAACCATATAATTCTTGTCTTACTCCTATTATAAATGTTGCTAATAAAGAAGTTATGACAATTGAAGGATTTAGAGAAACTAAATCATATCGCGTTATTGCTGATGCTTTTGCTTCTCAAGGTGGAAGCCAATGTGGATTCTGTACACCTGGTATGATTCTTGCTACTTACGCTGTACTTAAGAAGAATCCTCATCCAAGCGAAGAAGAAGCTAGATTAGCCCTAAGTGGTAATTTATGCCGTTGCACAGGTTATCAAGCAATTGTTGATGCGGTGATGTTAGCAGCAAAGAAAGGAATTGAATTATGATCAGTCATTTCGTTCCTAAAAACTTAAAAGAAGCTCTTACAATTCTTAATGAACATGATTGTTACATTATGAATGGTGGCACTGATTTAATGGTGCAAAAACATGTAAGTACTGGCTTATTACCAAAATTTGATAAAGATGTTTTATATATCAATAACTTGAAAGAACTCGATTATATTAAAAAAGATGAGGAAGGGATTCATATCGGTGCGTCAACTAGATATGTAGAAATAGAAAATTCTCCTTTAATTCCTAATATATATAAAAGAGTAATCAAAGAGATTGCCTCTCCTAACATTAGAAATATGGCAACTATAAGTGGCAATATCGCTAATGCATCTCCTGCCGGAGACACTTTAGTGCCACTTGTTCTTAATGACGCTGAAGTTGTCCTTACTAGTGTTAATGGAGAAAGAAAAATGAAAGTCGATGAATTCATCTATGGGGTAAGAAAAATCCATAGAGAAAAGAATGAACTCATCTCTGAAATTGTCCTAAAACCGCAAGAACTCACTTATTTTTATCGCAAAGTTGGTTCTCGTAAAGCTGAAAGCATTACCAAAGTTAGTTTCCTTGGTGGTGTAAGAATTGAAAATAAAGTTATCAAAGATTTCCGTGTCTCTTTTGGCTCAGTTGCTATTAAAACTGTTAGAAACCGTGAAATTGAAAATAAATACATTGGTAGAAATATTAACGAACTTGATATTAATGAAGTAATTAATGACTACGCTCCATTAGTGACTCCAATAACTGATCAACGAAGTAATAAAGAATATCGTCATAAAGTGGCGATGAATCTTCTTAAAAAGTTCGTTATGGATATAAAAGAAGGAGGTATCAATGAGTAAATACATACGTGGTTATAGGTGCACAGTATGTGGCAAATTCTTCGCTCCTGGTGAAGCTGAACTTACTTGTCCAGTATGCGGAGAAAAAGGAATCTTAGACGTTGAATACGATTATGATGCTTTAAAGAAAGTTCTCACCAAAGAATATTTCCAAAACAATAAGAATTATTCGATGTGGAGATACGCCCCAATGATGGGAATTGAAGAAAGTCATATCGATGAGATGCTAAGAATTGGATGGACTCCATTAAATAAGAGTCATAATCTTGCTAAAGAGCTTGGACTTAAAGAGTTATACATCAAGGATGATGGACTTAATCCAAGCGGTAGTAGTAAAGATAGGGCTAGTGGAGTAGCGGTACTAAAAGCAATTGAAAATGGCGCTAAAGTTATCGCCTGTTCTTCTACAGGTAACGCTGCTAGTAGTTGCGCTTGTCACGCTGCCCATATGGGTTTACCCGCTGTGATATTTGTTCCTAAACGTGCGCCAATAGGAAAACTTACACAAATCTCCTTATATGGAGCAACTCTTGTGATTGTTGATGGTGATTATAAAGCCGCCTTCAGCTTATCAAAAGAGGCGATTAGCAAATACGGTTGGTATAACCGTAACGCTGCAATTAACCCATACATGGTGGAAGGAAAGAAAACTGTTTCCTTAGAAATTGCAGAACAACTTAATTTTAAACCCACTGATTGGGTAGTGGTCTCAGTAGGAGATGGCTGCACAGTTGGAGGAGTTTATAAAGGCTTCTTAGAATTATATAAGTTGGGCCTAATTGAAAAGGTTCCTCGAATTCTAGGGGTACAATCAGAAGGATGTGAACCGTTCGTTATTGCTAGTAGAAATCATAAGCCACTAGAAGAAGCGGAAGAAAACACATTAGCTGATTCAATTGCCGTAGGTATTCCTCGTAATCCACTTAAAGCTCTTAGAGCTATTGAAAACTCTAAAGGCGCGTGGATCAGTGTTCCAGATGAAGACATATTAAAGGCTATGTCACTACTTGGAAGAACTGAAGGAATATTTGGCGAACCAGCGGCAGTAGCCTCTGTTGCTGGATTAAAGAAGGCTCTGTTAGAAGGAGTTATTAGTAAAGATGAAAGTGTCACTGTCATCATCACTGGTAACGGACTAAAAGATCCAAACAACGCTCAAAAGGCAATTGTCAAACCAGAAATCATGGAGCCAAACATGAAAAAATTAGACATTTATTTAAAAGAAAAAGGAGTAATTTAAAATATGTCAAAAATCCCATTTGGTCCAACATACGATGAAATGTTGAACCCAAGTCATCAAGATCCAGAAGTAAGAAAAGCTGCTCTTAAAGCTAAAAATGAAAATGAACTTGATCCAATTAACTTATTCAATATCACTTGGAAAAATGAAAAGAATGAAGTTAATAAGATTGTTCTTCCAAAAGAAATTACTGGAGTTGATGCAAATATCGTTGTTTTACTTGGTAAATATTTCCCAAGTGGCTCCCACAAAGTGGGACCAGCCTACTCAACTTTAATCGAAGGTTGTGTTGATAAAGAAATCATCCCAGGCAAACACACAATTTTAGGACCAAGTACTGGTAACTTTGGTATTGGTGTTTCTTATATCACTAACTTAATGAAATATGACGCGATTGTCATTATGCCAGACAATATGTCCAAAGAAAGATATCAAAGAATTCAAAAATATGGAGCAAAACTCGATTTAACTCCAGGTAGTGAAAGTGATGTCATTCTTACCCTTGAAAGAACATATGAGCTCAAAAAAGATCCAAAGAATAGAACTTTAGCCCAATTTGAACTTTTACCAAACTATCGTTTCCATCGTCATGTTACTGGTAATAGCTGTATCGAAGCTGTTAAAGGTATTGGTAATGGAAGAATTGCAGCATTCTGCTCCGCTCCTGGTAGTGCAGGAACTTTAGCTGCTGGTGATCAAATCAAAGTTGCTTTCCCAGAATGCAAGATTGTCGCTCTTGAACCACATGAATGTTCAACCCTCACTAATGGTGGTCGTGGACAACATAGAATTGAAGGTATTGGCGATAAGATGTGTACATTAATTCATAACGTTTTAACCACTGATTTCATCACTCAAATCGTTGATGATGATTGTGTTAGAGGCTTAGAAGTAATCCACGAAGGAACTGATACATTAGTCGCTCATGGTGTTAACCGTAAAGTTGCTGAAAGTATGGTCAATTTATTTGGTGTTTCCGGTATTTGTAATATTTTAGGCGCCATCAAAATGGCGAAATACCTCAAACTTGGACCAGATGATAACGTTGTCACTATCGCTACTGATAGCTTTGATAGATATGACTCAGTTATTGAAAATCTCAAACAAAGAGAACTTGAAGTCACTCCTAACGTTTTAGAGAGATGGTTTGAAGATGTCTTCTTAGGCGCTGACACCAAAGGTATCTTAGATACACGTGGTAAGGAAGCCAAAGAAAAACTCTTTGCTCAAAAAGAAAAAGACTGGTTACCATTTGGTTATTCCAAAAAATATCTCGACAGCATGAAAGAGATGTCTTTCTGGGAAAATGAATATAACAAGATTCATGAATACGATAAGAAAATTAAAGAACTTAGAGGTAAGGAGATTTAATGATGAAAGTACCTTTTGAAAAAGTTTTAGAAAAAGCAGAGTCCTATAAAAAGGACATGGTCAAATTCCTTCGTGACATGGTTGCTATTCCATCAGAATCATGTCAAGAAAGAGATGTCGTTCTTCGCATTAAAGAAGAAATGGAAAAAGTTGGATTTGATAAAGTAGTTATCGATCCAATGGGAAATATTTTAGGTTATATTGGACATGGCAAACACTTAATTGGTATGGACGCTCATATTGACACTGTCGGTATTGGTGAAATCAAAAACTGGACATTTGATCCATATAAAGGTTTTGAAGATGATGTTCATATCGGTGGTCGTGGTACTTCTGATCAAGAAGGTGGTATGGCCTCAATGGTCTACGCTGCTAAAATCATCAAAGATTTAGGTCTAGAAGATGATTATACCTTAGTTATTACTGGTACCGTCCAAGAAGAAGACTGTGATGGTTTATGCTGGCAATATATCATCGAAGAAGATAAAGTCAGACCAGAATTTGTTGTTTCAACCGAACCAACGAGCTGTAGAATTTATCGTGGTCACCGTGGAAGAATGGAGATCAAAGTTGCTGTTAGAGGCATTTCCTGTCACGGTTCCGCTCCTGAAAGAGGCGACAATGCCATTTATAAGATGGCCCCAATCATTGAACAAATTAAAGAACTCAATGAACATGGTTTAGCTTATGATCCATTCTTAGGAAAAGGCACAGTCACTATTAGTGAAATCTTCCATAAATCACCAAGTAGATGTGCTGTTGCTGATGGTTGCTGGATTAGCTTAGATAGAAGACTTACTGTTGGTGAAAACGATAAGACCTCTATTGCTGAAATTGAAGCCCTTCCAGGTGTTAAAGCCGCTAACGCTAAAGTGGAAATGTATAAATATGAAAGAGCAAGCTATACTGGTTTACTCTATCCAACAGAATGCTATTTCCCAACCTGGGTTATTCCAGAAGAAAGCGTCTTTGTTCAATCGATGAAACAAGGTTATGAAGGCTTATTTAAAAAAGCTCCTATCATTGATAAATGGACATTCTCCACTAATGGTGTTTCCATTATGGGTAGATACGGCATTCCATGTATCGGATTTGGTCCTGGTGATGAAAAAGAAGCTCACGCACCAAATGAAAAGACCAGAAAAGAAGATCTTGTCATCTGTGCTGCTTTATACGCCACACTCCCACTTCTCTATTTAGAGAACTTAAAAAAATAATTATTTAGAAAGGATATATAAAAATAATTATGGAAAAATTAGCTCCTCGCTTTGCGGGCAGACACTTAATTACCTTAGAAGATTTCACCAAAGAAGAAATCGACTACATTCTCAAAGTTAGCCGTGATTTAAAAGATGCATTCTACGCTAACGAACCAACCGATTGGTTAACAAACAAAACTGGATTCTTAATGTTCTTTGAACAATCCACCAGAACCCGTAACTCCTTTGAAAGTGGTATGGCTCAACTTGGTGGACACGCCACCTTCTTAGACACTTCCATGATGCAAATTGCTCATGGTGAAAGTGCTAAAGACACCGCGGTTATTCTTTCAAGTTTTGGACATATGATCGCTTGTAGATATTGTAACTGGGGTTTAGGTAACAAATATATTCGCGAAATGGCGAAATATTCCACCGTTCCAATTATCAACTTACAATGTGACTTATATCACCCAATGCAAGCTCTTGCTGACTTAATGACTATTGAAGATGAATTCGGACACACCGAACACTTAAAAGTTTCTGTCATTTGGGCGATGGCGACAACCCACAAGAAACCAATTTCTGTTCCTGTTTCTCAAGTCTTATTATTCCCAAGATACGGAATCGATGTCACTCTTGCTTATCCTGAAGGATATGATTTACCAGATTGGGTTATTGAAAAAGCAAGAAAGAACGCGGCTGAACATGGTGGTAGTTTAACTATTACTCATGATATGGACGCTGCTTATAAAGACGCTGATGTCGTCTTCCCAAAGAACTGGGGAAGTTGGGTTACCAACCAATCCACAACCGTTGTTGATGACGCTTTGCTTGCTTTAAAAGCATGGAAATGTACACCAGATAAGATGGCTTTAGCAAAACCTGGTTGTAGATATATGCACGCTCTTCCAGCCGACAGAGTCAACGAAGTTGTTGATGAAGTTATTGATGGGCCACAATCAGTTGTTTATGAAGAAGCTGAAAACAGAATCCACACCGCTAAAGCTGTTATGGCCTTATTCGTCCATGACAAACTTCCAAGCGATAGAAGATAAGATAAACTAACAATTAG
>Ga0256869_1001122_pt1 | contig 12776 bp, 9 predicted proteins | sample RumenRJG_05RNA_FD_186096 | JGI IMG/M metagenome (GOLD analysis project Ga0256869, IMG submission 186096) | Metatranscriptome of bovine rumen microbial communities from Lethbridge, Alberta, Canada - Rumen RJG_05 (Metagenome Metatranscriptome) | ecosystem: Host-associated > Mammals > Digestive... | reverse complement strand
TTGTCTATTGCCATCGTCGCCAATGTACGCCGGAATTTATGCGGATGCACTCTCATTATTTTTGCCTCTTGTCCGATTTTACGTAAGCGAGTTTCCACACCTGATATCTGTAAACGGTTATGAGGACGTGCCAACGAGACAAATAACGCTTTGTTACGGTCACGCCGTGTCGTAAGATATTGTTGCAAATGTATTTTGGCTCGGGCGTTGAAATATACAATTCTCTCTTTATTTCCCTTCCCAAACACTATACATTCACGCTCTGCAAAATTTATATCTTCCCTGTTCAGTTTTACCAATTCGCCGACACGCATTCCGGTGGATGCAAGCAGGTCTATCATAGCTATATCACGTAATTGGACACATGAGTCTCTCAAGTTTTCCAGATTCTCGTCAGTAAGCACCTCTTTTACTTGCGCTCCTGTCTTTACTTTATGGATGCGTCGCACAGGACTTTTGATGATATAATCCTCTTCTTCCAACCAAGCAAAAAAGGAAGAGAATATACGGCGAATATTATCTATAGTTACTTTGCTTGATTTATGTTTCCGCTGGAAAACCGCCAAATAGGCACGGATGTCTTCCGTTGTATAGTTGGTAACTTTCTTTGGCATTTTACGGAAGAAATGACGGATAGTTGCTCCATAATAACGGATAGTAGGAGTTGTGCATCCTTCCACTTGTTTGGCTGACAGGAAAATGTCAAGCAATCTGTCATTGGATGTCGTGTTTTCTTGCACAGAGGCGGAATCATCGCTTATATTATAGCGACTAATGATCTGCAAAAGAACACCATTCAATTGCGCCATCTGTTCAACACTCAAGACATCCGTCATTGCATTACTGATTTCAAAAATTAGTTTCTCTTTCATATTCTTCAATGTTTTTATGGGTGAATAAATCATCTCTCATTGAAGAACCAGCCTGCATTTTATTTAATGGGAAAACCGATATTGCCCAATTGTTTTCGTATCTCATCCTCTAAATCATGTGACTTAGAGAACAATTCGGAAAGTTCATTTGTCAGTTTTCCCATTTTCTCTTCAAACGGTATTCCATCATCCTTTTGCTCCGCAATGCCTACATAACGCCCCGGGGTAAGGATGTAATCTTCTTTTGCTATTCTCTCCAGATTTACTACAGCGCAGAAACCTTTTTCACTCTCAAGCGTTCCTTCTTCATATTTGCGGAAAGTATCGGCAATATCGGTAATGTCTTTTTGACTTAGTTCTCGCAATTTACGAGTTACCATTGAGCCAAGATTACGAGCATCAACAAACAGGATTTTTCCTTTCTGCTTTTTGTTCCGATTAAGAAACCAGAGGCTGACTGGAATACCGGTAGAATAAAACAACTGCGGCGGCATAGCCACAATACCTTCTACCAAATCCGCCTTTACGATATTAGCACGGATGTCTCCTTCTCCGCCTGTCTGGCTGCTTAATGCACCATTAGCGAGTACCAAACCGATCTTGCCGTTTGGCGAGAGGTGATGAATCATGTGTTGTATCCATGCGAAGTTAGCATTACCTGCGGGCGGAATACCATATTTCCAACGGACATCTTCGAGCAAGGACGCTTGCCCCCAATCGCTCAAGTTAAAAGGCGGGTTCGCCATGATATAATCCGCTTTGAGCGTCGGATGCTGGTCGTCAAAGAACGTATCCGCATAACTCTTACCGAGATCTGCTTCCAATCCACGGATTGCGATATTCATGTGCGCCATCTTCCATGTGCTCGGATTGGCTTCCTGACCATAGATAGAGATATTACGCACCTCTTTCTGATGGCTGCGGATAAACTTAGCGGATTGTACGAACATACCGCCCGAACCGCAGCATGGATCATAGATACGGCCATTATATGGCTGTAACACTTCTACTATCGTACGTACGATGCATGAAGGCGTATAGAATTCACCAGCGTTCTTGCCTTCCATACTCGCAAACTGCTGCAAGCAGTACTCATAGGTACGACCAAGCAAGTCTTTTTCATCAGCCGCTCCGTGCATCTGGATGTTCGTGAACAAATCCACTACATCACCCAAGCGCCTTTTGTCCAATTCCGGACGAGCGAAGTTCTTCGGCAGAATACCTTTGAGACGCGCATTCTCTTGCTCGATTAAACGCATCGCATTATCAATCGTCACACCGATGGACGGTTGATGCGCATCTGCGGAGATAACGGACCAACGTGCATCCTTCGGAACGAAGAATACATTATCCGCCATATACTCATCCTTATCTTCAGGATCTGCTAATGGCTCCTTCAATAATGCCTGGTACTTTGTCTCAAAACGGTCGGAGATGTACTTCAGGAATATCAATCCCAATACCACACCCTCATATTCAGACGCGTTCAGATTACCACGCAGCACGTCAGCTGCTTTCCAGATCTTGTCTTCAAATCCAATCGAAATGGTGTCTTTTGCCATATATCGTTTTTTCTAATTTAGCGTATTTATTTGTTTTTTGTGTCTCGGTCATCTCCCGCTCATCAATCAGTGGCGGGATGCGCGGTGATGTAACGGCGGTTGGAGTCGTTCTTATGCGTGGTGGTAGGACGCAGAAGTCCGGCAAGCACTAACTTGGTTGTGTACTGCTGGCGCGTTTTATTTTGGTTCTGCACGCCAAGCATATCCAAAATCTCTTGGGCTGTTCGCAGCATCACATCACAAAACTCTAACACTTTTCGTTGCTTTGCCGTTAAACACACTTGGTTACTTTCTTGTTCAGCTTGGTTACTTTTCTGCTTTACTTGGTTACTTTCTTGTTCAGCTTGGTTACTTTTCGTCTCCTGCTCTGTTACTTTTTCGGTCGGGTTTGACACTTTTTCGGCTGGGTCTGACACTTTTTCCTGACGATAAATAATCGTACGGAAGTCGTCCGCTTGAATAAACTCAGGTGTGCGGAGACCGTTCCGTAGAAACTATTTCGGTCGGATTGATTTTCTCTATATCTGCCATATATCTTTGTCTTTCTTATAGTGTTTTTTGTGTCTCGCTCATCGGTCGGTGGATATGATGAGACCTAGACACTTTTCGCACAACCTGCGCAACAATTTGTTTGCCAGATTTTTAGTTTCTCTATTTCTGCACGCGAACTGCGTGCAAAGGTACAACTTTTTTTGAATTGTGCAAATAAAAAATGCTCTGAGCGGGAGCGTTTTTTTGTCCTTATTTGCGGGCAGGATCGGTAGTGAGATCGATGCCGAGTTTCTTGAACGTTCGCCAGTCCACCTCCTTGAGCATGACGGTGGAGTGCGCCTGACAGCCTTTGAGCAGCGGCAGGGTGTCGAGGGCCTTGCGGCAGTTCTCATCATGGAGCGAGAGCACGGAAAGCGCCACGAGCACCTCGTCGGTATGCAGGCGGGGGTTCCGGCCATGCAGATAACTGATCTTGGTTTTCTGGATGGGTTCGATGATATTCTCCGGGATGAGCCGCATGGAGTGGTCGATGCCTGCCAATTCCTTCATTGCATTCAGGAGCAGGGCTGCCGATGAACCGAGCAGATCTCCCGCTTCGGCGGTGATGATATGTCCGTCAGGCAGTTCGATCGCCGCGGCATGGGAGAAGGTACCGTCATGGAGGGCACCGGTGAGGGCACGCCGTTCGCGGGCTGCCACGGTGGTGCGGCGATAAGCGGTACTGAGCCCGAGCTGCTGCATGAGCAGGGCGATCTTCTTGATCTCCGTATCATTGCCTTTGCCGTTCGCCAAATGACAGAGCGCCTGGAAATAGCGGCGGATGATCTCCTGTTTGCTGGCCTCGCGTACGGCCTCATCATCGCTGATGCAGAATCCGACCATGTTCACCCCCATCTCGGTAGGCGAATGGTACGGACTGGAACCGTAGATCGAGGTAAAGAGCGCCTCCAGGACGGGGTAGATCTCGATATCGCGGTTATAATTGACAGCGGTCTTGCCGGTCGCTTCCAGATGGAAGGGGTCGATCATGTTCACATCGTTGAGATCCGCCGTAGCGGCTTCGTAGGCGACGTTAAGCGGATGCTTGAGCGGGAGGTTCCACACGGGGAAGGTCTCGAACTTGGCATATCCGGCTTCGCGCCCACGCGCATGCTCATTATATAACTGACTCAGGCATACCGCCATCTTACCGCTACCGGGACCCGGCGCGGTGACGATGACCAGCGGACGGGTGGTCTCGATATAGTCGTTTTTCCCAAAACCCTCTTCGGATGCGATCAGATCGACATTATGCGGATAGCCGTCGATGATATAATGATAATAGACGCGAATACCCTTGCGCTCCAGACGCTGGCGATAGGCATCGGCCGAGCGCTGGCCCGAATAATGGGTGATGACCACGGACGAGACGAGGAAGCCCCTTAAGGAAAACTCCTCGCGCAGACGCAGCACATCTTCATCGTAGGTGATGCCGAGGTCCTGACGGATCTTATTGCGCTCGATATCCTCCGCCGAAAGGACGATGACGATCTCCATGGAGTCGCGTAACTGCGTGAACATCTGCAGTTTACTATCGGGCATGAAACCCGGCAGCACACGACTGGCGTGGAGGTCATCGAATAATTTTCCGCCTAACTCGAGGTAGAGCTTGTTACCAAACTGCGCGATGCGCTCGCGGATATGCTCCGATTGAATACAGATATATTTGTCGTTATCAAAAGCTGTAGCCATAAGTCTTACGCATTATCCGAGGGGTTCGGAGTGACTTGTGTTTCTTGCTCTTCGGGCTGTGTCTCCTCATCGTCCTCGTCGTGGTGGTAGTAATAGTACGAGCGGTAAGCCTTCTCATCCTTGGTGAAGCGGCTGTAGAGTTTGCCGTAGATCTTACCGTAACGGGAAGCGCGACTGCCGGAGCGGCCTCCGTAGCCGTAGCCGTAACCGCCGTAACCGCCGTAACCGAGGTGACCGTAACCGTAACCGCCGTAACCGCCGTAGCCGTAGCCGTAACCGGATCCGTAGGAGTGACGTCCCTCGGTGGGGATATCGGAGAGCACGATCTGCACTTTCTCGGGCTTATCAATGACGTCGGTCATCTGCTCGAGAGTCTGCTTACAGAACGATTTGTTGGTTTGCAGACAACGGATGACGAACAGACACATGTCGCTTTGCTCGATGATGGCATAGGCATCGGGTACCAGACCGATAGGCGAGGTATCCATGACGATGAAGTCATATTGCTCCCGCATGGCGGTGATGGTCTTGGCCAGCTTCTCCGAGTGCGCCAACTCGCCGGGGTTCGGCGGGATCGTACCGGCGCGGACGAAGTCGAAGCCGAAAGGCGTCTTGCGGAACATCGCATCCTCCAAAGAGCACTCGCCGACAAGGAAATTGGATATACCATCACCGTTCTCCAGACCTAACTTGGTGTGGATGTTCGGTTTACGAAGGTCGAGGTCGATCAGCAGCACTTTCTTTCCCGCCATGGCGTAGAGTGCGGCCAGGTTGGTGGAAAGGAAGGTCTTACCATCACCGGACTCGGTGGAGGTGACGCAGATGACCATCTTATCTTTGCGCTTGAGCACGAACTCGATACGCGTTCGGATGGATCGCAGCATCTCGGCATAGGACGATCGGGGCGAAGCACGGACGAGCGTCGGGTTCTGGTTACGCGCATGGCGCAGCGTACCGATGAGGCGGAAGAAATGCAGGTTGACTACATCCTTGGGCGAGCGGATCTTATTATTGAGCAACTCGCTGAGGACGATAAGAATGAGCGGGATGAGAAAACCGATGACCAGATAGGTCGTGGTGGTTTTCGATTTCGCCTTGGCATTCATGATGGCGGTAGTACGCGCCTTATCCATGATGCTGTTATCGGGAGTGTTGGAGGCTTTCTGGATCTCGGCCTCCGCACGCTTCTGCAGGAAGAAGGTGTAGTAGTTATCATCGATGCGGTAGTTACGCTCGATGGCCACCATCTGGAGCTCTTTCTCCGGCAGAGTGCGCAGCATCGCCTCCGCTTCGTGGATACGACGCTCGAGGTCCTCTTTCTCGATCTGCATGGCTGTCCGCATGGAGTTAACAAGCTCCTCGATAGAGGCCTTGACGGTCTCCATATCCTTGGTATACTTGGCGTAGTAGACATTCTTCTCTGTCAGTTCGCTACGCTGGATACGCAGCTCGTTGAGCTGCTGCACGAGGGCCACGAGGGATGCATCGGTGACGCCCATGGTGGACGGCATGATGACCGCATCGCTCTCCATACTGGTATGGATATAATTGATGAGGTAGTCGAAATAGGTCTCGCGAAGCCGCATCTCCATCTTCTGCTGGTCGTAGGTAGAAAGATAGCCCATGATCTGGCCGGCATAGGAGTTGACATCCACGATCTTGTTCTCCTGCCGGAAATCGGTCATGGCACCTTCGGACACCTGGAGCGAGGACTGCAAGTTATCCAACTGCGAATTGATGAAGCGGATCGAGTTCTCCGCCACCTCGTTTTTCTGCTCGAGGTTCTGGAGGAGGTATATCTGCGCCAGCTTATCGAGGTACTCGCAGTCACGCTGCGGCACTTCGCTGACCATGGAGAGCGAGAGGACGGTAGATCCCTCGGTGACGAAGGAGAGCTGGAGTCGGCTCATGAACTCATCCACGAGGGACTCGTGGGTACGGAAGCGGAAGTATATCTTACCGCTATTGATCATCAGTTCGGTCGGCCAGATGACGATGTCGAAGAGGCTGCAGCTGACGGGTTCGCCGTAATGCGCCTCGATATCGAGGTCATAGCCCTCATCGGTGGACATGATACGCATCGAACCATCCTTGCTGAAGTTCACCTGGAAAAGGATGGTATACGCGCGGGGGTCCAGACGGGTATACTCGACGAGGATAGGCGTCTGGCGATATAGAGAACGGGTCTTGAAGCGTCCCTGCGTGATATACTCGACATTGAGGAAGGGCAGCGAGTCCACGACACGACTGGTGAGGTCGTACGAACCGAGCATGATCATCTGGTTATTGACATTCTTCATACCCGGATCGACGCCGAAGCCCTGCATCAGGGCGACCGTCTGTCCGCCGTAACCGTTGTTCTCCTTGATCACGATCGAACCCTGCGAGAGGTAAGAGGGGATCCAACGACGGTTCTTGAGCATGGCCAGGCCCATCGCGATCGCGATACCGATGACGAAGAGGTACCAATAATGAAGGAAGGTGAAGAACCACTCCAGGGGATTGAAGTTAAGTGATCCATCCTCATCCTGCTGCGGATCCGCCTGGTAATAATGCTGGTTCCCGCCCTGCTGGTAATAATTGTTATTACCGCCCGGCTGGTAGTACTGATTGTTTCCTCCGGGGGAATAATAGGCATTATTGCCACCCGGTGCATAATAATCGTTATTTGCCATATGCGTTATTTATACATGTATGCCACATAATTGAGTACGGTAGTCAGGAGCGCGACGCTGCTCGTGATCAGACCGATGAAAGCCGAATAGTTGGGCACGGTGTAGAAGCTATTCTTGGTGCGTGCCACATAGATCACATCATTCGGATAGACGTAGTAGTACTTGGAGTCGATGATGGTATTGGTGCGCATATCGAACTCGAGCACTTCGGGCTCCTGTCCGCCGTCGCGGGGACGGATGATGCGGATATGACGCCGGTCACCGCTATTCATCACATCGCCGGTCATGGCCAGGGCCTGGAAGATATTCATCTTCTCCTTATAGATATAGAACTGCCCCGCGTGGGCATCGCCGACGACGGAGAAATACTTGTTATACAGCGCGAGCTTGACATCCGCATCGGGGATGATCTCCCGGAAAGCGGCCTTGAGGGAGTCCTGCGCTTCGATCTCGGTCAGGCCCTGCAGCTTGACAGGCCGCAAGAAGGGGATATCCACCGTACCGTCCTCGTGTACGCGGTAGGAGTTCGCATACTGGCCGGAGTAGGTGGTGTTAGTACCGAGCATCTTGGTATAGGTCTCATCCATAGTGATGAGGCGATAGATGATCTCGTCGTTGACGCGGATGCGGTAGGGTTCGTACGCCACGGAGTCATAGACCGGCAGTTTATTGGCCTTGGTGGGCTGCTGCAAGTATCCGATCTTGCGATGACTGTAACAGCCTGTGAGCATGAGGGAGGCCAAGACGATGAATAGTAATGAGATCTTTTTCATTCTGTACCTCCTTCCGTGGATGTGTTCTTATGTTTGCCGTAGTACTTATGGACGTGGTTGATACCCGTCTGTACGATGGAATAGATGAAGACGCCGAACGATATCGTGGCGGCCGTCACACCGATGACGGTGGTGACGTGGTTGATGCCGAAGCTATACCCCGGGATCTGGCGGATATAGATGATGTCGTTGGGCTCGATGTAGTAATACTCCGAGTTGATGATATCTTCGGAGCGGGCATCGAAGGTCTTGATGGTCGTCACGCCGTTCTTCTCGCGCACCAGCTTGATCTCCTTACGGGAGTTGAACTCCTGCAGGTCTCCGGCCATGGCCAGGGCCTCGAAGATGGTCATCTTCTCCTTATTGATCATGTAGCGTCCGGACTGTGCGCCGACCACGGAGAAGGAGCGGTTAACGATATTGACCTCCACGGATACCATGCTGTATCCGGGTATCTGCTGAAGCAGCGTACCGAGTCCCTCTTCGAGGGCATACTTGACCTCGCGGGTGGTCTTGCCTTGTACGGGCACCTTACCGAGGGTCGGGAAATCGATGTTTCCTTCCTCATCCACGAGGTAGGTATAGAGGTCGTACGAACCGTACATACCGCCCTGCCCCATCTGCTGACGCATCTGGGAAGCGTTGGTTCCGCCGGCATTGTACATGCGCATCACCTCTTCATTAAGGGAATAGACATAGACATAGAGCCGATCCCCGATACGCAACTCGTAGTCCTCAAAAGCGAGCGTATCCGCATAAGTCGGGATCTGCTTGTCGGGCTTCTGCATATAGTTCACCTTCCGCGCCGTGACACAGGATGACAAGGCCAAGCTTACTATCGCAAAAAAGAATAAATATTTAAATTTTAAAATCATAAATCTAAAATCTTAAATAGCGATTCATCGCTTCTCATCCCATCCGAAGGGGTGTTTCGCTAAAGGTAGTTTGGCCAGCGGGTGGTAGTCACCGACGAGACCGATAGGCTCGGCATGACGGATCTCGCTGACCGTCTCGATGCACGGACGGGCTTCCGCGATGCGGAATCCGTGACCGGCCAGGATCTGCTTGTAGGACTCCGTGTGGAGCTCCGTGAAACCCTGCGAGAACTCGAACTCTTCGCCGTCGATGCTAAGGGTGCGGAAGGTGCGTTTCTCACCTTGCACGGCATTGGCAGGCAGGCAATCTGCATTGATCGAGAGGAAATAGCGTACGCGTGCACGCTCGAGATCGAGGAAGCCCGCTACGCGATCGAAGGACATGACGTGCACAATGTTTTGCTTCACCGGGCCGAAGATCCACTGAAGCATGTCGTAGAAATGCACACCGATATTGGTCGCTATACCGCCGGACTTATGCACATCGCCTTTCCAACTCGCATAGTACCAGTTTCCGCGGGAGGTGATGTAGGTCAGGTCCACATCGTAGATCTTATCCTTGGGTCCGTTGAGCACTTTCTCGCGTAGTGCGCGGATCTTATCGTGCAGACGGAGCTGGAGGATGGTGTAGGCCTGATGACCCGTCTCTGCCTCCAATTCAACCAAGTTATCGATGTTATAGGGATTAAGCACGAGGGGCTTTTCGCAGATCACATTGCACCCGATACGCAGACCGTAACGGATGAAGGCATCGTGCGTGTAGTTAGGAGTACAGATAGACAGCCAATGGAGGGGGTTATTCGTGCGCATCTGCTTCGAGCAGAACCGATCGAACTGCTCATTCTCCGTGAAGAACGAACAATCCGGAAAGGACGAGTCGAGACGTCCTACGCTGTCAAACTTATCATACGCCACGAGCAGATTGTTTCCCGTGTCGGAGATGGCTTTGATATGTCTCGGTGCGATATATCCTGCGGCACCGATAAGACCGAAATTCAATTTTTTATCCACAATAAAATCCTCTTTAATATGTTTTTCGTATGTTGTGCTATGTATTCTTTGTACCACGCGCTGCGGTCGTTGGTCCAGCGCTGCGGGTGGGTGGTGATCATGACGCGGGGCGGCAGTTGGTCTTTTCGGATCGCCTCGATCAGCTTCTGCGTCGTATGCCAGGTAAGGCCCGCTTGCGTCCATTCGTCCTGATACTGCGGGATCTTATCCCGTACGCTCACTTTGTATCCGTCCCAGCAACGCCCTGTGTCCGTGAGGTAGAACACCTGACTGAAATCGGTATCCAGATAGGGTTCGCCCAGGATGCCGAGCGCTTTATAACTATAGTGCTGCCAAAGATCCTTGCTATCCCACTTGCTGGTCGGTGCCCCGTGCATGCATATCGTCTCTACCGCGTAGAACTGGCGGAAGTACTCGAGCCAGGTCTTAAAATGACCCCAGGCCTGCTTGACGTTGCCGTGGCAGAGGCTCATATCCTCGTAGTGGTAGCCGATCTCGTGGCCCAGACGAACGATGGACTTGATCACGGACGGGATGTTGCTCTCTTTGCCGCAGCGGAAGTAATAGGTCGCTTTCGCTCCGATAGACGCTTCTATCTGCGCGGTCTTGAGGCTGTTGAGCGGACGGGCATCGACGTCGTGGCGCAAGATAACATATTTGTCGTCATGACGTGATGACGTGATCACGTGATCGCGATATGATATCAACCGATATCCTTTCGCCTGCAGCGCCTCTAACAACTCCCGGTATATGTCCAGCGTAAAGTCTCGCATCAGCGCTCCGCCCGCATGGGGTTTTCCAAAAAATCTTTGTACGCGAGACGGATGCCGTCCTCGAGCTCCGTACGATAGGTCCATCCGAGGGCTGTTGCTTTGCTCACATCGAGCAGCTTGCGCGGCGTGCCGTCCGGACGGGTAGTATCCCACTCGATGCGTCCTTCGTAACCGACCACTTTGGCCACCAGTTCGGTCAGCGCCTTGATGGTGAGCTCCTTGCCGGTACCGGCATTGACGGTCTCATTGCCGGAGTAGTTATTCATGAGGAACACACAGAGGTTCGCCAGGTCATCGACGTAAAGGAACTCGCGCAAAGGCGAACCGGTTCCCCAACAGGTGACGGACGGCGCACCGCTCATTTTCGCCTCATGAAAACGACGGATGAGGGCCGGCAACACATGACTGTGCTCGGGATGGTAGTTGTCATTGGGACCGTAGAGGTTGGTCGGCATGACGGAGATATAGTCGGTGCCGTACTGGCGGTTGAGGAACTCGCAGTACTTGAGCCCCGAAATCTTGGCCAGCGCGTAGGCCTCGTTCGTTTTTTCCAACTCACCCGTCAGCAGACAACTCTCCTGCATCGGTTGCGGCGCCATACGCGGGTAGATGCAGGAAGAACCGAGAAACTCGAGTTTCTTACAGCCGTTCTTCCAAGCCGCATGGATGACGTTCATCTCCAGGATCATGTTATCGTACATGAAATCCGCCAAGGCACTCTGGTTCGCCACAATGCCGCCCACTTTCGCCGCAGCGAGGAAGACGTACTCGGGTTTTTCAGCCGCAAAGAACGCTTCTACCGCATCCTGGCGGCAGAGGTCGAGTTCCTTATGGGTGCGGGTGATAATGTTCGTATATCCCTGACGTTGCAGTTCGCGCACGATCGCGCTTCCTACCATGCCGCGATGTCCGGCTACATATATCTTTGAATTCTTCTCCATTACTTAACGATTCCTTTCTCCAAATATTCCGCCAAATTGAAATGCTCGCGCGTCACTTTCTGCATATCGTGCTTCACCATCAGCTCGACCAGCTGCTCAAACGAAGTTGTCTGGGGGTTCCAGCCCAACTCGCGCTTGGCTTTGGTCGGATCGCCGAGGAGGTTCACCACATCGGTCGGACGGTAGAAATCCGGACTGACGGCCACCACGACCTTACCGGTCTTGACATCGATACCTTTCTCGTCAATGCCTTTACCCTCCCAGCGTAACTCGATGCCCGCATGATGGAAAGCGAGGGTGGCGAACTCGCGCACCGTATGTTGCACACCTGTAGCGATGACGAAGTCTTCGGGCGTGTCATGCTGCAGAATGAGCCACATGCACTCCACATAGTCCTTGGCATATCCCCAGTCGCGCAGCGAGTCGAGATTGCCCAGATAGAGGCAGTCCTGCATGCCTTGCGCAATGCGCGCGGCAGCGAGCGTGATCTTACGCGTGACAAAAGTCTCCCCGCGGCGCTCCGATTCGTGGTTAAAGAGGATACCCGAACAGCAGAACATGTTGTATGCCTCGCGGTACTCCTTGATGATCCAATACCCGTATAACTTCGCTACAGCGTAAGGACTATAGGGATGGAAGGGCGTAGTCTCGGACTGCGGCACCTCTTCCACCTTGCCGTAGAGCTCGGACGTGGAAGCCTGGTAGATCTTACAGGTCTTCTCCAGATGATTGGTGCGCACGGCCTCGAGGATACGAAGAACGCCCACTGCGTCCACATCGGCTGTGAACTCAGGAGCGTCGAACGACACCTGCACGTGACTCTGCGCAGCAAGGTTATAGATCTCATTGGGCTTGACCATGCCCACCAACTTGACCAGCGACATCGAGTCGCTCATATCGGCATAATGCAAATGAAAATGAGGCGTACCCTCCAAATGCGCAATGCGCTCGCGGAAGTCTACCGAAGAGCGACGGATGATGCCGTGCACCTCATATCCTTTTCCCAACAAAAACTCCGACAGGTAACTTCCATCCTGCCCCGTAACGCCTGTTATTAATGCAATTTTAGAC
>Ga0256869_1001113_pt1 | contig 12806 bp, 24 predicted proteins | sample RumenRJG_05RNA_FD_186096 | JGI IMG/M metagenome (GOLD analysis project Ga0256869, IMG submission 186096) | Metatranscriptome of bovine rumen microbial communities from Lethbridge, Alberta, Canada - Rumen RJG_05 (Metagenome Metatranscriptome) | ecosystem: Host-associated > Mammals > Digestive... | reverse complement strand
GGACAGGTAAGCAACATCGACCACGAAAATGTAAACATCGGTAAGGCAGGCAGAACCCGTCATATGGGTATCAGACCTACAGTAAGAGGTTCTGTAATGAACCCATGCGATCACCCGCACGGCGGTGGTGAGGGTAAGTCCCCTGTTGGACGTCCCGGACCTGTTACTCCTTGGGGCAAGCCGGCACTCGGTTACAAGACCCGTAAGAAGCATAACCGTTCCGATAAGTTTATCGTAAGACGCAGAAACGGTAAATAAGCGAAAGGAGGAACTTGTCGATGAGCAGAAGTATCAAAAAAGGACCTTATGTCCAGGAGGCTCTTTATAAGAGAGTTATCGCAATGAACGAAGCAGGCGAAAAGAAGGTCCTCAAAACATGGAGCAGATCTTCAACTATTTTCCCTGATTTCGTTGGTCATACATTTGCAGTTCATGACGGACGCAAGCACGTTCCGGTATATGTTACAGAGGATATGGTAGGACACAAGCTCGGTGAGTTTGCACCTACAAGAACTTACAAAGGACACGCCGGTTCTAAGACAACTAACAACGGTAAGTAATAGCGGAAGGAGGAATTCAGATGGAAGCCAGAGCATATCTTAGAAATGCCCGCATCGCACCTAGAAAGGTACAGGTCGTTTTAGATCTTATAAGAAACAAGCCTGTTGATGTTGCACTTGCTACACTCAACTACACACCCAAGGCGGCTTGTGAACCACTTATAAAGCTCGTAAACTCCGCTATAGCAAACGCTGAAAACAACTTCGGCATGAACAGAGACGATCTGTATGTAGCAGAATGTTATGTTTGCCCCGGTCCTATCATGAAGAGAATAAGACCAAGAGACCATGGCAGAGCCTACAGAGTTTTAAAGAGAACATCACACATCACTATGGTTCTTAAAGAAAAAGAATGATCCCAAGGAGGTTTATAAGATGGGCCAGAAAGTTAATCCGCACGGTCTCCGTGTCGGCGTTATAAAGGATTGGGATTCCCGCTGGTTTGCCAATAAGGCAGTATTCGGCGATACTCTTGTTGAGGATTACAATGTTCGTAAGTTTATAAAGAAAAACTTGTACGCAGCAGGTGTACCTAAGATAGAGATCGAAAGATTCGCTGAAGACAAGGTGAGGATCCACATTCACTGCGCTAAGCCCGGTATCGTTATCGGAAGAGGCGGCGCTGAGATAGATAAGCTTCGTGAGAAGCTCGAAAAGATGATGAACAAGCAGGTTGCTGTAAACATCGTTGAAGTCAAGAATCCTGACATCAACTCAAAGCTTGTTGCTGAAAAGATCGCTTTGGATCTTGAAAACAGAGTATCTTTCAGACGTACAATGAAGCAGGCTATCGGCAGAGCAATGAGACTTGGCGCTAAGGGTATCAAGGTAATGGTATCAGGCCGTTTAGGCGGTGCCGAGATCGCAAGATCTGAAACATACCATGAAGGTACAATCCCGCTTCAGACTATCAGAGCTGATATAGATTACGCTACAGCAGAGGCTGCTACAACATACGGCCGTCTTGGCATTAAAGTATGGATCTACAAAGGTGAAGTTTTAAAGGGCGAAGCTCCTAAGAGCGACGAGAGAAAGAACAGATCCTCAAGAGATGACAGAAGAAGAAACCCAAGACGCAACAATCGTGACAATAAAGTCAGAGAAGCAAAGAGTGAAGGAGGTAACCGATAATGCTACTTCCAAAGAGAGTAAAATACCGCCGTGTCCACAGAGGACGCATGACGGGTAAAGCTACAAGAGGCAATAAGGTAAGCTACGGTGATTACGGACTTCAGGCTTTAGAGCCTACATGGATCACAGCTAATCAGATAGAGGCTGCCCGTGTCGCTATGACACGTTATATCAAGCGTGGCGGTCAGGTTTGGATAAAGATCTTCCCTGACAAGCCAGTAACACACAAGCCGGCTGGTACTCGAATGGGTTCCGGTAAAGGTGCTCCTGAATATTGGGTAGCAGTTGTAAAGCCCGGCAAGGTAATGTTCGAGATAGCGGGCGTTGCAGAAGAAACAGCAAGAGAAGCTATGCGTCTTGCAATGCACAAGCTCCCTATCAAATGTAAGTTTATCAAGAAAGAAGAGCAAGGAGGGGAGCAGTAATGAAGGCATCTGAGATAAGAGATATGTCAGTTGACGAAATGAACGAAAAGCTTTCAAGCTTGAAGGAAGAGCTTTTTGCGCTCCGCTTTCAGCTTGCTGTAAACCAGCTTGACAATACATCACGTTTAAAGGCTGTTAAAAAGGATATCGCAAGAATCAAGACAGTTTTAAGAGAAGCTGAGATAAAGGCAAGCGTTAAACAGTAAGAAATGGAGGGTCAGGCTGTGGCTGAAAGAAACCTTAGAAAAACAAGAGTGGGAAAGGTAGTTAGCGACAAGATGGATAAGACTATCGTTGTAGCTATCGCCGACAACGTAAAGCACCCGCTCTATAAAAAGATCATCAAGCGTACAGTTAAACTGAAGGCTCATGATGAAAACAACGAATGCCGCATCGGCGATCGTGTTGAAGTAATGGAAACACGTCCGTTATCAAAGGATAAGAGATGGCGTGTTGTAAACATTATCGAAAAAGCAAAATAATTAAATTCGGAATACAAGGGAAGCGCATTTTAAGCGAAAGCGTTTCTGAAAGGAGGAACTCGCTGTGATACAAATGCAGTCTTATATGAAGGTCGCTGACAACACCGGAGCTAAAGAGCTTATGTGTATCAGAGTTCTTGGCGGTACACGCAGAAGATATGCTAACATCGGCGATGTTGTTGTGGCATCTGTTAAGAAGGCAACACCCGGCGGCGTTGTTAAGAAGGGCGATGTCGTAAAGGCAGTTATCGTGCGTTCGGCAAAGGGCCTTAGAAGAGAAGACGGCACATACATTCGTTTCGACGAAAATGCTGCTGTTATCATAAAAGATGACAAGAATCCAAAGGGAACCCGTATATTCGGACCTGTAGCAAGAGAGCTTCGTGACAAGGATTACATGAAGATTTTAAGCCTTGCTCCGGAAGTATTATAATGGAGGTGTCATAATGAGTAAAGTACACGTTAAAACAGGTGACACCGTCGTATTGCTGACAGGTGACTATAAGGATAAATACGAAGAAAACGGCAAGAGAAAGACCGGCAAGGTGCTTGAAGTAAGCCCTAAGGAAGGCAAGGTCATCGTTGAAGGTATCAACATGATCACAAAGCACGTAAAGCCCACAAGAATGGGACAGTCGGGCGGAATCGTAAAAGCTGAATCACCTATATATGCTTCAAAGGTACAGCTTGTTTGCCCTGAATGCAAAAAGCCGACAAGAGTAGGTCACATGATCGAAATGGACGGCGACAAAAAAGTAAAATACCGTGTTTGCAGAAAATGCGGCAAGTCATTCAAATAAAGGAGAAACGACATGGCAAGATTAAAGGATTATTATGTTGATACCGTAGCTCCTGCAATGATGAAGAAGTTTAATTACAAGAGCGTTATGGAGATCCCGAAGCTTGATAAGGTCATCGTAAACGTTGGTGCCGGAGAGGCAATATCAAACTCAAAAGTTATCGACGCTATCGTAAACGATCTTACACAGATCACCGGTCAGAAGCCTGTTATATGCAAGGCTAAGAAGTCGGTCGCAAACTTCAAGCTCAGAGAGGGAATGCCTATCGGTGTCAAGGTAACACTCAGAAGAGAAAATATGTATGAATTCGTTGATAAGCTCTTTAACGTAGCTTTCCCTCGTGTTCGTGACTTCAGAGGTATCAACCCTGATTCATTCGACGGCAGAGGAAACTATTCAACAGGTATCAAGGAACAGCTTATTTTCCCTGAGATCGAGTACGATAAAATTGATAAAGTAAGAGGTATGGATATAAACTTTATCACAACAGCTAAGACTGATGAAGAAGCAAGAGAGCTGCTCTCACTCATGGGCGCTCCGTTTGCAAGATAATATAAAGGGAGGAAAAGTTTTATGGCAAAGACATCTATGAAAAACAAACAGAAGAGAACTCCCAAGTATTCCACCAGAGCTTATAACAGATGTAAGATCTGCGGCAGACCACACGCTTATTTAAGAAAGTTCGGAATATGCCGTATATGCTTCAGAGAGCTGGCTCACAAGGGTCAGATCCCGGGTGTAAAGAAGTCAAGCTGGTAAAAATACAAAGGAGGTCATTGGCATGCAGATTACTGATACTATAGCAGATTTACTGACAAGAATTCGTAATGCGAGTTCTGCAAAGCACGCCACGGTAGACGTTCCTGCTTCAAATGTAAAGAAGGCTATCTCACAGATCCTCGTTGATGAAGGATATGTAAAGAGCTTTCAGTTCATTGAGGACGGTAAGCAGGGTGTTATAAGAATAACACTTAAATACTGCGACGGAAAGTCGCCTGTAATTACAGGTCTTCGCAGGGTATCTAAGCCGGGCTTGCGTATATACTCAAGCTGTGAGGATATGCCCAAGGTAAGAAAGGGTCTCGGAGTTGCGATCGTTTCAACATCTAAGGGAATCATGACAGACAAAAAAGCCCGTGAGCTGAATGTCGGCGGCGAGGTTTTAGCATTCGTTTGGTAAGGAGGACAGGAAAATGTCACGAATAGGAAAAATGCCGATAAGTGTTCCTGCCGGAGTTGATGTTAACATCGACGACAACAATGTTGTAACTGTCAAGGGTCCTAAGGGCACTATCACAAGAAAATTTCAGAAGGCAATGAAGATCGAAAACGAGGGCGGAACAGTTACAGTAACACGCCCCGATGATAATAAAGTAAACAGGAGTCTCCACGGACTCACAAGAACTCTTATCTCCAACATGGTAGAGGGCGTTACAAACGGCTATGAAAAGACATTGGAGATCGAGGGTGTCGGCTACCGTGCTGCAAAGCAGGGCAACAATCTTGTTATGAACCTCGGTTATTCACACCAGGTAATAATGGCAGAAGCTGACGGCATCAAGATAGATGTTCCGCAGCCTAACAAGATCGTTATCAGCGGTATAGACAAGCAGGCTGTCGGACAGTTTGCTGCTGAAGTACGTGAAAAGCGTCCGCCTGAGCCGTATAAGGGCAAGGGAATCAGATACGCCGGTGAGAGGATCATCCGCAAGGAAGGTAAGGCCGGTAAGGGCAAGAAGTAATTAAAGGAGTGAATTTGCAATGATCAAAAAGGCAGATACTAAAAAAGCCAGAGCAAAAAGACACGCCAGAGTTCGTTCAAAGATCTCAGGCACTCCTGAGCGTCCCCGCCTTAATGTATTCCGTTCGGCTAAGCACATCTATGCACAGGTCATAGACGATGTAAACGGCAAGACACTTTGCTCGGCATCAAGCATGGAAAAGGCATTTGACGGAAACGGCGGAAACGTCGAGGGAGCACGTAAGATCGGTGAAATGGTCGCAAAGCGTGCAGTAGAAAAGGGCATCTCCGAAGTTGTATTCGACAGAGGCGGTTTCCTTTATCACGGAAGAATCAAAGAGCTTGCAGACAGTGCTCGTGAAAACGGACTGAAGTTCTAAGAAAGGGGTTATACTTTTGGCAAATATAGATGCAAAAGAGACATCAGAGCTTTCTGAAAAGGTCGTATCCATAAACAGAGTATCAAAGACTGTTAAGGGCGGTCGTATAATGAAGTTCGCTGCACTCGTTGTTGTAGGCGATGGAAACGGTACAGTAGGCTTTGGTCTTGGTAAATCAGGAGAAGTTCCGGATGCTATCCGCAAGGGTATCGAAGATGCTAAGAAGAATCTTGTAAAGGTACCTATGTATGGTACAACTATCCCGCATGAGATCGTTGGCGCATTCGGTGCCGGAAGAGTTCTTATGAAACCTGCTGCCCCCGGTACAGGTGTTATCGCAGGCGGTCCTGTCCGTGCCGTTATCGAAATGGCTGGCATCAAGGACATCAGAACGAAGTCACTTCGTTCAAACAATCCCTGCAACGTAGTAAGAGCTACAATAAACGGACTTTGCTCATGCATGACTGCTAAGGAAGCAGCTGCAAAGAGAGGCAAGTCAATAAAGGAAATTTTAGGTTAAGGAGTGAGCAACAATGGCAAAGAAGATCAAACTCGTAAAGAGCCTTATCGGAAGAAAAAAAGATCAGATAGCTACTGCTCATTCACTTGGTCTCAAAAAGATAGGTCAGGAAACAGTACAGCCTGACAATGAGCAGACAAAGGGTAAGATCCAGAAGATCTCGCACCTTATCGAAGTATCTGAAGGCTAATTTTAAGGAGGTGCAATCACAATGAAGTTACACGAATTATCTCCGGCACCCGGTTCAACATCAGTACGCAAGCGTGTAGGCAGAGGCCACGGCTCAGGTAACGGCAAGACAGCCGGCAAGGGTCACAAGGGTCAGAAAGCTCGTTCAGGCGGCGGCGTAAGGATCGGATTTGAAGGCGGACAGATGCCTCTTGTTAGAAGAATCCCGAAAAGAGGTTTTAACAACATCTTCGCTAAGAAGTATGCATATGTTAATGTTTCATCTCTCGACAAGTTCGTTGACGGAACAACCGTTGATACTGAAATGCTTATCGCATCAGGTCTTATAAAGAACGCATATGACGGCGTTAAGGTACTCGGAAACGGTGACCTTAATTCAAAGATCACGGTAAAGGCTGCTAAGTTCTCTAAGAGTGCAGTAGAAAAAATCGAAAAGGCCGGTGGGAAAGCCGAGGTGATCTGATTGTGTTTGAAACATTAAGAAACGCATGGAAGGTCACTGAGATCCGCAAAAAGCTTTTATTCACTTTATTCATTATAATAGTATTCAGATTCGGAAGTGCTGTTACAGTTCCTTTCCTCGATGTAAATAAGGTAAAGGAATGGATGGATTCAAACGCAACAGGCGGAAACTTCCTTGAATACTTAAACGTACTGACGGGTGGTGCGCTTTCAAAGGCGACATTATTCTCGCTTTCGATCACACCGTTCATAAACTCGTCTATCATAATCCAGCTTCTGACCTATGCTCTTCCTCCTCTGGAAAGACTCCAGCAGGAAGGTGAGACGGGGCGGAAAAAGCTCAATCAGATAACAGCGATAGTATCTATGGCGCTTGCCATATTCATGTCGGTAGCGTATTACTTCACACTTAAATCATTCGGTGCTATAGAATACACGACCGGCAAGGAAGGTATTTTCGCAGCAGTAGTTATCATAAGCTCTTTCGTAGCGGGCGCTATGCTCGTTGTATGGATGGGCAACAGAATCAATGATAAGGGTATCGGAAACGGTGTATCAATGATACTTTTTGCAGGTATCGTTGCAAGATTCCCGACAGATGCAGGTACACTTATCGAACTTACAAAAAATGAACCGTCTAAATATCTCTTCATTTCGATAGCTATCGTACTCGTGTTCATCTTTATGATAGGTTTCGTTGTATTCATGAACGAATCCGAAAGAAAGATCCCGTTCCAGTATGCAAAGCGTGTCGTAGGAAGAAAACAATACGGCGGACAGAATACTCATATCCCTGTTAAGGTTTGTATGAGCGGCGTTATGCCTATCATCTTCGCAATGTCATTCATGTCATTGCCGAGTACTATCGGAATGTTCAAGGGCGAATATGCTAATCCGGAAGGATTTTGGCAGAAGTTCTATAACGGATTTCTCCATTTCTTCAGCACACAGTCGATGTGGTACGCAATAGTATACTTCCTCCTTATCATCGCATTCAACTATTTCTATGTTTCTATGCAGTATAATCCGATAGAGATAGCAAACCAGCTCAGACAGAATAACGGAGGCATACCGGGTATCAGACCGGGTAAGCCCACATCAGACTATATACACAGAGTTCTTTCAAAGATCACTTTGGTGGGTGCGTTCTTCCTTGGTGTCATCGCTATCTTCCCGATATTCTTAGGAATGGCTGATGATAACTTAAGAAGCCTTTCAATGGGCGGTACTACAATGCTCATCGTTGTAAGCGTTGCACTTGAAACGGTACGTACACTCGAATCACAGATGATGATGCGTCACCATAAGGGATTCCTTGAATAAAGGAGTAAAAGGTTATGAATCTTATATTATTGGGCGCTCCGGGTGCCGGCAAGGGTACACAGGCTGAGGTTATCTCAGATAAGCTTAGTATCCCACAGATCTCAACAGGAAATATCCTTCGTGAGGCTGTAAAGAACGGCACAGAATACGGACTTAAAGCAAAGGCTGCTATGGATGCAGGTGACCTTGTTTCAGATGATGTCGTTATTGGTATCTTAAAAGACAGGATAGCAAGAGACGACTGTAAAAACGGATTTATCTTAGACGGATTCCCAAGAACAGTTCCTCAGGCTGAGGCACTTGACAAAATGGGCGTTCAGATAGATAAGGTATTAGAGATACACGTTGAAGATGAAACGATCAAGTCACGTCTTTCAGGCAGAAGAGTCTGCGAGGACTGCGGTGCTACTTATCACGTTGAATTCAATCCTACAAAGGTAGAAGGCAAATGTGACAAGTGCGGCGGAAATGCTGTTCAGAGAAAGGACGATGCTCCCGAAACGGTCATCGAGAGACTGAAGACCTATCACGAAAAGACAGCTCCTTTAAAGGACTATTACCAGAAGCAGGGTAAGCTTGAAACAGTTGTCGGACAGGAAACTGTTGAAGCTACATCAAAACTTGTTTTGAAAGCTGTGGGAGCATAATGGTTAGCATTAAATCTTCAACAGATCTTAAAAAAATGCGTGAAGCCGGACAGATCGCCGCAAGAGCTTTACAGCTCGCAGGAAAATCAATAAAAGCCGGAATGACGACAAAGGCACTTGACAAGATAGTTCATGATTATATCATAAGCTGCGGTGCCAAGCCTTCATTCTTAGGCTACGGCGGTTTTACCGGAAGTGCGTGTATATCAATAAACGAGGAAGTTATCCACGGGATACCTAGCCACAAGAGAAGGATCGCTGAGGGAGATATAGTCAGTGTCGATGTTGGTGCGTATTACAACGGATTCCACGGAGATACCTGTGCTACTTTCCCGTGCGGAAAAATATCCGATGAAGCAAAAAAGCTTCTTGAGGATACAGAGGCAAGCCTTTACGAAGGCATAAAAGCCGCTGTTGTCGGCGCAAGGCTTGGAGATGTGAGCCATGCGGTCGAGAAATATGTCTCAGAAAGAGGCTACGGTATAGTAAGAGAATACTGCGGACACGGTATCGGAAGAGAGCTTCATATGGAACCGGAGGTGCCGAACTACGGCAAGCCGGGGCACGGACCAAGACTTGTTGCGGGCATGACATTCTGCATCGAACCTATGATAAACTTAAAAGGCGATGCGATAAGGGTGCTTAAAGACAAATGGACGGTCGTTGCAAAGAGCGGAAGCCTTTCTGCTCACTTTGAACATATGATAGCAGTTACTCCCGACGGACCTGTAATTCTTACAAAGCCTTGACGGACTTTCCGTTCCAAGGGACAAAAGGTAACTTATAAAAAAGGACCTTTGAAAAACTTTTTAAACAAAAATAATAAGAAGCTTTGAGACAATGTACTGTGAAAATGGTACACCGTATCCGGAATGGGGAGGTATGAATTTTGTCTAAGGAAGATGTAATTGAATTAGAGGGCGTTGTTGAGGAAGCTCTCCCGAACGCAATGTTCAGAGTTAAGCTCCCGAACGACCATATAATTCTTGCACACGTTTCAGGCAAGCTGAGAATGAACTATATAAGAATAGTTCCCGGCGACAAGGTGACTATCGAGATGTCACCGTATGACCTGACTAAAGGCAGAATCACATGGAGAGCTAAATAAAGTTCAAACAAAAAACAAAGACATTTAAAAAATGTCTTATGCAGGACTTAAAGGGAGGTATATTCAATGAAAGTCAGACCTTCAGTAAAACCTATGTGTGAAAAATGCAAGGTTATCAAGCGCAAGGGTAAAGTAATGGTAATTTGCGAAAACCCTAAGCATAAACAGCGTCAGGGCTGATAAAGAAACCTGACATTTATGAGAACGTTAATAACGGAGGTGCAATTGATTAATGGCAAGAATTTCTGGTGTTGACCTGCCTAGAGAAAAGAGAGTCGAGATAGGCCTCACATACATCTACGGCATCGGTCGTCAGACTGCTACTAAGATCCTTAAAGATACAGGCGTTGATCCTGATACAAGAGTAAAGGATCTCAGCGAGAGTGACGTAGCAAAGCTGCGTGACTATATAGATAAAAACTGCAACGTTGAGGGTGATCTCAGAAGAGAAGTCGCACTTAACATAAAGAGACTTGTGGAGATCGGCTGCTACAGAGGAGTTCGTCACCGTAAGGGTCTTCCTGTAAGAGGACAGAGAACAAAGACGAACGCAAGAACTCGTAAGGGTCCTGTAAAGACAATCGCTAACAAGAAGAAATAAGGAGGGCTGAAAATTGGCACAGCAGAAACCAAAGAAGGTTGCTATCAGAAGACGCAGAGAGCGCAAGAACATTGAAAGCGGCGCTGTTCATATCCAGTCCACATTCAATAATACGATAGTTACGATAACAGATACACAGGGCAACGCTATATCATGGGCAAGTGCAGGCGGACTTGGCTTCAGAGGTTCAAGAAAGTCTACACCGTTTGCAGCACAGACAGCAGCAGAAACAGCAGCAAAGGCTGCTATGGAACATGGTCTTAAGACTGTTGAAGTATATGTAAAGGGACCGGGCTCAGGAAGAGAAGCTGCTATCAGAGCTTTACAGACAGTAGGTCTTGAAGTAAAGATGATAAAAGACGTTACCCCTATCCCACACAATGGATGCCGTCCTCCTAAGAGAAGACGTGTATAATTTACAGGAGGTGTAAAGAAGTTGGCAATTAACAGAGAACCAATTCTCAAAAGATGCAGATATCTGGGCATAAGCCCCGCAGTTATGGGTATTTCAAAGGAATCAAACCGTAACCCTAACGCAAACAAGAGAAAGAAAGTCTCAGAATACGGAATGCAGCTCAAGGAAAAGCAGAAGCTGAAATTCATTTACGGTGTTCTGGAAAAACCTTTCCGTCACTATTTTGAGATCGCTGAAAAAATGGAAGGCAAAGCCGGTGAAAACCTGCTCACTATTCTTGAAACACGTCTTGACAATGTTGTATTCAGAATGGGTCTCGCACTCACAAGAAGAGAAGCAAGACAGCTTGTTTCACATGGTCATTTCACAGTAAATGGTCAAAAGGTAGATGTCCCTTCATATAGGATCAAGATAGGCGATGTTGTTGAACTTTCAGAAAACAGCAAGAAGCTCGATAAATTCAAGGACGTTATCGAAGCAACAAAGGGCAGAGTAGTTCCTCTTTGGCTCGAAGCAAACAAGGATAATGCTAACGCAAAGATCACACGTTTGCCGGTCAAGGAAGATCTCGATTACGAGGTTGAGGAAACATTCATCGTCGAGTTGTATTCTAAATAATCAAAACATTAGCCTGCTGATTTATATAGATATAAAAGTGATTGCAAAATAGGAGGGTCCTTATGCTTGAAAAAATCGTAAAGCCGGAAATTGATACCGTAGAACTCAGAAGCGATGGTAAGTATGGTAAATTTGTACTTACACCTCTTGAACGTGGATATGGTATCACATTAGGTAACAGTCTAAGACGAGTATTACTCTCCTCGCTGCCGGGTGTGGCAGTAAATTCGGTCAAGATAGACGGCGTTCACCACGAACTTACAACAGTTCCGGGTGTAAAAGAGGACGTCACCGAGATAATCCTTGCAATTAAGGGTCTTACAGCTAAGCTTATGAGCGAAGGTCCTAAAACCGTTTATATTGAAGCCGAAGGCGAATGCGAAGTTACTGCCGGTGACATCAAGACAGACTCTGAGGTCAGCATTCTCGATCCGGGAATGCATATAGCAACACTGGGCAAGGGCGCAAAACTCTACATGGAGATAACACTCGATCGTGGAAGAGGCTACGTTTCTGCCGAACGCAATAAGCAGCAGATGGGTAATATGCCTATCGACGTTATTGCTGTTGACAGTATCTATACTCCTGTTTTGAAGGTCAACTACAAGGTCGAAGACACTCGTCTTGGTCAGGTAACTGATTTTGATAAGCTTACCATAGAGGTCTGGACAGACGGAACGATCTCTGCAAAGGAAGCTTTGTCACAGGCAGCCAATCTCCTCAACGAGCATCTGAAGCTGTTCATTGATCTTTCCGAAGATTCGATGATAGCTGAAATATTGGTCGAACAGACAGACAAGGGCAAGGAAAAGATCCTTGAGATGACCATTGAGGAACTTGACTTATCGGTACGTTCCTTCAACTGCTTGAAGCGTGCCGGAATAAATACCGTTGACGACTTGATCAATAAGTCTGAAGAAGAAATGATGAAGGTTAGAAACCTTGGTAAAAAATCCTTTGATGAGGTCAAGGAAAAGCTTCAATCACTTGGCTTTGACCTGAGTTCTGAGGAGGATTAATAAAGCGGATATTATTAATTAGACGATAATATCATGCGATTTGTAAAGGAGTGAATTACGATGCCAGGTACAAGAAAGCTTGGAAGAAAGTCCGATCATAGAAGAGCGATGCTCAGAGCGATGGTAACATTCCTTCTTGAAAAGGGTCAGATCGAAACAACTGTAACTAGAGCTAAGGAAGTAAGAGCAGTTGCAGAGAAAATGATCACTATCGGCAAGAAGAATGATCTGCACTCACGCCGCCAGGTACTCGCTTATGTTACTAAAGAGGATGTCGCTAAGAAGTTATTCGATGAGATCTCACCGAAATACGCTGAAAGAAACGGCGGTTATACAAGAATAATCAAGACCGGCCCGAGAAGAGGCGACGCTGCTGAAATGGCAG
>Ga0256869_1001106_pt1 | contig 12836 bp, 14 predicted proteins | sample RumenRJG_05RNA_FD_186096 | JGI IMG/M metagenome (GOLD analysis project Ga0256869, IMG submission 186096) | Metatranscriptome of bovine rumen microbial communities from Lethbridge, Alberta, Canada - Rumen RJG_05 (Metagenome Metatranscriptome) | ecosystem: Host-associated > Mammals > Digestive... | reverse complement strand
TTTCCTGCATAATATAACAATGTATCATGCAGTGTAAGGTTGAATATTCCATAATCTGACAAAACATTTCCTTTTAATTTGAATATTCAGCTGTCTGTCAGAAGCTTTCCGGCCGTTTGCTGATAAAATTGCCTTAAAACAAAGAGCAATAATGGAGATGTGGAATGTTCTGCAGGAATTGCGGCTGCTTTGTGCCCGACGGATCCGGATTCTGCCCGAAATGCGGCAGCCGCGTGTCAGATATGTTTGATGACCTGGAAAAGGCCGGCTTTGCCGGACGTTTCGCCCCGAAGTTCAGATATGCCACACTTCTTCGGCCGTCAGGCTGGTTCAGCTACAGCGGACGCTCATCGCGGACAGAGTACAATCTCAGAAGCATAATCCTCGTAATCGCTTTCACAGCGTATTTCGGCGTGCTTAAGCTGCTCGGCACAATTGACTTCGGCATTGAGGCGGAGGATGCCTTCCCTGTTATGTGGATAGTGCTGATGGCCCTTATAGGTATGCAGATCTCGGTATGGACCAAACGCCTCCATGATCTTAATCACTCTGCCGGCCTGATTTTAATTTTCTTCTTTCTTTCGGCCGTTCTGCCGATTCTGCTCATCATCTGCATAGCCCTGGGATGCCTGCGCGGAACGGAAGGGGACAACAGGTTCGGGCCGGACCCGAGGTTCTGATCGGGGAGGAGCCCGCGGGACTGCAGCGCTGCAGCCCTGGCGCATGCATTGCGCAATTCCATTCCGGGCAGGATCACTGACCTCTAGCCTGCCAGGCCGCAGACTTACGAAAGCCCCTGAATCATGCACTGATCAAAAAAACGCCTCTCTTCCGGATGTAAGATTGCGCAAGGAGCAGAGATCCTCACTTTGACTATGGAGAAGCAGCATGTTTTGCAGGAATTGCGGCTCGTATTTATTCTGGGGCGGGACCTGCCCGTACTGCGGCGCATATAACCCCACAACAGGCTGGGAAGATTTCTGGACTTCCGGAGGGAAGACCAAAAACAAGGAAAATAAGGAAAAAGGACCGCCCATGACAGACGGCCGCATAGGAAGGGCGGTCTTCTGGATGCTGGAGCTCTTTCTCATGCTCTGCTTTGTGGGCATCAAGTATGCCGCTGATTATCTGAGATCCGGGGAAGGCGCTCACCAGTCCTGGTCCGGACTGGGGCTCGCAGGGCTGATTTTCGTTGCCGTGGTGCTTGGCCTGGTCAGCTTCATATATCTGGTCCAGCGCCTGCACGATATAGGACTCTCAGGCTGGACTCTCGCCATCCTTGCAGCCGCCGCGCTCGGAGTCCAGACACAGTTTGAGGAGCAGTGGATCGGCAATGTCCTGGCTGTGTGCATCATAACGACGATCGGCATGATTCCTGGAAACAAGGACGAAAACGGCTTCGGGCCTCCAGGACCATGAACATGCCGGCGCATGGCCTTCAGTCAGTCAGCAAACCGGCCAGCAGTCATCCGTCTGCCACAACTGTGCGGCTTTCACGGCGCAGATGATTTCTCTGTGCACGCGGGCATACTCGGAAATTAACCATGTTCCGCAGTAAGTGCGGCAGCTTCGTGCCGTACTGTTCCGGGGGCTACCAGAAATGCACCGGACACAAAAAAGGCCGGAAAATACTCTATCCCGGCCTCTGATGCTTTGCTGACGTAAGCCCGCTGCAGCAGTGCATGCAAAATCAAAATCATGCTGCTCAGCTGCTATAGCTCTTAAGCTCCCTTAGCGGCAGCCTCAGCCTTCTCAAGCACTAATTTCTTGAATTCAAGCGGGTGGCTGATATAGGGAACCGGCACACCTGAACTTCCTGTGCCATTGAACACCAGAGAGCCATAGTTAAGCACTCTTCCGAGAATGCCCTGTTCCAGATTGACACTCTCAACTGAAGTAAGGTTCAGTTCTATGGTGGAGCGCTTGATAATGCCGAACTTGGCCAGCACTCTTTTATTAGTTACAGCAAGTTCTGTGGTTGAAACCACCAGGAATGTGCGGATAAGAGAGATTGCGGTTACAATGAATAACGCAACAGGGACAATGCCCAAGCCTCCCAAACAAAACAAAACGGCAACCACCAACCAGAATACCGGGCGAACATAGATCACTTTGGTAATCTGCGCCCTCTGCTCTACTTTCTCTCCGGTTGTCAAAGAACTCTCAACATATGATGCCATCAGCTGCTCCCTAAATTTACACTTGTAAAGAAATACACCGCTCTGCCACTGACCCTGCAGAATGAACAGGAAACTGTCCTGCGATAAAACGGTATTCATTAGCCACAAAAATACGAATATTTGTGACGCACGGCAGTTTCTTACAGACTCAAAAAAAACGAGAACCAGATCACAGAAATGTCAGAGTTTTTCATCTTGAGTCTGCCCGGTCAATCTCCAGAGATACCGGTACCGGACAGCCATGAAGCGTAATCTTCTGAATAGGGCACCAGCCTAAATTCCCATCTTGCAAATCTGCGGCACTGCTCCATTTATCCCCCGCCGTTTTGGGACAAAATACCAGGGCTTCCGGCAGTGAAAGGAAATCTCCCCGTTCCCTCCCGGGCGCATGCGCCCTGCGCGGTGTTTCTGTTCCCGTCCTGAGGTGTAGCAGACGGCCGCCGCATGAGGTGCAAAAATGTTAAAATTTTACCCTGCGGAAGGGAGAAGAGCGGTCGGCACTTATGAAGATATATCTCATAGCGGTCGGGACAAAGATGCCCGGCTGGGTCAGCGATGGGTTCAACGAATACTGCAAGCGCTTCCCGAAGGACTGCTCCCTGATTCTAAAGGAAATCCCTGCTGGAAAGCGCGGCAAGAACGCCGACATCGCGAGGATTACCGAGAAGGAAGGCGAGGAAATGCTCGCCGCAGTGCCGCACGGCGCGAAAATCGTCACTCTCGACATACCCGGGAAGCGCTGGACGACGCCTGAGCTCAGCAAAACACTTGAAAGATGGATGGCCTCCGGGCAGGACATCGCCCTCCTCGTGGGCGGCCCCGAGGGACTCTCACAGGAGTGCAAGGCCGCAGCGAGCGAGAGCTGGTCGCTCTCCCCGCTGACATTCCCCCACCCTCTTGTGAGGGTCCTCGTGGCCGAGAGCCTGTACCGTGCCTGGACAGTCAGCGCAGGACTCCCCTATCACCGAGAATAGACGATGATCTTCCCGTTTTCCCTGTTCCGCAAGGAGACGCCGGCGGAGCGCTACAGGGTGAAGGACAAGTCAGACGACGAGGGCAACACCGTCTTCGGCCGCCTGTGCTTTTCCATGTTCGTGATCATCTGCCTGACCTGCGTCCTCTTCGTGAGGGAATACCGGCTGCAGATCCAGGAATACTCCACCTATGAGACCAAGTCGGACAACAACCGCATCAAGATTGTCCCCATAGCGCCCGACCGCGGGCTTATCTATGACCGCAACGGCGTGCTCCTTGCCGAGAACAGGCAGGTCAACGCCCTGGTGGCGACCCCCTCGAAATCCGACGACATAAAGAAGGCATACGACGAGATCAACGGGATGCTCGGCCTCGGGCTCGACGAGAACGACAAGAAGGCCTTCATGGAGCAGATCAGGCAGGGGCGCGCCTTCCAGCAGATCCCGGTGACGGACAAGCTCACCGAGAAGCAGATGGCGGTCTTTGCCGTCAACCGCTTCCGCTTCCCGGAGTTCTCCGTGGTCCCGAAGCTCAAGCGCTTCTACCCCATGGGGGATCTCCTGACCCATGTGGTCGGCTACGTCGCGAGGATCAACACCAAGGACCAGGAGAAGATCGACGCCGAGGGGAAGACCGAGAACTACGCGGCAACCCAGGACATCGGTAAGCTCGGGGTCGAGAAGTACTACGAGGATCTCCTCCACGGGAAGTCAGGCTACAGGAAGGTCGAGGTCAACAACCGCGGCCGCGAGATCAGGGTCATCGAGTCGCACGCGCCGACGCCCGGCAACGACATTTACCTGACCATCGACGTGAACCTCCAGAAGAAAGGCTACGAGCTCCTCAAGGGAAAGAGGGCCGGCCTCATCATGATCGATCCTAACAACGGCGAGATCCTCGCGAGCGTCTCGTCACCGAGCTACGATCCGAACCTCTTCGTGAGGGGCATCACGAGGAAGGAGTACTCTGAGCTCCTCAACAACCCAGACCGCCCGCTCATCAACCGCGTCTCGGTCGGCAACTACTCCCCGGCATCGACCATCAAGCCGCTCATGGCGTTCATGGGCCTCAACGAGAAGATGGTGACGACCGGCACGAGGTTCTTCGGAGCACCGTACTTCACCCTCCCGGGCTCCACGCACAAGTTCAGGGACTGGAGGAAGTGGGGCCACGGCTGGATGGACATCTACCGCGCCATCGAGATTTCGGCAGACACCTTCTTCTATGATCTCGCCTACCGCTCCGGCATTGACCGCATCAACCGCTACATGTCGATGTTCGGCTTCGGCCAGCCCTCCGGCATCGACGTCATGGAAGAGTCGATGGCCAACCTCCCCTCGAGGGACTGGAAGCGCGCGAGGCACCACAGGGACTGGTACCCCGGCGACACAGTCTCCATCGGCATCGGCCAGGGCTACTGGACAACGACGCTCCTGCAGCTCGTGCGCGCCCACTCGATTCTCACCCAGCACGGACACAACGTAGTTCCGCACTTCATGCTCGCCTCGGCCTCGCGTGAGGGCAGGGAGCAGAATGTCACTGACAGAAGCCTCATCATCAAGGCAAACAGCGAGCTCAACTGGAAGGTTCCCCTCCAGGGCATGTACCTTGTGGTGAACGGCCCGGAGGGAACCGGAAGGCGCGCCTTCGCGGGTGCGAGATATGTCGCTGCGGGGAAGTCCGGCACGGCGCAGATCATCGGCATCAAGCAGGATCAGAAATACAACGCCAACGCCATCAGGAAGGAGCACCGCGACAACGCGCTCTTCGTCGCCTTCGCCCCCTTTGACCAGCCCAAGGTCGTTGCCGGCATCATCATCGAGAACCTCGGCGGCGGCTCGAGGTTCGCAGCTCCGCTCGTGCGGAGGATGCTTGACGCCTATCTTGATCCGGCCACGGAGAAGGCCCGCGAGGAGAAGCTGAGGAAAGAGGCAGGCGAGGGCACAGAGGAAAACGGCGAGGAGCATTAATCACTGCAGGCTGGTCCGTGCCAGGCGCGGCAGTGCGCCCCTCCTCCATCTGTTATAATTCCGGTGCGCCCGGATGGTGCCGGGTTCCGCTGATCCGCTGTCCGTTTTGTTATCCTGAAGAAAGTCCTGACGCAATGCTTAAAAATCTTCTCAGATTCATCAAGGGCATCAAGATAGATACCCCGCTCTTCCTGGGGCTCCTTGTGCTCATAGGCGTCGGGATGCTCAACCTCTACTCGTCGTCCGGGCAGGACATGTCCATGTTCCTCGGGCAGCTCAGGAATGTCGCCCTGGCACTCACCTTCATGCTCATCCTCGCGCAGCTTCCGCCGGACTTCTACTGCCGCTGGGCCCTCCCTGCCTACGCCGGGTGCGTGCTCCTCCTCATACTCGTCTGGAAGTTCGGCACGGTCAACATGGGCGCGAGGCGCTGGCTTGATCTCGGCATCATCAAGTTCCAGCCCTCGGAGTTCCTCAAGGTGATCATGCCGATTGCGGTGGCCGCCTTCATCACGAAGCGCTCAATCCCCATCAGGTTCTCCTACGTAATACTCGCGTTCCTTGTCGTCCTCATCCCGACAGGACTAATTGTCATACAGCCGGATCTCGGCACGGCGGTCCTGGTCGCCTTCTCCGGCTCCGTGGTCATTTTCCTCGCCGGAATGAGCAAGCTTCTCATCTGCCTCATCGGCGGGGCGGCCGGCGCGTATATCCCGATCCACTGGAAGTTCTTCATGCATGACTACCAGCGCCAGAGAATACTCACCTTCATGGATCCCGAGTCGGATCCGCTCGGCTCCGGGTACCACATCATCCAGTCGAAGATCGCTATAGGCTCCGGCGGTCTCTTCGGCAAGGGCTGGCTCAACGGAACTCAGACCCAGCTCGAGTTCCTCCCCGAGAGGCACACCGACTTCGCCTATGCGGTGTTCGCCGAGGAGTTCGGCCTGGTCGGCTTCGTCCTCCTCATGTTCATGTACCTCTATGTCCTTTTCAGATCCGCCTACATCAGCGCGCATGCCTCGACGACCTTCGGCAAGCTGCTCGGAGGCGCGATCACGGTAACGTTCTTCATCTACATCTTCATAAACATCGGCATGGTCAGCGGCCTTCTTCCTGTCGTGGGAGTGCCGCTCCCGCTCATAAGCTTCGGCGGAACCTCGATGGTCTCAATCTGCGCCGGCTTCGGCATACTCATGTCGATCCAAACCCACAAAGAGGAGAAGCTCTTTTGAAATCCTTCACCAGCAGAATGCTTGCCCTTACTCTTGCCGCAGTCCTTCCGGCGTCAGCCCTGTCTGCCGAGCTTACAGAGGCTGACCGTGCATATCTCAGGGAGCTCAGCGCGGAGCACGGCGTCCCGCTTAAGAGCCTCGAGAAGGCCTACAGGGAGGCCAGGATCCGACCCTCGATCATCAAGGCCATGAACAGGCCGGGCGAGGCGAAGCCCTGGTACGAGTACCGGAAGATCTTCATCACTGACAAGAGGATAAGGGACGGCATCGCCTTCATGAAGGAATGGCGCTACTCCCTTGAGGACGCCTACCGCGAGACAGGGGTGAATCCCGAGATAATCACCGCGATAATCGGCGTCGAGACCGGCTATGGCGCGAACATGGGAAAGTACGAGGTGCTTGACGCGCTCTATACGCTCGGCTTCAACTACCCGAAGCGCGGAAAGTACTTCAGGAGCGAGTTCGCGAACTTCGTGAAGCTCGCCGACCGCGAGGGCTGGGGCTACCGGGACAAGCTCGGATCCTACGCCGGCGCGATGGGCATGTGCCAGTTCATGCCGTCAAACTACCTCCGCCTCACGACGGACTTCGATCATGACGGGAAGGTCGATCTCTTCAGGAGCCCGGTTGACGCGATAGGAAGCGTGGCGAAGTATTTCCAGAAGTCCGGCTGGGTGAAGGACGGCCAGTCCGCATGGGAGGCAGGTATGCCGGGAGGCTCCGTTCCCGGATCGCTCCTCCTCGACAAGTCGCTGAAGGTTGACCTCCCCTACAGCCGCCTCAAGGCCGCCGGAGTGACCGCCATAGGGGATAAAAATCTCCATCCTGATAGCTACGTCAAGCTTTTGCGTCTTGAAGACGAGAAAGCCCCGCATTATTATGTTGTCTCGAAGAATTTTTACGTTATTACCAGATACAACCACAGTCCGCTTTATGCGATGGCGGTTTACCAGCTCAGCGAGAAGATCAGGGCCGGGCTGGATGAAGAGAACCGGAGAGCAACAAGATAAATGTCAGTCAGGAATTTCACAGCCGCGCTCCTTGCAGGCGCTGCCGCGGCAGGTCTCCTCTGTTCATGCGCGACAACCGAGCAGGCAGCTGCGCCCGGGCCCGCAGCAAGAACCTCCGCAGAGCCCGAAGTTCTTGTAAGAAGAAAGAACTACTCGCTCGGATATGACAAGTCATTCCTCTACAACGCGGCTCCTCCCTATGTCAGCTACAAGGATGTCAAGGGAGTGACACCGCACTATGAGCCATACAGCAGAATAGGCAACAAGGACTATACGGTAAAGGGCCAGAGCTACGAGGTCTGGACTGATATCGAGGCTTACTCGGAGGAGGGCCTTGCCTCCTGGTACGGCCCCGGCTTCCACGGCGAGAAGACCTCGAACGGCGAGGTCTATGACCAGATGGGCATCAGCGCCGCGCACAAGAACCTTCCCCTCCCGAGCTACGTGAAGATCACGAACCTCGAGAACAAGCGCCAGCTCATCGTGAGGGTCAATGACCGCGGCCCGTTCCATGACGACCGCATCATCGATCTCTCCCAGGGTGCGGCTCTCAAGCTCGGCATCGTGAAGCCCGGCACCGCCATGGTGAGGGTCGACCTCATAAAGGTGCCGCGTCCCGCAAACGGCGATGTGCTTGACGCGAAAGTCCACTCGAAGAACGTCCAGATCCTGGTGACCAGCTCCCTCGACAAGGCCTGGACCGCGGCGAAGGAAATCAGGCAGAAGGCCGGCGTCAGCGCGAAGATCTCGAAGTACGGCGACTCCTCCTACAAGCTTACGAGCGGCCCGTACCTCCCCGGGAAGGCCGAGTCGATCCTCGAGACCGTCAGGACCGCCGGCTACCGCGACGCGTTCCTCGTCTATCCGCAGTAATCTCAAAAACGGCAGGCTCTCTCCGGGCCTGCCCCGTTAAAATCCACGCCTCACTGCACCAGAACACGTTTCTCTGAGATATCCGTCACGGTTTTCCCGCCGCCCGCCCTTTCATCTGCTAAAATAAAATGCCAGTAATGCCCAGAAAGAGGAGCCCAGGAAAATATTCCGGGGCAGATAGCCAATGAACAGGATCAGAAATTTCACAATCGGACTTTTCATAGCCGCCGCAGCCGCGTGCTCGGCCATTGCCGCACCGGCACCCGCTCCGGCTCCGAGGCCGGGCAACAGCCAGGCTCCAGCCCCCGCACCGAGGCCCGGCAACAGCGCAGCTCCGGTTCCGGGGAATTCATCGGCGCCGAAGCCGAACCCTGCGGCTGCCATGCGCGACATCATGCCTGAGCCTCCTGTAATAAACGCCAAGGCCTGGATGCTGATGGACTCCGAGACCGGGCGCGTCCTCCTCGGACAGAACGAGCATGAGAGAATTTACCCTGCCTCGCTCACCAAGATGATGACCTCCTACATCATCGGCCAGGAAATCATGGCCGGGCGCCTGCACTATGACGATCAGGTCATGATCTCGGAGAACGCGTGGTCAAAGAAGTACAGCGACTCCTCCAAGATGTTCATCAAGGTCGGGGACACCGTATCGGTGAAGGACCTCAACTACGGCATCATCATCCAGTCCGGCAATGACGCCTGCGTCGCCATGGCCGAGAGGATCGCCGGCAGCCAGGACGCCTTTGCCGACCTGATGAACCAGTGGGCCGACTACCTCGGCATGAAGAACACCCATTTCGTTAACGCCCACGGACTCTTCGACGAGAACCACTACTCCACTGCCTACGATCTCGGCATTCTGAGCCGCGCCCTCATCAGGGACGAGCCGGACGAGTACCGCATCTACTCCATCAAGGAGTTCACCTTCAACAAGATCAAGCAGTACAACAGGAACCGCCTGCTGTGGGACACCTCCATGGAGTTTGACGGCATCAAGACCGGCCACCTCTCCGAGGTCGGCTACAACCTCGTGGCCTCCGGCCTCTCGAAGGAGAACCCCGGCATGAGGCTCATCGCCGTCATCATCGGCGCGCAGTCCGAGAAGGCGAGGGCGCAGGAGGCGAAGAAGCTGATGCTCTACGGCTACAACTTCTACAGAAGGTTCACTCCGGTCAAGGGCAAAACCGCCCTCGGCACCGCCAGGGTCTACTACGGCGACACCAACGAGGTGCAGCTCGGCGCTGCCGCGGACATCTCCGAGGTAATGCCGAGGAACAAGGGAGACTCGTTCCAGGTCGAGTACACCCTGAAGACCAATGATCTGAAGGCCCCGATAAAGGCCGGCACCGAGCTCGGAACCATCACCGTGAAGAGCGGTGACGAGAAGGTCGGGGAGTATCCGCTCGTCGCGCTCAACGAGATTAACGAGTGCGGGTTCCTCGGCAAGATCTGGGACTGGTTCATGCACCTCTTCCTCTAAAATTCCCCCCAAAGTTTTCAGAAGGCCGCCAGGATGGCGGCCCTTAAAGCGAGGCTCATTATGGCTATAAGCACAGAGATGGGAAAGTATCTTGATTTTCCCTGCGAGTTCGGCTTCAGGGTTCTCGGCAGCAACAGGCCGGAGCTCGAGGATTCAGTCACGTCGGTGATAGTCAATGACTTTGCCATGGAAATCCTGAGGCCCTTCGAGAAGCATACGAGCAGGAACGGCTCCTATGTCTCGCTCAAGGTCACGGTAAGGCTTGAGTCGGACGAGCAGCTGAGGAGCCTCTACGAGGCGCTCGGCAAGGCTCCCCACGTCCGCGGCGTCCTCTGACGCCTGCTGATGCGGCATAGCGTCTGCCTTAATGGATCCGGGTGCACATACACCCCGCCGCCTGAGCCGCTTCGCTGCGGGGCACAGGCAGCCGGATCCTCCCCGGCAGGCGCCCAGTGAAACGAATGAGCTTTATCCGGAGAGCACTGAGGACCGTTCTGTACACGGCGGCAGCATCAGCTGCGGCCGTTGTGGCTGTGACGGTCCTCGCTACTCTCCTCATTGAGTCATCTGCCGGGGAGTACCTTTACGACAGCACTGACGACATCCCCTACAACAGGGCAGGACTTCTCCTCGGCACTACGCCCTACAGCCCGGGCGGCGGCATAAACCCCTACTTCTACGAGCGCATCGACGCGGCGGCAAGGCTCTACCGTGCCGGCAAAGTCTCGATGATCATAGTCTCTGGCGACAACGCAACCCGCAAGTACAACGAGCCGCGCGCAATGCGGAGGGCGCTTATCCGCGCCGGAGTCCCGGGGAAGGCCATAGTATTCGACTTCGCGGGGTTCCGCACCCTCGACTCCATCGTAAGGGCGAGCCTGGTATTCGGGCAGAGCAGCGTCACCATCATCTCACAGAGGTTCCAGAACCTCCGCGCCGTATACATTGCCCGGGCCAACGGCATGCGGGCCATCGCCTACAATGCGAGCGACTCCGGCAACTGGAAGGTCATGGCGAGGGAATACCTCTCAAGGGTCAAGTGCCTCATAGATCTCTACGTGCTTCACACGAAGCCCAGGTTCCTCGGAGCGCCGATAGAGATAGAGCCTGAGGAGAAACAGAACTACGTCAGGGAGAAGATGCCTTCAGCGGCCCAGGCAGGCAGGTTCACGCTCCTCAGCGCGGTGATCTCGGATCTCAATGACAGCAGTGAGTCCCCGGACTGCGACAGCTTCTGCCGCGAGTCGCTGCTCATCAACACGATAATCTACGATTTTCAGGACTGAGCATGCTGAAGCCGGGCCTCCGCCCCTCAGGCAGGCAGATTCAGGAAACCAGACCCTTGCACCGCCCTGCCCCATGCACTGACTGACGAATTTAAAAATAAAAAAGGACCCGGCCCCTCGCGGAACCGGATCCTCACTCAGAAAATCCCCTGTCAGTGCTTCAGCTCGGTGATCCTGTACTCGAAGCTCCCCGGCCTGTCCTCCCTCGGGACAAACTCAAGGACGTTGGTGATGCCTGCCGGAGCATCCTCCCTGTGATGGGAGATGAACATGATCTGTGTGTCATGCTGCCCCATGAGGTACTCGACAAACTTCTTGACAAGCAGGCGGCTTACGTTGTCGAGGCCCTGCAGCGGCTCGTCGAGGACAAGGAGAGGAGGATGCTTCACAAGCGCCCTAGCGATGAGCACCAGCCTCTGCTGCCCGAAGGAGAGGGCCCTGAACGGATCATGGTCATGCCCCTCGAGGCCGAGGACCTTCAGCCACTCCTTCGCGAGCGCAATCTTCTCGTCGCCCGGCTGGTCATAAAGGCCGATGGTGTCGAAGTAGCCGGAGATGATAACGTTGATGACGCTGCAGCCGACGCGGTAGTTCAGGTGGAAGTCAGGGCTGATGTAGCCGATGTTCTTCTTGATGTCCCAGATGGTCTCGCCCGAGCCGCGCTTCCTGCCGAAGAGCCAGAGATCGTTGGCGTAGCCCTGCTGGTTGTCTCCGGTGATGAGGGAGAGGAGCGTTGACTTGCCGGCGCCGTTCGGTCCGACTATCTGCCAGTGCTCGCCGCGCTTAACGGTCATGGTGAGGTGATCGATGACGTTCCTGTCGCCGTAGCGGACGACAATGTCGTTCATGACGACAAGCGGACCGTCGGGGAGGGGCTGCCTCTCGCAGTCCTTGGGGACTCCCGGCATCTTCGCGTTCTTCATCTTCTCGCGCTGCCTGAGCTGCTCGAACTCGAGATCCGCCATGATCGAGCGGTGGTCGCCCACCTTGATGAGCTCGCAGTCGCTGATAAGTCCCAGGAAGTCCGCGAACTCCGGGATCTCGTCAAAGCGGTTGACGATGAGGATGATGAGTCGTCCTGACTCGCGGAGCTTCCCGATGAGCCTCATCAGATCCGCCCTGGTGCCGACGTCAAGCCCGTCGAACGGAGCGTCGAGGATGATGCCCTCGGCATCCGAGAGCACAGCCTTCGCGATGAGGACCTTGCGTCCCTCGCCGCTCGAGAGGAAGCGGTAGGGCTCGTCGAGGAGATGGGTGATCCTGAGCTGATCGGTGATGGCGAGGAGCTGCTCCTCGTTGGCGTGCCCGATGACGTTCCTTGCGGTGAAGCCCTTCTCCTCATTCTTGGAGGCAGTATCGGTATTGCGGTACTGGTAGTCATCCTCCATGAGGGAGATCTGCTGCTCGAAGGAGATGCGCGAGAGCCTGGGAAGCTTCTCAGGGGCCTGTCCCGAGACCAGCGGAAGCTCGCCGCAGAGCGCCTTCGCAAGGCTGGTCTTGCCGCTGCCGTTCGAGCCGATGAAGGTCACGCAGCAGTGATCCGGCAGATCAAGGTGATCAATCAGGAGCTTTCTTGTCTTGCTTATCTTGTATTCGCATTTCTCCCAAAGCATGTGGGCCTCCGCATTTCAATAACTGTGATCAAGTTTACAATTATAGCGCTAAGAGATCACGATATTTATACAGTTTCAATCCACGCCCACTTTGGTAAGGAGCGACGCTGACCACGGCTGAACTACTGCAGCGATTCTGCCATAGTTCTGCGTATTGTCAGACAGGAAAAGGCAGCTCTCATGGCTGGCAGGCAAAAACATGAGAACCCCC
>Ga0256869_1001091_pt1 | contig 12886 bp, 12 predicted proteins | sample RumenRJG_05RNA_FD_186096 | JGI IMG/M metagenome (GOLD analysis project Ga0256869, IMG submission 186096) | Metatranscriptome of bovine rumen microbial communities from Lethbridge, Alberta, Canada - Rumen RJG_05 (Metagenome Metatranscriptome) | ecosystem: Host-associated > Mammals > Digestive... | reverse complement strand
TAAGCGGTAGCCTTGACAGCCTTCATGGTCTTCTTAGCGAAGAGGGTATCGATATTGATAAGCTCGGATGCGAAAGCATCAAGACGAGACTGGAAGTCCGTGAACTTACCAAGATACCTCTCCATATCGATGGTATAAGCATTACCATCGGAACCACGCATGATACCATGAGTGAGCTTACCATTGACGAGCTTGGTATAGAGTTCAGTCAGCTTCTGACCGATGATTTCCTGCATGTTGAAGCCAACAGCCTTCTGAGCTGCAGCCATAGACATCAGGTTATTCTCAGCGACGAGCATATCAGGTTCAGCAGTAACCTGAATGTTCTTCATATCAGTCTTGAAGCGATTGTTGCCAGGACCAGTCAGCTGACCAAATGCAGGATCACCTGCAACATCCTCGAAACCAATGATTTCATAGCTATCATTCTCTGCGATAACGAAACCATCACCAATTGAGAAGGTAATGTTACCAGTCAGATAGTTGATGGAAGCCTTACCATCAGCATTAGCCTTCAGAACACCAGCAGGTGCCAGGAGGTTACCCTGACGGTCATCCTTGATAGTGATAGGCTGACGAGGATTAGCTGCATGCACGAGATGCATTTCAACTGAACCAGGGATGAGCTTCTTATTGGTAGCGATCATGTAATCAGTCTGGGAAGTGGATAGAGCTGCACGAGCATGGAAACGTGCATTGATTCCATCCAGATTTTCCTGACCGATGTTAGGGAGCACTACACGATTATCAACTACTCCGAGGAAGTCGTTGTACCACAGTAGAGCTGTAGGCTGATCCATAGAACGCTCGATCGTCAGGAAACCTGCGAAGGAACGAACATAAGATGAGATGGATGCATTGAAGTACTGGTTAGAGAGTAGAGGAACTTCAGCGTAGCCAGAGAAAGCTTTGTAAGCTTCCTTCATGTCGTTGTAGCTCTTCATAACCTCTGAATAGACTGCCTGACGATTAGCAGCATCAATAGGGCTAGAAGACGTAGCCTTCAGAATCTCTTGGAACTCGGCATCTGCAAACATTGACTGCAGTTCGGTTACCTCAGAGAAAGTTTTCATTTCTTCCATAAAACGTATAAATTATAATTTATATATTAGTTGATTGCGGATTTAAGTGTAGAGTATTTACTCTTAGTAGGAGCATTGGTAGATTCAGAGAATACCCTCTGCTCAGGCTGAGTTGCAGGAGTTGCAGTCTGCTTTGTAGGCATACCCTTAGAGAATGCACGTGTCTCAGTACCAAAGACATGAGCATATTTACTGTGAGTTTTCTGCTCTTCTTTAGGTTCCTCTTTCTTAGGTTCCTCAGCAGGTTTTGCAGGTTCCTCAGGAGCTTTATCAGGAGCTGGAGCAGCTGCGGCAGCTTCAGCGGCGACTGCAGCATCAGCTTTTGCACCTGCAGCTTCACCCTTAGCTTCAGCAGCTTTCTGAACCGCTGCACCTGCCTTATCATCGGCATGTTCTGCAGTATCTTTAGCTTCCTTGATCTCTTCCATAATCTTTTCAGCATCAATGGACTTAGGATCAACTCCAGCTTTGTCAAGAACGTCAGCAGCAACTTCAGAGAATGACTGGCACTTCTGTTGGACCTCATTAGCTAGATCCTCATAACCAGCTTCACGAGCTGATTCAGCATCTTCTGAAGTCTTCTCAGCAAGAACCTTTACTTTCTTAGCGAGCTCACAGTCACCATCATCAGTAACTTTCTTTGCAGCTTTCTCAAGTTCCTCAGTATTCTCGACTAGAGTAGCAGCATCAGCTTCTGAGAATGAATTAACATACTCAAATGCATCAAGCAGGTCAGAGAATGTAGCAGTCTCATCTTCAGAAAGAACTGAGAAAGCATAAACTTCATCCTCATTCCAATCCTCAGAGAAGGTCATGATCTCTTCATCAGACATTTCAGAGAAAATGTCATTCAGAGGAGTATTAAGAGCTGCAAGCTGCTCGTTCAGCTCAGAGAAGGTCATGTTTTCATCCTCAATAGCTGAGAATACCACATTAGCTTCCTGATCAGTAAACTGTGAGAAGTACTCAGTCATTTCTTCCTCAGATAACTCGGAGAAAGCTTCCTGAACTGACTGTGAGAGTTCTATTTCAGAATAAGTCTCATTGATAATATCCTCTACCTCAGAGAAGGTATAGGTATTTTCAGTATCAAGGAGTGCAGAGTAAAGGATCTGAGATTCAACTTCATCAAGACCTGAGAAGTACTGATTAATCTCTTCCTCTGACATCTCTGAGAAGAACTCATTGATATCACAATCACTGAAATACTGATTCATGACATCATCAGCATACTCGGAGTAAACTTCACAAGCTTCGATAACATCACTCATGTCAAATCCACGGGACTGTGCAAGTACAGAGTATGCTTTGAGTTGGTCAGCTTCTTCCTTAAGGCTGAATGCAAGATTCACATCACCAGTTCCCTGGAGACGCTCATAAAGTTCATTGCACTCATTAGCTGAGAAAGTTACATTCTCAATCTCGACATCAGAGAAGGTAAAGTTTTCAGCTTCACTTACTGAGAAGTGCTTATCTTTACCAGCTTTCTCTTTGTCAACAATTGCAGGCTCGATATCAACCTTAGCATCAGGCTGAGTTGAACCAGGAGCTTCCTTAGGCTTATCAGCACCTTCGACCTTAGGGACTTTAACATCAGGCTGAGTTGCAGAACCCTCGAGATGAACTGTGTTAGCGTTCACCTTTGCGATGGTGACTTCATTTTGATTGAGCTTATCCTCAATCTTTACATTCTCGCCATCCTGAGAGAATGATAGGTTGTAACCTTCACCCTGCAGATCGCAAGAACCCTCTGAGAAGGCTTTATCAATACCTTCCATTACGAGGTCTTTGAATTCTTGTGGAGTTGAGTCGCTGAAAACTCGATCCATTAATTCAGTTACGATTCTCATAAATTTTAATAAATTGTTAATTCAGCAGTTCTCAACTGCACTAATCTATTGTAAATTTTTTCATATTTCTTTTACAAGTAAACACTCGAGTCCCAATTTGCTTAGATTGATTATACTCTCTCAATCTAATCATACTCCAACCAGGATTCTTATTCACTAAATCAGTTGCATTCCCAACTTCAGTAATAACATGAAGTTTACCGAATTGATTAAGAACTGCAAACTGCTTATAAGGTTTAGTAAATTGCTTCTGATCTTCAGGTGATAGATTAGAAAATTTCTTAGCAAGAATGACATTCAACTGATCGAAATCATATTTGTCAACAATCTTAGATTCAGGTTTCTTTTCTTGAATCGGTTTCAGATTATCGATTGAACCTTCAGCTATTACTGAATTATCACTATCTACTAAATAAGCTGGATTCCTTGGATCTTTATCCGAAGTCTCCTTAGCAGTAAGCTTAATTCCTTCTGGAGCTTGAATTACTTTAGTACCTTCCCCAGTTTCTTTGTCAGTAACATCTATAGATCCATCTGACTCAAGTTGCATGTCGTAATCAGGAGTCGATATCCCACCTTTATATTGTGTCTCTACAATATCAGAATAGAACTGTTCTACAACCAGATCTTCTCCATTTTCAATTGCAGAGAATATTCTAGTCATTAATCGGTTCATTTCTGTTTCATTGCATCAAGTTGTTCACAAATCTTCTTATACTGGCAGTTTTCACATTTCTGTGATTCATTCTCATGATAAGTATCGAGCTCAGTCTTAAATCTTAACTGTGATCTGGTTAGCTCTTCAATGATACGATTCTTATCTTCAAGGTCTTTTCTATAGTCCTCCATTTGAGTTTCCATATTACCGAGTTTAGTCTCGAGCTCATCGATTCTTTTATGATACTCGGCAGCATCTTTATCCTTGAAGTCCTTCATATCTTGAAGAGCCTTCTTATACAGTTCAATGACTTCACCGACATTAGCGAGAGTCATTGTATCAGCTTGAGCAGAAGCTTGATCAGCTTCACCTTTAGCTTGCTTTCGTTTCCACTTAAGTCCGATAAATGTTCCAATACCTCCACCAAAGATTAGGGTACCTAATTGGATGAAGATGTTAGACATCCCAAATAATGCATCCTGTTCCATATTATACTTTATTCACTTTGTTTCGACATTGCCGCGATACCATTTTTAATAGTATCATCATTAATAAAGTCAGATATGGTAGGATCAACTTCTTTTAACTGTGTACTAACATATTTACCGAATTTTTCTGGATCAATGATTCGAACCTCAGTAATAGTCTGTTGAGCTCCAACTAATACTCGTTGAACACCATCAACAATCTGACCAATGATCTCAGTATTTGTGATAGCTTGAGTATAGTCTACCTCAGTCTTTTTGAATAAGTTAACAGTTAAAATTGAAGGGTCTAACCACTTACCAGTTCTCTCGTAGTAAATGTTGATTGCTTCGAGCTTAATGCTATCAGAAATGCCATTTACATAACTTTGAATACGGTTATTTAGTTTCTGACTAGATTTCACAGCATCCCACTTAGTTGACTCTCCATTATATAGAGCACGTGGGATACTTGCAGAGTTCATAATACCTTCCTTCTTATTATCTTGACTACTCTCTATTTCCTGAATCTTATTCGTAATCTTAGAGAGGTCAATATTATTCATGTCACCGACTGCAGAATGATAGTCTGGAATAACACGAATATTATTCATCAATGAATCAATAAGACTGTTGATGGAGAAGTTAGAACCTATAATTGAGGATATATCAGAATACTTATTGATCATATTCTCAACATTCAAAGCCAGTCTATTACCTTCATCAATAGAGGTATTCTTATCCATACGAATAAGAAGTAAAAGTGGCTGAATAAGGTCTTTAATTGAAAGAAGTGAAAGTATTTGTTCTTTAAGAAGATACTCCTTTACTTTTTGAGCAATATTATAATATAAAGGAGTCCCAGCTACCATCTCGTCATCTTTGACTAGAGTATCCTCATCATCTTTATGAGTAGAATAGTACTCTGGATTTATATCATTGATAAGTGAAAGATCAGCTTTACCTAGACGGACTATTGAGTCAGGTTGTACTTCAAAAATCTTACCAAGTTTTGAAACTACTAAGTGACTGTTGATCTTTCGATTCTTCTTAACAGTTACTACATTATGTGGATTTTGTAAATATCGTTTTATATATTTTCGGGTATTAGGATCCCATTCTTTTCTGAAGCAATATGATCCCTCAAATATAATATCCCAAAGGTGATCTTTAACTTCTTGAACGATATCAAGGTCTGTAGTAAGTACTGGATTTATAATTCCTTCAATTTCAGATTTAGAATCTACATTATCATTAACTGTAATGAGATCTACATCTTTATTGAAGTAACTATTTATGAAGTCTATGTAGATGTTAACAATTGAATTCGTTAAATCATTAACTTCGTAGTCTTTAATCTCCCTCATTTTATTGTAGTAAGTACTCATGTACTTATTACTTACCATGTTACTGGATGGGGAATTAGTTTTAGCTCCATTCACTCCAAGTACCGAGTTGGTACCAAACGATCCTGGAGAGGAGAGTATGTTACCTTTAAGAACGGTTTGGAATGAGAACGTGCGTATCGATTCTCTCAGGTTCTCAAACATGATTTAATTTTATTAGAAACTGGTTGTGAATTCAATCACTTACCAGTTTTAATTATCTTAATAAGCTTAGTCATAACTGCTGGAGTAAGAATGAACTTGCCACTTTCCATACCTTTGAGCTCTGACTTAAGTTTAGCAATTGCAGCACGTTTTTCCATGCCACCTCCACCTCCACCATAAAGTGGAAGAGTAATAGCTACACGTTGATGACGTTTCTTTCCTTTCTTAGTCATCTTATATTTACGAGTAGGGAATCCAAACGTAAGCATTCCAATACGTTTTAGATCTTTACCTCCAGCTTCATTATTATACTGATTCTTATCAGCAAACTGACGAGTTTCAATATCAAAGTAAATCATAATCTTTTTTATATTTTTGGACCACATTGGTGGAGTTAACCACCAGTGTAGTTTATCTTAATGGAGCAAATGTCTTTTTCTTAGGTTCTGAAATAGCATCTCGGTCACTAGTAAATATTCTCACTCGACCATCAGAAAAGTTCTTTTCTTCAGATTTAGTGAATTGTTTAGCTTCAAAACTATCAAGTTTATTATTTTCACCAAATATAAATTCTTCTCCTCCGATCTTAATATTTACTGACTCACCATTTTCAAGTTTACCTTTAATTTTTGTTAGTAAACCTTCCCAAGGTGCAATAATGTCTGCAGTTAAGGTTATAATTCCAGTTCCAACCTCTGAGAACCTCTTGGACCCCTCCTCGCTACTCTTTGAACCTAAAATCTCTTCAATTCCAGGAAAAACTTGAGGTATGAGCTCCGATATAAACCTATTATACTGTGTACGTAGTCCAGTATATACAGTCTTACTTAACTGACCCGTCTTGCTAGCTTTAAGAGCTTTACGATAAGCTAATGAAAGGTCACGAGCAGCTGAAGTCATACCTTGAGTAACGACATTAATACCAGTTAGAACTGCGAGTTGCCTACCCTCCTCAATATAAGGTAATATCTCAGCAAAGATTCCTGATATTTCAAGTAAAAATAAATTCTGTACTCGTTTAGCAAGAACTGGATCTTTTGCCATCTGTGACTGTTTAGCTTTCCAATATTTCCTGAAGTCACGGATAGTATTAGCAAACCTAAGCTTAGGTGCCCACTTCATCTCTCTCATGCGAATCTCAATAGACTGCATAGAGAATTGCTTATCTTGGATTAGTACTTCTTCAGGTTCTACTTCTTGAGTATACTGGAAACTGGCACCGATGCTATTTAATTTGGAAGCATCAACTAAAGCTTCCTTTTTAATAACTGCCAGTGCATATCCGAGTTTATCTTCAAATTCGTAATTCTGAAGGAAATCATCCACGTTACCTTTTAAAGCTCCAAACTCGACCAGTTTACGAAGGCCAGTCATCATGACCTCAACTGCGCGATCTTCTGTGAGCTTCTGTTTATTTTTTAGAGGGAATTCTATACGGATAGTTTCCATTACTTCTTTCTACGTTTATTTTGTTTACGAGCTTGTTTTTGACGTTTTAATTGAGCTCTTTTAAGTTCAATTGCTCGTTTAGTAAGTGACTTATAAGTTAAATTAGTAGACTTCCTAAGATTAGTGAGCTTATTCTGAGTTCTTCTGATCCCAGAATGATTCTTACTTAATTTCTTAATTCTACTTCTATCAATTGCTGATCCAATCGCTGTACCATAAGCTGTCATTGATCCAGGTCCTACTCCAGGAGTAGCAGCTAAAGCTGGATTTATAGCTCCTAAAGTTGCCATTGCACCTGCACCAGTTACAACTCCAGTAGCAGCTCCTATCTTTGTAAATTTATGTGGATCAAACTTTGAATTTACTTTCTTAATAGAGTTAGTAAGTGATTGATCAGCTTTAGCTACATCTGTTTTTGAAAGATCAGCATTTTTAACTAATTCTTTTCTAAACTTTTTATTAGCTAATTTAGCAACTTGCCTTGGATGATCTTCGGCAAATTTATTTATCACTTCTTTTTCTTTAGTTGATCTTAAAGAATCAGTTTTTGACTTCACTAATTCTTTAGCTTTATTTACTAAATTTGCCATCTTAATATCATTAGAAGCTTAACAGTCAACTAAGACTGCGAAGCTTTATTCCTTTGTTTCTCACGTTCAGCATCTTCAGTCAATCTTTGTTTGTATCGTGATGCCATGGCAATTTCATTTGGAACTCTAAAAGACCGTACTCTAGTTGGAGTATCAGATCTCTGTATCCTTCCATTTGCCAGTCGTTTTTGCTGATCTATAAGTTTAGTAGTAGCTTCAGTAGGAGTTTTAGCTGAAACATTATTGGATTTCACTCTACGTGACTGATAACCTTGATATACTACTTGGTACTTATTATTCTTCTCCTCAGCAACTGGCTTTGCTAATTTATCACCTTTAATCTCTCGTGAAGTTGACTGTGATATTGGAGTAGATATAGATTCAGCAAACTGTTTAGTATACTGAATTAAATTCATTTCCTAAAAGTTAATTTTTTATTAATCTTAGGATCTCTTGGATCTGGAATATATTTACCTTTCTTCTTTAAATCATCATTTAATTTTTTAATCTTTTCATCAAATGATTTTTTAACCTGATTATATTCAGATTCAGAAGATACTAACTTAAAATCTTCTATAGTATAATGAAAGTCACTACATTCAGCGATCCAATCCTCTGCACTAGACCTGGAATTGACTCCATTATCATCATAAAATGGAAGATATTTATTAACTTTTCCTCTCCAAGTTTGACCTGAAGTTTGATGTAATATAGCTAAAAATCCATAATATTCAGGATCATCCTTCCAAGATTTAGCAAACTGTTTAGTGTACTGTATTAGACTCATTTTCTAGCTTTATTATTAAGATCTTTTGATTCAGCTTCCAATTGATTACAGATCGAAGTAATAGCTCTACGAGATACTACATTCCACATCCTAATATCACCCTCAACTTCTACTGAAACTAATACCTCATCTCCTTCTAAGAGTTTATTATACTCGAATACCCATGCCTCGAAGTCTTTCCAGAAACGTTTATTATCTGGTGATTTAGCATAAGTATTAAAATAGTAATCATACCAATAATATGATTCTTTTTTAGATTTACTCTTAGTAATAAATTTTCCAACAAATCCAACCATTATTGCAGGAGATTCAATGGAAAATTGCTTTGTGTAGTTTACTAGATCCATGATTTTGATTTTTAGATGAAAGTTAGGAATTTAATCCTAACTTCCATATATTGATTGCATCATATCTTGGAAAGTAGTAAGATCCTTTCCTTGTGACGTACGATCTTCTATCTGTTTGGCATACTGATTAACCTTATATTTAACTGATAATTGACCAGCCTTATCAATATTCTGATAAAGGTTATATACAGCTCCAGATACTGAGTCAGCGATATCTTTAGATCCAGTAGCAGGGTGATCTATCTTATTACCAACCCTTCTAAGTTGACAGAATTCAGTTTCAAGAAGTACATTACTAGGCATATGTAATAAGCCACGATTAGCAAGGGACTTAGTATATACATATGCTTCATCAGTCCTATCAACAGAAAGATACTGATTAGTTACACCTTCACGTTTCAAGTCTTGAAGTAACTGTCTACTGGCAAACTGGTCAGCTGTAAAACATCCGATCTCAAATATATCATTCAAGTCCATAATGAACTCAAATAGATGAGATATAGGAGTTTCAGTACCCTCATATCGATTGATGCCGACTGCTAATGGGATATCAATTATAGGGAATCTAACTTCTCTTGGTGAAGAGAATTTATCAGCAGCAGCTAGATCTTTGAGTACATACCACTTATCGAAATAAGCTATAGCCAGTCCACAATTATCTCCAGTCACACCTATGTCATATCGAATAAATATGATTTTATCACGAGGTATGGATTCGATTGACTTATTAAATCTATAAATAAGCTTATCAGTCTTATCATAGAAGTCAAACTTGACTACGTCAGGTCCATACTGTGGTAGATCAAAACACTTCTTAAGATTGGTAGTATCAGGGAAGAATCTATCAGTAGCAGAAACTGATATACCAGCTTTATCTTGAAGAGCAGTGATCAGATCGAATTCAAAGTCACCACGCATCTCCTCAGGTACATCGATTACCCTATCCTGATCCATATCAGGAGTTACTACCTTCCCAGCTTCAGGTTTAATAATAAATGGTTGATGAGTTCCATCACCAGTGAATACTTTAAACCATCCAGCTCTACCATACCAATGCATGTGTTCACGAACTAACCACTGATTAGTATAAATTGCGTAAACATCATCACCATATGGATTATTCTTAATGAAGTCATCTGCTATAGAGTCATCTCCTTGTGCAGAGGTATCAATTATCACTAGTCCAAAATATCTTCTAATACGATCGAAACGTGAATTAAAACGTTTCAATGCCATATCGAGCTTCTCATGTGCTGAGTCAAAATTAATGAAGTTTAACTCAGACATATTATAAAAGATAACATCAGAACCAATATTATTATTACTGCGAACTGAGTCACATACCTGTTCTATAAGATCTAGGTGACTACCATTAGCATGAAGTTCTGAAAAGTATGGACTCAATTCTTCCCATGAGTTTAATACATCAAGGAAGTCTGACTGTGCAAGTGCTCCTGTTTTATGAAAATAAGAGAACTTAAGATATTTACCTGGCACGAATCCAAAAGTCTTATAAGGATCTTTAAGACAACAGATTCGATGCTTCATGTATTCTGCTAAGAATCTAACAAATGTAGATTTACCGGTACCGATAGCACCAGTAAATACTAAGAATGGATACCTTGTATGAATAGGATCTGGAAATACCACATTACCTTTCTCTTTCCAAAATGGATAGAGATTTTCTGCGATATCACCCATATAATATTTATCACTTAAAAAGGTATCCCAAGTTTGAGGCATCTCTCGATAGCCAAGAAGCTCTGCAGTTATTTTTAATTTATCTGCATGAGTCATCTTCTCAGCATTAAATAACTGAAGATCTCTAACCTCATTATCAGGTTCGGCTACTGAGACTAGATTATAATCTTCCATTTATTTAATAATTTAGTACTCCACTCAGTCATCACGACTGAGTGAAGCTGGTGTAAATTAAATCATGAAGTTTACCAAAAATGTTTTAGCTATGAACTGAAACATTCGTAGCGGGTAACAGATTCGAACTGCTGTTCCCTAGGTTATGGGCCTAGTGAGATACCACTTCTCCAACCCGCGATATAATTCGAGGTTATCCTAAAACTCAATCTAGGATAACCTATTAAACTCCTAAAACACTTAATTATGATTAAATCTTTAGACATCCAGAGACCATCACGGCTTCGAGACTGATGATAGACTCAACTATCATCAGCCAATTCCATACTAATATGAACAAGCTAGTCTCACGACTATTTTCTTAGCAAGGTATACTTAGTTGTAGTGACTACTGAATCCATAATAGACTTTACTAAATTAGCAGAATCTTTCGGACTCATCAGTTGTTTCTTTACATACTGCTTAACTTGCTTTCCATCGGAAGTCTTAAGTTCTTTAACTGGACTGCGATGGAATTTGTGCCAGAAATTAAGTATTGACTCAGTAATGGAATCTACTGCATCACCAATACCAGATCTAGCAATTTCAGTCGAATCTGAGAATACTCGCTTACCTTCAGAAAGTCTACGCAGTTTATACTGACAAGCTTTGATGATATTAAATACCTCATCGAACTCCGATTGGTACTGTTTCATCACATCGGCATTTCTTAAGCTATAAGCTTCAAGAACTGCCACGATCTTATCCATATATTCAACTGGACACATCCCAGGAATAACAAGATTCCGGAAGATGACTCCGGAGTCTACATTAGCTAAGTAGTGCTCTGCAAGTTTGTCAACTGCCCACGGCATGCGATTATAGTACTCTTCAAGAGCTTTATGAACCACATAATCTTTAGTACACCAGTGATATAGATGACTATAGGCAACTGACATCACAACTGTTCCTATGATATTTGAAAGTTTAAGTTGGCCAACTGAATCTACACCATCAGGTGTCCAGTCAATTGCTACTGGACTGAAAGCATAATCTGGGAGCTTATCTACAACTTCATCTGGAGCATCAGCGTAGGACCTATTACCAAGACTGCTCTTGAGTTTACCTATAACTACTCCATAAGATTCACGACCTTTTTCGCGATCCTTGAGTAAATCATCAACAACCTTATCAGTCTTTTCTTTAGAATAATTATCCTTATGAGCTTCCTTCATAAGTCTGTGAGCATAATCTCTAAGCTCATCATCGGACTTGATCTCACTGAAATGCTTATCAGGATAATAGTTACCATCATCTGACAGTAACATATTACTGAAGACTTTCGAATTAATATTGGAAGTAATTTGAGACTGCTTGAAGATATAAAGTTTCTTACCCTTAACTAATCCTAAGCAGGTTTCAGGATAATCTATCGCTAACTTAATTCCGAGCATAATAACTCCTGACTTAGTAGCAAATTCCTCACCCTTTACAGTTCCAATATAAAGACCATCATCAGTATCTGAAATAATAGGTGTAGCAATCCAAGGTTCAATACCCATATGGAATGGATGCTTATTCTCCCAATCCAAATTTAATGTCCTAGCCATATTAGGCTGATTTGGAGCATTCTCAGATGGACTGGTAGATAATCCTACACCTTTAAGATCACGACGAAGAATAGTCTTATCAGTCTTGATTCCAATCTGAGGTTTCTGAATTCCACCTCTGTACTCTCCCGATAATGAAGTAATCTCTGCAAAGCTACGATTCTTAAGTTTTAGAGCTTTGTCAACAGATTCGGGAATTTTAAATCCTTTTTTATCCACGGTAATTCTAGTTACGTTTTCATTGGGATCGGGTCGACTGCCGTAGGTTGCACCTTGCATAACTCCACCAATCTCAGCGAATCCCGTAAACTTTTTAACTTCTTTTAATACTGGTTCCTCTGCATTAGGCCCAACATGATAGAGCTTAGGAGGTCCCGCATGGTGACTACTATTTCGTACACCATATTTAGTTCTATATTTTGTACCATCTTCGAGTTCAAAAATGTATCCATAGCGAATACCTTTATAATCACCTTCAGGCAAAGAACTTAGATCCGGAGTTGGATCTTTCATCTCTTTTTCTTGTGGATTCCTTCTTTGAAGTCGGTACTCACTAAAATCTCCTTTTTGACTGAATAACATATTAGCACTTTCTTTTACACAATTAAGGTCTTCAACGTTCCATTATGTTCCGAAGAGGTCTCC
>Ga0256869_1001072_pt1 | contig 12975 bp, 10 predicted proteins | sample RumenRJG_05RNA_FD_186096 | JGI IMG/M metagenome (GOLD analysis project Ga0256869, IMG submission 186096) | Metatranscriptome of bovine rumen microbial communities from Lethbridge, Alberta, Canada - Rumen RJG_05 (Metagenome Metatranscriptome) | ecosystem: Host-associated > Mammals > Digestive... | reverse complement strand
TTTATAATTTAATTATACTAAAAATATTTATTATTTATAAACTTTTATATTGAATATTTAGGCTTTTTTCTATATGATTAATTCTGAACTTGTTTCAGCATAACACGGAGCATTTAATGATTGAATTAACTTTATCACAGCTTTTAAGACAGAAAACTCAGGCAAATCCAGAACATGAGTTCATGGTTTATGCAGACCGCGACCTTCGCTTTACATACGCGCAGTTTGATAAGCGTGTAGACGACCTTGCCTGCGGACTATATGCCATCGGTGTAAGAAAGGGTGATAATGTTGGTATCTGGGCAACAAATGTTCCGGACTGGCTGACTTATATGTTTGCCTGCGCACGTCTTGGTGCAGTTGGCGTTACAGTAAATACTTCTTATAAACTTCACGAGCTTGAATATCTTGTTAAGCAGTCTGACCTTACAACTCTTTGTCTTACAGACGGTGTAAAAGATTCAAACTATGTTCAGATGATTAAGGAACTTGTTCCTGAACTCGATCAGTATGAACGCGGCTGTCTTAAATCTGCCCGTTTCCCATGCCTTAAAAACGTTGTATTCATGGGACCTGAAAAATACCGCGGACTTTATTCAACTCCAGAGCTTCTTTTGCTGGGCCAGCATATTGATATTGAAATCATTCATAAGATTGAAGCAGAAGTTACTCCTGAAGATGTTGTAAACATGCAGTATACATCAGGAACTACAGGCTTTCCTAAGGGCGTTATGCTTACAAGCCGCAATATCATCAATGACGGATTTATCATTGGTGAACGCATGCGCTATACAGAAAATGAACGACTCTGTCTTGTAGTACCACTTTTCCACTGTTTTGGAATTGTACTTGGAGTTATGGCTTGTCTGACTCACGGTGGTACCCACGTATTGCTCGAAAGCTTTGACCCTCTTGTTGCTCTTGCTTCAATTCAGAAAGAGAAGTGTACTTCGCTTTACGGCGTTCCAACCATGTTTATTGCAGAGCTGAACCATCCTATGTTCAGCATGTTTGATTTGTCTTCACTTCGTACAGGTATTATGGCAGGTTCTGGAGTTCCTGTAGAGCTGATGAAGCGTGTAAATGACGAAATGCATATGCCGGAAATTACTTCGGTTTATGGTCTTACAGAAACAAGCCCTGGAATGACACAGAGCCACTGGAATGACAGTCTTGAAGTTCGCGCCACAACTGTAGGTGACGCTTTTGAAGGTATTGATGTAAAGGTTCTGGATCCTGAAACCGGCAAGGAATGTCCTGTTGGAGTGCAGGGTGAAATGTGCTGTAAGGGATGGAACGTAATGAAGGGCTACTATAAGATGCCGGAAGCAACAGCAGAAACTATTGATGCTAACGGATACCTTCATTCCGGAGACCTCGGTGTAAAAGACGAAAACGGAAATTACCGTATTACCGGCCGTATTAAGGATATGATTATCCGCGGTGGTGAAAATATTTACCCTCGTGAAATTGAAGAGTTCCTGGCTCAGATGCCTGAAATCAAAGATATTCAGGTTGCAGCAGTTAAATCTGAGCGTTATGGTGAAATCACTGGTGCTTTTATTATTCTGCATGAAGGAAAGACACTTACAGATCAGGATGTAATTGAGTTCTGCAGGGATAAGCTTTCTAAGTTTAAGTGGCCTCAGCTGATTATGTTTATGGATGAATTCCCTATGACAGGAAGTGGAAAAATCCAGAAGTTTAAACTTACTGAAATTGGTACAAAATATCGAAGAGAAGTGTTGAAAGTTGAAGATTAATGGATTAAAATTGTTAGTATGGATTCCATTATTCTTTTTGATTTTGACGGCACAATTGCAGATACCATATCTGCAGGTCTAGAGATAATTAACTCACATGCAGACAAGTTTGGTTATAAAAAGCTTGAAGGGGATATTAATACCCATCTTTCTGCATTCCAGCTGGTAAAGCTTGCCGAAATCAAATTCTGGAAGTTGCCATATCTTATTTATCAGCTTAAGGAAAAGCTGTCTGAAAAAGCAGATGAAATTCAGCTCTTTTCCGAAGCAGAAACTTTGATTAAGAAGATGAAGGAAGCTGGTCTTGAACTTGGTATTCTTACATCAAATTCAGAAAAAACAGTAACTGCTTTCTTAAAAAGATATCAGCTTGATTCATATTTTTCTTTTATAAAAACCAATGTTCCTATTTTTGGAAAAAAGAAGGCTCTTGCTAAAGTAAAAAAAGCCCTTAATAAAAAAATAATCTATATTGGGGATGAAATCCGCGATATAGAAGCCTGCCGAAAAAACGACATTCCTATTGTTTCAATTTCCTGGGGTCTTAATTCATATGATTCTCTTGAAGCACACAATCCTGGATTTGTGGCAAAAAATGCTTCAGAAACCTACAAATTATATGAATTACTACTTAAATAATTTTTGAAAATTTTATATAATCGAAAAGTTGCAATAAATTAAAAACAGGAAATTAAAGTAATGTGGAAGTATATTCTTAAACGAATTCTGCTTGCTTTGTTTACCGTCTTTCTTATCTGCGTAATTACATTTGCCCTGATGAATGCTATTCCGGGCGGGCCTTTCAACAAAGAGAAAGCTTTAAGCGAAGCGACAATAGCGTCCTTAAATGCACGCTATAATCTGGATAAACCTCTTTATATTCAGTTTCTCATGTACATGAAAAATCTTCTTCACGGAGATTTTGGTGTAAGTCTTAAAAATGGTCGTGAAATCAAAGGAATTATTGGTGAATCATTCCCGATTTCATGTCGTCTTGGTCTTTCAGCAGTTATTGTTGCACTGATTTTCGGAACAATTTTTGGAAGTCTTGCAGCCCTTAAACGTAATAAACTGCCGGACAGAATCATAATCTTCTTTTCAACCTTGTTTACAGCCGTTCCAAGTTTCGTTCTTGCTACCTTACTGCTGCTCGTATTTAGTATTAAACTTGGCTGGATTCCTGTATGGTCTGCAGAAAATACAAACTATCTTCTTCCGGTAATTGCACTTGCAGCATACCCTATGGCCTATACAACACGTCTTGCAAAAACAAGTATGCTCGATGCTTTAAGTCAGGATTATATCCGTACTGCAAAAGCAAAGGGTGTTTCTAAGTACAAGGTAATCTTTAAGCATGCGCTTAGAAATTCACTTCTTCCTATTATTACTTATGCAGGTCCGGAAATCGCATATATCATCACCGGCTCAATGGTAGTTGAAACAGTTTTCACAGTTGGTGGAATCGGTTCAAAATTTGTAAGCGCAATTTCAAACCGCGACTATACAATGATTATGGCAACAACAATCTTCCTTGCAACTCTTATGGTTTTTGCAAACGTTATCTGCGACTTGCTTTATAAAGTTGTTGACCCAAGAATTAAATACGAATAAGAAGATTCGAATAAGAGCAGGTAAAACATGACTACATTTGACGTTAATAAAACACCTAAAAAATTTGCCCTTAGCCTTCAGATGGACTTAAGCAAATTTGAAAAGGCAACTGATGAAGAAAAAAAACAGCAGGATGTAATGAGCGAAAGTACAACCTTTTTTAAGGATGGTATGAGAAAGCTCTTTAAGAATCCGCTGGCTGTTGCAAGTATTATTGTACTTGCATTTATAATCGTAACTATTACAGTAGCACCTCATATTGTTCCTTACAGCTACGAAGAAATTCTTTCTGTAGAAGGAAAGCGCGACAAAGGAGCAAAAAATCTGCGTCCTTTTGAATACAGCAAGGCTGAACAGGCTTACATTGAAAAGGGTAATTTCCGTTTCCCTCATATTTTTGGAACTGATGAGCAGTGCCGCGACTACTTTATCCGTGTAATCTACGGAACCCGCGTTTCGCTTGTTGTAGGCTTTTTTGCAAGCCTCATCGTTCTGCTTATTGGAATTGTATACGGTAGTATTTCAGGCTACGCAGGAGGAAAGGTCGACTTAATAATGATGCGAATAGTCGACATAATCTATTCGCTGCCAGACATGCTGGTAATCATCCTTCTTTCTGTAGTACTTTCTAACGTACTTCAGTTTAAGTCAGACTCATTCCTTGCTTCTATGGGCTCAAATATGATTTCTTTGTTTATCGTATTCGGCCTTCTTTACTGGGTTGGAATGGCCCGCCTTATCCGCGCTCAGATTCTTTCAATTAAGGAAAACGAATACATTCTTGCAGCCCGCTCAATCGGTGCAAAGCCTGGCCACATTATCCGTAAGCATATCATTCCAAACTGTCTTTCTGTAATCATCATTTCAACAGCCCTTCAGATTCCTGCTGCAATCTTTACAGAAAGCTATTTGAGTTTTGTTGGACTTGGTGTTCAGGCTCCAATGCCATCTCTTGGTTCACTTGCAAACTCTGCCCGCGGTGGTCTTCAGAGCTATCCTTACAAACTGGTTTTCCCGGCTCTTATGATTTGTCTTATCGTTCTTAGTCTCAACCTTATTGGTGACGGCTTAAGAGACGCTTTTGACCCAAAATTAAATAAGTAGGTGTGTGTAAAATGAAAGATATTTTATTAAGAGTAGATGATTTACATACAACCTTTAAAACAGATAAGGGCGAAGTTCAGGCAGTAAACGGCCTTTCTTTTGATCTCCACGCTGGAGAGATTCTTGGAATTGTTGGTGAGTCTGGTTCAGGAAAAAGTGTTACAGCTTATTCTATTATGCAGATTCTTGCAGACAATGGTTCTGTAAAAAGCGGAAAAGTTTTGTATAAGGGTCAGAATATCCTTGAGTATTCAGCTGATGAAATGAGAAAGTTCCGTGGAAAATGCTGTTCAATTATTTTCCAGGATCCAATGACAAGTTTGAATCCGGTTTTTACAATTGGAAATCAGCTTAAAGAAGCTATCAAACTTCATACAGATAAAAAAGGTAAGGAGCTTCATGACCGTGCTCTGGAAATGCTTGAGTTAGTTGGAATTAACGAACCTGAGCGCCGTCTTAAACAGTATCCTTTTGAGCTTTCTGGTGGTATGCGCCAGCGCGTTATGATTGCTATGGCACTTGCCTGTGAGCCGGATATTCTTATTGCAGATGAACCTACAACTGCGCTCGACGTAACAATTCAGGCACAGATTCTTGAAGAGATTCAGAAGCTGCAGAAAAAAATGGGAATGGCAGTAATTCTTGTTACCCACGACCTTGGCGTAATTGCAAACATGTGCGACGACATTATCGTTATGTACGGTGGAAAGGTTTGTGAACGCGGAACTGCAGATGAAATCTTCTATAATTCAAAGCATGAATATACTAAGGGACTTCTTAAATCAATTCCAAATACTACAAATATGAATCAGAAGCTGGAACCGATTGCCGGTACTCCAATCAATCTTCTGAATCTTCCAAAGGGCTGTTCTTTCTGCGCACGCTGTAAGAATGCAATGAAGATTTGTCTGGAAGAGCCTCCTGAGGAATTGTTTATCAATGATAATCATATTGCATCCTGCTGGATGAACGTAAAAGAGGCATTGGAAGAAATGTCTGAAAATCCGGAGGTACAGTAATGAGCGACAATTCAAATGTAATTCTTGAAGTCCAGAATCTTAAAAAATATTTTCCTGTAAAATCAGGATTTAAAAAGCTTACCTTAAAAGCAGTAGACGGAGTTTCTTTTACAATTAATCGTGGTGAAACTCTTGGCTTAGTAGGTGAGTCTGGTTGCGGAAAAACTACCGTTGGCCGAACTTTGCTTCAGCTTTATAAACCAACTGATGGTAAGGTAATTTTTGAAGGCCAGGAAGTAACAGAAAAAAATATCAACGAAATGCGAAAGAAGATGCAGATGGTTTTCCAGGATCCTTATTCTTCTTTGAACCCACGCATGACAGTTGAAGATATCATTGGTGAGCCACTGGATGTTCATAAGCTTTATACAACCCGCGCTGAACGCCGTGAGAAAATCTTAAGCCTTATGGAGTTAGTTGGACTTAACGCAGAACATGCAACCCGCTATGCTCATGAGTTCTCTGGCGGACAGAGACAGCGAATTGGTATTGCCCGTGCTCTTGCCGTAAATCCAGATTTTATTGTCTGCGATGAACCTGTTTCTGCTCTGGATGTTTCTATTCAGGCTCAGATTATCAATATGTTTGAAGAACTTCAGGCAAAGCTTGGTCTTTCTTATCTTTTTATTGCTCATGATCTTCTTGTTGTTCAGCATATTTCAAAACGAATTGCAGTAATGTATCTTGGAAAGCTTGTTGAGATTGGAGATGCAGATGAGGTTTGTAACAGCCCGATCCATCCATATTCAATCAGCCTTCTTTCTGCAGTTCCTATTCCAGATCCAAAACTGGAAAGAAGCAGACAGCGTATTGTGCTCGAAGGTGATGTACCTAGTCCGCTTGCTATGCCGGAAGGTTGTCCTTTCAGAACCCGCTGTAAGTATGCGACAGAAAAGTGTGCAAAAGAAATGCCGCCGCTTACAGACAGAGGCAACGGCCACTTTGCTGCATGTCACAACAAATAAGAGCCCATGTCATTATCGGGCTTGACCCGATAATCTAAAAGATTGCAAATATTTTATAGGAGAAATATTTATGAAAAAAAATTTAGTTTTGATTGGAAGCGCAATCCTGTGTCTTTCAATTACCGGTTGTTCAAAAAAAGCTGCACCAAAGGCAAATGCAGCTGTAACAACAAAAGTTTCTGATGCTGCTTCACTTGTAAGCAAATCATTCGTTGACCCAATTACAGGATGGGCAAAGTATGATAACCTTATTAAAGAAATTAAGGCAGAAACAAATTACGAAACACGTACAAAGAAAATGCACGAAGCAGAAGACATCCTTATGTCTAACTACTGTGTAATTCCATTGTACTATTACAACGATGTTTACATGCAGAAGCCTTATGTAAGCGGAATCTATGCAAATGCATTCGCTACAAAATTCTTTATGTATTCTAAGCTTAACAATGGTTCTAAAACTCTTAGAATCCAGCTTGCTTCTGAGCCAGATTATCTTGACCCGGCTTTGAACTCTTCTGTAGACGGTGCTTGTCTTGCAGCAAACTCATTCTCAGGACTTTATACATATAATGAAAAGGGTGTAACAGTTCCTGCTTGTGCAGAAGGCTACAAAGTTTCTAAAGACGGACTTACATATACAGTTACTTTAAAGAAGAACCTTAAATGGTCTGATGGTTCAGCTCTTACTGCAGCTGATTTTGAATACTCATGGAAGCGTGCTGTTTCTCCAGATACAGCAGCAGACTATGAATATATGTTCTCTGGCTTTGACGGATATGAGAGCGGCAATCTTAACGTTAAGGCTTTGAATGATACAACACTTCAGTTTGTTCTTACAGCTCCATGTGCATACATTGAAGACCTTATGGCATTCCCAACATTCTATCCAGTTTGCAAAAAGTATGTTGAAGCTAATTCAACAAAAGAAGCTCCTGGTGCATGGTGTGCAAATGCAGGCTTTGTAAGCAACGGTGCTTTTGTTTGTACAAGCTGGAAACATGATGTTTCTATGACTTACGAAAAGAACCCATACTGGTTTGATGCAGATAAGGTAACAGTTGAAAAGCTTGAGTTCATGCTTTCTGCAGATGATACAGCAATCTATGCTGCTTACAATGCAGACAACCTTGATTTTATTGATGAAGTAGCAAATGATGAAATTGCAAAACTTCTTGAAACAAAGAACTCTGAGTTCCACATTGTAGACGAACTTGGAACATACTATGTTGCATTTAATTCTAAATCAAAGCTTTTTGCAGGTAAAACTCCAGAACAGGCTGCATGTATGAGACAGGCATTGTCTCTTATTATCGACCGTGATTACATTGTTGAAAACATCGCTCAGACAGGTCAGGTTCCTGCTAATGCATTCATTCCTCTTGGAATGGCTGACGGTAACGGCGGTTTATTCAAATCTGATGCTGTAAAGCAGGGATATTATGATCCAAGTGCTATCAACAATAATCAGGAAGAAACTATGGCAAAGGCAAGAGAGCTTCTTGCTGCTGCAGGCTTTAAGTTTGATGCAGAAGGAAAGCTTTCTTCTGAAACTCCTATCTCAATTGAATATCTTACAAACCAGACTTCTGCACACATTGCAATTGCAGAATCTATGCAGCAGGATTTCTCTTCAATTGGAATTAAGATGACTATTCAGGTTCAGGACTGGAACGTATTCCTTGAAGAACGCAAGAACGGAAACTTCGACATTGCACGCGAAGGCTGGATTGCAGACTTCAACGACCCAATCAACATGCTTGAAATGTGGATTTCTACATCTGGTAACAACGACTGCCAGTTTGGTAAATAATCTAGTCGTGTCATTATCCGGCTTGACCGGATAATCTTTATCGAGAAGACACAGATTGATTAACAGTCTGTGTCTTTTTTTGTTTAAAACCTATAGTATAATAAAAATATGCAGGAAAGATTATTCCCCCTTATTAAAGTTTTTGTTTTCGCTATAAGCTTTATTTTATATGTTGGATGTTCCTCAAGCAAACAAGTTTCCGGTGCAGATTCACAGTTGGCCCAAACTGGCTTTTATGTTGATGGAACAACTTTACGAAGGGCAGATGGAAGTCCTTTTGTAATGCGTGGAATTAATCACGGGCACAACTGGTTCCCAGATCAGGAAAAAACTGCTTTTACCTCATGCAGTACTGCCAGGAAAAAGGAATTGGTTGGCTTGCCTGGAGCTGGAAAGGCAACTCCGGCGGCGTAGAATATCTTGATATGGCAGAAGATTGGGATGGAAACCATCTTTCTGACTGGGGAGATAAGGTTATTAACGGGGAATTTGGGATAAAAAAGACTTCGAATAAAGTGAAAATCAATTAAATAGCTTTGTTTTCATAAATAACAAACTTTAATAATACTAAAAAAATTTAATATATTTTAATAATTCTCTTGAAATTTTACATGATTTTCTATATTATATAATTAATTAGAAAAGCACGTGGAGGTGCATTATGAACGAGGAGATAAAGGCTGTAGCAGACCGTTTAATCGGTCTGCGTGAAATTATGGACGTGTCAGTTGAAGAAGCTGCAGGTGTTTGCGGCATTTCGATTGAGCAGTACAAGAAGTATGAGACTGGCACTGTTGATATTCCTGTTGGTATTTTACAGTCTATGTCTAAGAAGTATGGAATTGACCTCGGAACTCTTATTTCGGGCAAGGAACCTCACATGCATTCTTACTGTCTCACAAAAAAGGACAAGGGACTTTCGGTAGACAGACGTAGTGATTATAAATATCAGGCTCTGGCTGCAGGTTTTCAGAACCGCAAGGCAGATCCGTTTATCGTTACAATTACTCCGGAAGAAACCCGCGAGATTCATTTCAATTCACATCCAGGCCATGAGTTTGAATATATGATTGAAGGTTCAATGAAGCTTGTTGTTGACGGAAAGGAAATGACTCTGGAAGAGGGTGATTCTGTTTATTTTGACGCCACAAAGCAGCATGGTATGCAGGCGTTGAATAACCAGAAAGCTAAATTTTTGGCAATAATTATATAGGATAACTGTCACCCCGAACTTGTTTCGGGGTCTCATATGAAAGAGATGCTGAAACAAGTTCAGCATGACATTTGACATAAGGAAAACATATGCTTGAAGATTTTCTAGAACGAACTGAGTTTACAGATTACAAAGATTTTTTTGAAAACTACAAAATAAAGGTACCTGCCAACTTCAACTTTGGTTATGACGTAGTTGATGTTTTAGCTCAGCGTACTCCTGATGCAAAAGCCTTTGTATGGTGCAACGATAACGGCGAAGAGCTTGTTATGACCTTTGGCGAACTTAAAGAACGCACAGATAAGGCTGCAGCTTACTTCCGCAGCATCGGAATTAAGCGCGGCGACTTTGTTATGCTGATTTTGCAGCGCCGCTATGAGTTCTGGCTTTCAATTGTAGCACTTCACAAGATTGGTGCAGCCGTAATTCCTGCAACTCACATGCTTACAAAAGAGGATATAGTATTCCGCTGTAATGCTGCTTACATTAAGGCTGTTGTTGCAGTTGATCACCGCGAACTCTTTACTTACATTGAAGATGCTCAGAAGGAATGTCCTTCACTTACAACTCTTGTTGCTGTTCCTCCATTTGGAATTGATCAGGGCATGAGCGCAGAATTTAAGGCAAAACATCCAAGCTGGCTGGATTTTACAGAAGGCTATTTGAATGTAAGTGATTCTGCTTTGAATGATTTCCACGCCCTCAAGCGCGAAGACATCAGCAAGAATGATGATATTCTCCTTGCATACTTTACATCAGGAACTACAAGTCATCCAAAGCTTGTTTCTCATAACTATCTTTATCCACTCGGACACATTGTTACTGCAAGCTACTGGCAGCAGGTTCAGAAGGGCGGACTCCATCTTACTGTAGCTGATACAGGCTGGGGTAAGGCAGTTTGGGGTAAACTCTACGGCCAGTGGATTGCTGAGTGCTGCGTATTCATCTATGACTACCATGACAAGTTTAAGCCAATTGACCTTATCAAGCAGATTGAAAAACATCACATTACTTCTTTCTGTGCGCCACCAACAATCTACCGCTTCCTTATTCAGGAAGATTTGACTCAATATGATTTCTCAAGTTGTCTACATTGGTCGACAGCTGGTGAGCCTTTGAGTGAAGAAGTTTTCAACAAGTGGAAGGAAATCACTGGAAAAGAAATTCGCGAAGGTTTTGGACAGACTGAGACTACCTTGTCGCTCTTCAACTATGGTAATGAGCGTATTAAACCGGGAAGTCTTGGAAAGCCGGCACCTTACTACAATGTAACTTTGATTGATGAAGAAGGCAACGAAGTAGAAGATGGTGAAGTTGGCGAAATCGTAGTTGATATGTCTCAGGGCAATTTCCCTGGCCTTTTTATGGAATATTTCGGAGATCCTGCAAAAACAAAGTCAGTTATGCACGACGGCTACTATCATACATCTGATAACGCATGGCGTGATGAAGACGGTTACTTCTGGTTTACAGGCCGTAACGACGACGTAATCAAATGTTCAGGTTACCGCATTGGTACTTTTGAAGTAGAATCAGTTCTCATGCAGCATCCTGCTGTTGTAGAATGTGCAGTTACAGCCGCTCCAGACCCTGTACGTGGTCAGGTAGTAAAAGCAACAATCGTTCTTGCAAAGGGCTATGAACCAGGCGATGAACTTGTAAAAGACATTCAGAACTTTGTAAAGAAAACAACTGCGCCTTATAAATACCCAAGAATTGTAGAGTTCAGAGAAAGTCTGCCAAAGACTATAAGCGGTAAGATTAAGAGAAAAGATATAAAGTAAGGCTACAATCGAAGAACCGTTAAAAACTGGGCTGCGACAGCGGGCCAGTTTAGGTTCATCGAAAGAATGCCTCAGAGGCAAGCTGTGCTTGCCGACTGTTATAATTGTACTTATTATTCTAGATATTCATACATATATCTAAATGGATCATCAACCATTCCGCATGTATCACCAAACTCCATAAGCAGGCCGCCACTTTCTGTGGTGGTTTGCCATTTTAAAAGCTCATTGCCATTTGTATCTTTACCGTTTGGATTTCCGTATTTTACAAAGTTCAGCCAGTAGGAACTCATGATTTCTTCGAGCTCATAGTCACGTTCATTATAGTTTTTGGTGCGGGGAACATTACGGTAAGCGTAAATCATCTCACCAGAGTGGTTTGTACCTATTTCTCCATTTTCACGGCTGAAGTAATATTCATAAACAGGCTTTCCCTGTGCCGCAACAGTCTTAGTCCACTGGTCATGTGGATAGGTAAAACATACAACAGAGAAAACATCATTGTATAATTCTTTCAACTGCTTTTTATTTTCGCTGCCATATTTTTCAAGGAAGGCAGCAGTTTTTTCCTTAAAACTTGGCTGAAGAAGCGGAGTAATAGTCTTTTTATCTACCTTGGTGAAGAAAGTAAATCCAAAGGCTTCTCTTTTATTAAAGCCGTTCAAAAGAGCTTCTTCGTGGTTCTGTCCTTTTTTGTAAATCTCATAAGGAGTTTCTGGAAGGGCATAGCCATCAACTGTCATAGAATTATTTGCGTATTTTGTTTTGATAAGTTTTTCTGCAGGGAGGGCACGCATTTCTTCAATAGAGCTGCACTTAAACTCTTTTTTAATGTCATCTCCCATTTTGAGGGCTGCTTCCATTGTGCGGAAGGTATGAGGTGGAGTCTGCTGAACTACAGATGAGCTTTCGCCAATTGCCCGACGGAAATATCCTTTTGTAAGAGGAGTAGCACAAAGTGCATTTACAGAAGATGACCCTGCTGATTCACCGGCAATTGTAACGTTTCCTGCATCTCCATCAAATGCGGAAATATTATTATGAACCCATTCAAGAGCTTTAATCTGGTCGAGTAATCCATAGTTTCCGGTTGTGCCATGTTCTGATTCAGCTGCCAGCTCCTTGTCTGCAAAATAGCCGAATACACCGGTTCTGTAGGCAATATTTACAACTATAATTCCGTTTTCTGCAAGATTTTCGCCGTCATATTTTGAATACCAGCTCTGACCTGTCATAAGAGAACCGCCATGAACATAAACAAGAACAGGCCAGCCGCCTTGAGGGGCTTTTCCAGCAGGTTTCCACACATTCAGATAAAGGCAGTCTTCGCTTTTAGGTGCGCCATAAGTTCTGTCTGATTTACTGTGGGTGTAAAGATTGAAAAGGAAATTATAAACAGGTCCATTCTGATTCTGCATAGCCATTGGAGCAAAGTGATCTGCTTCTAAAATACCAGTCCAAGGCTCTATATCCTGAGGTTCTTTCCAGCGGAAGGCACCTACCGGAGGGGCCGCAAAAGGTACACCTGCATAAATTTCAACTGTACCTTCCTTATTATAAATACCGCGGATATCACCACCGGTAACAGAAACAACTTCGGTTCGAAGCTGAGTTTTTAATCCTGTAGGATTAGTTTTTTTAGCGTCTTTTGAAGCGCAGGAAATGAATAATGAAGTTGCAAGAACTGCGCTAAAAATTAATTTGAT